>Ga0315912_10000900_pt1 | contig 42549 bp, 37 predicted proteins | sample VfabasoilMG_FD_204469 | JGI IMG/M metagenome (GOLD analysis project Ga0315912, IMG submission 204469) | Garden soil microbial communities collected in Santa Monica, California, United States - V. faba soil | ecosystem: Environmental > Terrestrial > Soil > Garden | place: USA: California... | reverse complement strand
TCACCGCGCACCATTTGCTGCTCAACCGCAACGCGCTGTTCCTGGGCGGCGTCCGCCCGCACCACTACTGCCTGCCGGTGCTCAAGCGCGAGGAGCATCGCGAGGCCCTGGTCGAGGCCGCGACCTCTGGCAACCCGAAGTTCTTTCTCGGCACCGACAGCGCGCCGCACCCGCGCAAGGAGAAAGAAGCGGCCTGCGGCTGCGCTGGCATCTACACGGCGCACGCCGCGCTCGAACTCTACGCGGCGGCTTTCGAGGAGGCCGGGGCGCTCGACAGGCTGGAAGGCTTCGCCAGCCACCATGGTGCGGACTTCTACGGCCTGTCGCGCAACAAGGGTAGCGTCACTCTGGTGCGCGAGGAATGGACGGTGCCGCAGACGCTTCGCTTCGGCAAGGACGAACTGGTGCCGCTGCGCGCGGGCGAAACGGTGGCGTGGAAGCTGGCCTGAACACGGGGCCTGATCCCGTGTCCTTCACGCATCCGATCTTCGATTCGGTGAGGCAGTGGGTTGGCCGGCTTGGCGATACGCCTTCGCTGGAGCGTCTGAACGCGTTTTCCGAAGAGCAGCGGTTGAAGACCGAAAGTGGAAAACCCATTCACTTCGTGCCGCCTTCCCCGTCCGATCCGTACTACGAAGTGCATTTGTATGAGACAGGCCGCGTCCAGACCCGTCCCGACAACAAGCACGACCTGTTCAACGCGCTCGCCTGGCTGGCATTCCCGAAAACCAAGGCGCGTATCAACGCCATGCACGCCGCCGAAATCCCGAAGGAAGGCGGCAAGCGCGGCCGGCTGCGCGACCTGCTGACCATCTTCGACGAAGGCGGTGCGATCGTCGCCGGCACCGGGGCGATCGAATCGCTGGTGCGCCAAGCGCGCTGGCGCGAGCTGTTCGTGGAATGGCATCACGAATTCCGCATCGTCGTGCTTGGCCATGCCGTGCTCGAGCAAGCGCTGGTTCCGCGCCTGGGCCTCACCTGCAAGGTCGTATTCGCCGACCCCGCGCGGAGTCTGGACGCGCAGGCCGCGGACTGGCTCGCCACGCGGGGCGCTTCGCCGCGCGACCTGCCGCCGCTGCCCGTCCTTGGCTACCCCGGCTGGTTTCCGGGCAGCGGGCAGCCCCGGTTCTACGCGGACGAACGCTACTTTCGCCCGCTGCAGCGCACCAATGCACCAGTGCGTCCCTGCTAAAATGACCCCGGGAGTCGGCCAGGCAGCCGCTGCACCGCAAGGGGCAGAGGAAAGTCCGGGCTCCAGAGAGCGGGATGCGGGCTAACGGCCCGGCGCGTATACGCGCTGCGCAAGCAGCGCCAAGGCGACGAACAGGGCCACAGAGACGAGTCGCACAGGCAACTGTGCGGGTGAAACGCGGCAACCTCCATCCGGAGCAACACCAAATAGGCAGGCGCGTGTGGCAACACACACAGGTCGGCTCGACCGAAGCCTGCGGGTAGGTGGCTTGAGCTCTTGAGCAATCAAGAGCCTAGAGGAATGGCTGCCGGGGGGCCCCTTCGGGGACCCCTGCCACAGAACCCGGCTTACCGGCCGGCTCCCGTTTTATTGTCAGGTTCTGTGCGACAAAGGGATAAATTCTCTTGCCGCCGGGGCGGACGAGCGCGGATAATTTTCGGCTGGAAACTCCGAAAACCATGCAGCCCCGCCTCAACCAGAACGACGTCACCAACCGGGTCAATGTCGAGGACTCCGGGCAGGTCCGTGACGCGGTCGCCGCGCTGTTCGCAGCCCGTTACCCGGGCGCGGACCTTTCGCCGCTCACGCGCGCCTTCGACGACGTCAATCTGCTGTTCGAAGGCAAATATCCGGGCTACCTGCGCTGCGACACCCTCTACCATGACGCGCGCCACACGCTGGACATGACGCTCGCCATGGCGCGGCTCGTCGACGGCCATGACCGAATCCACACCGGCGCCGATGCGCTGGGCGCACGGCGCGCGATTCTCGGCGTGGTCATTGCACTGCTGCACGATTCGGGTTACATGCGCAGGGCCTCCGAGTCGCAGGTCGAGAACGGTGCCATATTCACCAAGGTGCATGTCAGCCGGAGCGCCGATTTCCTTTCCCGCTACCTGCCGACCATCGGCTACGGCGCGGAAGCGGAGACCGCCGCCCGCCTGGTCCATTTCACCGGTTACGAGATGGACGTGGACGACATCAAGGTCGCGGAACCGAAGGACCGGATGCTGGGCTACATGGTCGGGACCGCCGACTTGATCGGCCAGATGTCGGACCGCATGTACCTGGAGAAATGCCGCGAGTTCCTCTACGAAGAGTTCGTGCTCGGATCGATCGCGCGCGAAACGCTGCCCGACGGGCGCGAGGTGGTGCGCTACTCATCGCCCGAGGACCTGATCTACAAGACTCCCGGCTTCTATGAATACGTGGCGCGCGACCGCATCAATCGCAAACTCGGCGCGGCCGACCGCTACGCCGGAGCGCACTTCGACGGGCCCAGCCTGTACCAGCGCGAGATCGACAGCAACATGCGCTACCTGCGCGAGGCCATCGAGACCGCCGACCTGAACCGGCTGCGCCGGACCTGCTATTCCCTCTCCCGCAGGACCAGCAAAGCAGCCTGATTCTGTGGTGTTTGTCACACCCCGCTGAATTTTCTGGCTTTTTCCCCTGCCCGACCCTTGTCAGGCGGGGCCCGGCCATGGCAAAAGTGGCCCATGACAGTTCCTGACAGAATCCCGAACGGTCGGCCACAGGCCCCGGCGCTTGCGCGCCTGCTCGCCGACAGCGCGCTCAGCCGCGCGGCGCTGTCTGCCTGCGGCTTCTCCGTGGCATTGGCGGATGCCTCCGCCAAGGGCTTCCCGCTGACCTACGTCAATCCGGCATTCGAGTCGTTCTTCGGCTACCGGCCAGAGGAAGTCATCGGGCGCCCGATCATCACGCTGCTGTTTCCGGAGGACGAGGGCGCGGCCAGCATGTTCAGCGACGCCCCCGCGCGCCTGCGCATGCGCGCGCGCCAGAAGAACGGCACCGAAGCGGAAGTGGAACTGTCGATCGGCATGGTGCACGGCGTCGACGGCCGCCTGACTCATTGGGTGCTCGCCTTCGCGGACCGCAGAGAAATTGCGCGCATGCAGGAGGAACTTCGCGTCCTGAGAGCCATCGCGGCGGCGCCTTGACCGCCGCGATCCATCGCTCCCGCCGCGCCGTAGCGGGAGTCAGTCGTCCTTCGACTGCAGGGACTGCCAGAGGTCGATGGCCATCAGCACGACACCGATCAAGATGACGATCGCAAGCGCCGGATCCTTCAGTTTGAGCACCGGCGGCGCCAGGAACGCGAGCGCGAGGCTCATGGCGAGAATTCCTGCGACGACTTTGAGTATCATTTCAGTGTTCCTTCCGCGGTGGATCAGCCCGGTTCCGAATCGCGCACGCGCTCGACAAGCCAGCGCGCCGTGCGCAACAGACGCGCGTCGTTGTGGCGCGCCGCGACCAATTGCGCGCCGAGAGGCAGCCCGTTTTCTCCCCGCATCAGTGGCAGGTTGAGCGCAGGCATGCCGCACAAGGTCCAGAGCGTGCAGAAAGCCGGATCCCCGGTTGCCTGCAACCCTTCCGGCGCCGTCCCGGGGGCGGACAGCGTCAATACCGCGTCGTAGCGGGCAAACAACTCCTCGAATCCCTGGTGCAGGACCGGTAGCCGGGCGAGCGCCTTCTGGTAGTCGATCGCCCTTGCTTCGTGTCCGCGCGAAAGCAGCGCACGCAGCGGCTCCGAAAGGCGGTCTTGCCCTTTCTCCCATTCGATATCAAGGTTGAACGCCATCTCGGCTTCCATGATCGTGCGCTGCCAGTCCCAGGCCGCGCGCAAGGACTCCGGAAGCTCGTATTCCTCGCATTGAACGCCGAGCGTTTCCGTAAGCTCTGCGAACGCGTCCCTCGTCTCCCCAGCAGCGCGGTCCCAGACCGGGGTCTTCACGAACGCCAGCAGCGGCGTGAGGGGCGGCGCCTCGGCCACGGTGCGCACGAACGGAATGCGCGCGCGCGGTCGCGTGTCCGGATCTCCCTCGTCATGTCCGACCAGCTGTTCGGCAAGCAGCGCGATGTCCTCCAGCGCGCGCGCGAAGAAGCCGACCTGGTCGAGCGTGCGCGAGAGCTTGAGGATGCCGTGCCGTGATATCAGCCCGTGCGTCGGCTTGAAGCCGTAGACGCCGCAGAATGCTGCCGGCCGGATCACCGAGCCGTTGGTCTGGGTGCCGAGGGCCAGCGGCACCATGCCCGCGGCGACCGCAGCCGCCGAGCCGGAAGACGATCCTCCCGGGGTATGCGCGGAATTGTGCGGGTTGCGCGTCTTGCCGGGGTGGAAGTACGCGCATTCGGTGGTAACGGTCTTGCCGAGTATCACCGCGCCGGCGGCGCGCAGCGCTGCGACCACGGTGGCGTCCCGGTCCGGCGTGCGCCCGGCATGCAGCACCGTGCCGTCCTCGGTCGGCATGTCGCCGGTGTCGATGATGTCCTTGATCCCGACCGGTACGCCGTGCAGCGGGCCGCAGGGGCGCCCCTCCCTGCGGTCGGCGTCGCGCGCCCGCGCTTGGGCGAGCGCGTGTTCCGGATCAAGGAATTGCCAGGCCTGCACCTCCGGCTCGGCGGCACGGACTCGCGCAACGCAGGCTTCGACCAGCTGCTCCGAACTAACCGAGCCCTCGGCGATCGCGCGTGCCGCGTCGCACGCCGACAGCCAGTTCAGCTGTGACGCGTCCATCCGGTCAGTTGCCGTAGATCGCGTTGGGCAGCCACATCGCCACCCCGGGCCAGACATAAATCGCCACCATGCACAGCAGCACGATGTACAGGAACGGCATGCAGCCGCTGAAGATCTGCGTCAGCAGCAGCCCGGGCGGCGCAACGCCCTTCAGATAGTAGGCGGACATCGCCATCGGCGGCGACAGGAACGCGGTCTGCAGATTGAGCGCCACCAGCACGCCGAACAGGATCGGGTCGATATTGAAGTGAGACAGCAGCGGCAGGAAGATCGGTACGAAGATGATGATGATCTCGGTCCACTCCAGCGGCCAGCCGAGCAGGAAGATGATGAACTGCGACATCAGCAGGAAGGTGATCGCGTTCAGGTTCATGCCGAGCACGAACTGCTTGATGATCGCCTCGCCGCCGAGGTAGCTGAACACGGAGGCGAAGGTCGCGGATCCGACAAACAGCCAGCACACCATGGCCGAGGTGCGCGCCGTCAGGTAGACCGCCTCCCTGAAACGCGGCCAGGTGAGAGAACGATAGGCCATCGCCAGCACGAAGCCGCCCATGGCGCCCACCGCGGCTGCCTCGGTGGGCGTCGCCAGCCCGAACATGATGGCGCCCAGCACGCAGAGAATCAGTATTGCCAGCGGCACGAATGACTTGAACACCAGCGCTACCACCTGCGCCAGGGTGTAGTCGCTCTTTTCCTTGGAGAGCGGCGGCGCGAATTTCGGGTTCAGGATCGCCCTGATGATCACGTACGCGATATACATGCCCGCAAGCAGGAACCCGGGCAGCAGCGCCGCCGCGTACAGCTTGACCACGGAAAGGCCGGCCTGCGCGGCATACACGATCAGCATGATCGACGGAGGGATCAGGATGCCCAGGCAGCCGCCCGCGCAAATCACGCCGGAAGCCAGCCTTGCGTCGTAGCCCGCCTTCATCATCTGCGGGAATGCAAGCAAGCCCATCAGCGTCACCACCGCGCCGACGATGCCGGTGGCGGTGGCGAACAAGGCACAGGTGGCGAGCGTCGCCACGGCGAGCGACCCGGGAACCCGCCGCAGCGCGAGTTGCAGGCTCAGAAACAGGTTGTCGAGGATGTTGGCCCGCTCCACAAGGTAACCCATCAGCAGGAACAGCGGCACCGATACCAGCGCGTCGTTGTTGAGCACCGTGAAGGTGTTCTGCGTCAGGAGGTAGAACACGCGGTTGTCGAAGAACGCCGTGCCCGCCTGGAAGTACGCGTAGTAGCCGAAGCCCACGCCAAGCGCCATCAGGGTGAAGGCAACGGGAAAGCCGATCATGATCGTGGCAACCAGGATACCCAGCATGACCAGCGCGATGACAGGATCGCTCATGCTGCGGCCCCCCCGCTCTCCTGCGCGCGCTTCGCGGCCGCTTCCGCGAGAATCTGATTCTCGAGTTCCTCGACATCGTGCAGCCGCGGCGGCCAGTCGCCTTCGCGCATGCACACGATACAGCGCAGCACCTCGGCTACCCCCTGCAGGGCGATCAGCCCGGCACCGAAGGTGATCATCATCTTGAGCGGCCAGATCGGCACGCCTGCCGGGCTGTTGACGCTCACCTCGAGCAGCCTGGTGGACTCCCAGCCGTACAGCCATCCCGAATGCGCCAGGGCAAGAATTCCAGGAAAGAAGAACAGCGCGTACAGAACCAGCTCGACCCGCGCCTGGGTCCGCGGCCGCCACAGCCGGTAGAACATGTCCGCGCGCACGTGGCCGCCGCGCGACAGCGTGTAGGCGCCCGCCATGTAGAACACCGCGCCGTACATCAGGTAGCTCATGTCGAAGGCCCAGCTGGTGGGGTCGTCAAGCATGTAACGCACGAACACCTCGTAACAGGTACCGATCGTGAGCACGACGATACACCAGGCGAAAACGTGGCCGACCGTCTTGCTCAACTGGTCAATGCCAAGGATGACGCGATTCATTGCGAACCTTGCAAAAGAACGGGGCGACGCTCATCGCGCCGCCCCAGATTGACGTTTCGGTTCCCAGTCCGGGTCAGGCGGGAATCTTGGTCTTGAAGATGTGCTCGTAGCCGAGTTTGTAGTCCGCCTCATTGACAAACATGTAGTAGGCGACGCGCTTGGCCCAGGCCTTCTGCGATTCCACCACCTTGGCGAAGAACGGATCCTCGCCTGAGAGCTTCTTGGTGAGCACGTCCCAGGCCTTGAGCTGCTCGGCCATGATGGACTTCGGCGTGCGGATCACGTTGACCTTGTGCTTTTCCTTCAGGACTTCGAGGTCGCGCGAGTAGTTGTCCATCGCGGTCCACCAGTTGGCCGAACTCGCGGCCTCGGCCGCGTATTGCAGGATCGCCTGCAGGTCCTTCGGGATGGTGGCCCACTTCTTCTTGTTGAAGGCGATCTCGAAGAACTCCATGGCCTGGTGGTAGCTGCCCATCATGTAGTTCTTGATCACGTCCTGCGCGCCAAAGCGGCTGTCGGAGGTCGGATTGTTGAACTCGAACGCGTCGATCACGCCTTTTTCCAGCGCCGGGATGATCTCGCCGCCGGGCAGCTGGGTCACCTTGGTGCCCATCTGCTGGAACAGGTCGGCCGCGAGTCCCACGGTGCGGTACTTGAGGCCCTTCAGGCCGGCCGCGCTGGTGATCGGCTTTTTGAACCAGCCAAGCGGCTGGGTCGGCATCGGCATGGCGAAAAATCCGACCACGTCGAGGTTGATCTTGCCGAGCAACTCGTTGTAGAGCGCAAGTCCGCCGCCGCGATAGATCCAAGCCAGCGTCTGGTGCGCGTCGCAGCCGTTGATCGGGCCCGAGCCGAAGAGGGATGCAACCTTGCTCTTGCCGTACCAGTACACCGGCACGCTATGGCAGGCATCCAGCACGCCCTTGCTGGTCGCGTCCATGACTTCGAACGGCTTCACCACCGCCCCGGCCACCAGGTAGTCGATGCGCAGGCGCCCGCCCGCCATTTCGTTGACGCGCGTGACGTACTCCTGGGCCATTTCGTTGAAGATGTCCTTGGCGCCCCAGGCGCCCTGCATCTTGAGGACGATCGGGCCCTGCGTGCGGCCGATCATCGGGAAGCCGAGCGTCGCCGCCCCGGCCGTTGCCGCTGCCGCGCCCGACAGGAACTTGCGGCGCGAAGCGACGGGTTTTTCTTTCTGAGTGCTCATTTGATGCCTCCTCCTAGGAAGTTTTGCTCCAGCGCGGGATTGTGACCCCGGTCGAAAAGCGCAGTGATTCTACCTCTCCGCTTACGCGCCCCGCAAGACAACTTCACGATGTGAAACAGGATTCTTGACCGCGGTCAAGCCGCCACGTACTGCACTGCGGGAACTGGTGCGACAACGAGCGATTTGCTGCGCTTTATGGAGGAGACGCCGCCGCGCTCGGTTTCGCCCACAGCCCGGCCGCTTCGCGCACCACGTCCGGCAGCGACCCGCTCGCGGCGAGCCGCGCACGCAGCCAGCCCGCGTCCGAATACCCGCGCCGCACGCCCTCAGCGAGCTCGCGCACGGCCTCGACGCAGCCAAGGCGCGCCGCCTGCGGCATCACCGCCGCCGCGGTGCTGAGGATATCCTCGCCGACGACCTTCTTCGTGCGCGCATACGGATCAACCAGCTGGCCCAGGTAGCCGAAGCGGCAAGCCTCGAAGCGGTTGAACGCGTTCACCTGGTAGACCGCTGGCGACGGCGCGCGGCCGCGTTCCTCGAGCAGCCAGGCGGCAAGCGCCTGGGCATAGGCCGCGAGCAGCGCTGCGCGGCGCACCGTGAGCGGCGTGTCGCAAACGCGGATCTCGATCGTGCCGTACTCGGGCTTGGGACGGATGTCCCAGTAGAAATCCTTCATCGCCTCGACGATGCCGTAACCGCGCATGGTCTCGAAATACTCGACGAATGCGGCCCAGTCGCGAACGAACGGCATATGGCCGGAAAGTGGAAACGCGCTCACCGCGGTCAGGCGCGAGGACTGGAATGAAGTGTCCTCGCCTTGATAGAACGGCGAGGCCGCCGAAAGCGCGATGAAGTGGGGCATGTAGCGCGTCAGCATGTGCACCAGGTAAACCGCCTCGTCGCCACTGGCGCAGCCGAGGTGGATGTGCTGCCCGAACACCGTGAACTGCTTGGCGAGGTATCCATAGCGCTGCGTGACCGCCTTGAAGCGCTCGGCGGGATAGACGCGCCGCTCCGACCAGTCGTGGAACGGGTGCGCGCCGCCGCCGCTGACACCGAGGTTGAGCACGCCCGCGGCCTCGCAGACGACCGCTCGCTGCTCTTCCAGTTCGGCAAGCGCGCCCGCGTACGACGTCTGGATCGAACTGTTCAGCTCGATCATGCTGAGGGTGACTTCCGGCTTGACCGCGCCGGGCACTTTTTTCTTCGCCAAACGTTCGATCAGGTCGCCCGCTTCGTGCGCCAGGTCGCGATCATGCGCGCGCACCAGCTGGAGCTCGATCTCAATGCCGACGCTGAGGCTTTGCGACGGGCCGAATTCCATCTCAGGCCTCGGGATGCGTTTCGCCCGCGTGCTTGAGCGCGAATTGCGTGGCAAGGGGGCCGGCGATCTCAAGCACGGCGACTGCGGAAAGCACCACCGCGGCCAGCTCGGCGCCAAAGCGCGGGTAAAGGGAGGCCGTGTCATAGACCATCACCACCGCGAGCCCCGACATCGGCAGCAACGACAGCGACAGCAGCCCGGCGCCGCCTGCGCGCAGCCCCGACAAGCGCCCGAGCGCAAGGATGGCGACCGCCTTGCCTAGAAAGCGCGCGACGATGAACACCGCCGTAACGGCGCCGACCGTATCAAGGTTGCTGAAATCGAGGCTTGCGCCGGTCAGGACGAACAGCACCACGAACAGCAACTGCCCCGCATGGCCAAAGCGCAGCGGCAGCAAGGCGTGTTCGTCATCCAGGTTGCGCGCCAGCATGCCAAGCGCCAGCAGCGCGACGACCACCGGGAGATTCAGTGCGCGCGCGCAACCGACCACCAGCACGACCAGCGCCACCAGCAGGATGAATTGGCGGTCTTCGCGCTTGCCCAGCCACCGGGCGATGCCGAGCAGCAGCAGGCTGCCGGCAAACCCGAGCAGCGCAGCACCCGCCAGCAGGTAGAGCGGGTGCAGGATCGCCGAGCGCCAGCCGAGCGCGTGTTCCAGGTGCAGCAGCGGCAGCAGCAGCGTCAGCGCAACATAGGCGAACACGCAATTGACTGCGGTGAACAGCAGCATGCGCTCGGTGATCTGCCCGGAGGCGCGCAACTCGTGCGACACCAGCATCACGACCGCGGGGGACGTGGCGGTCCCGACCGCGGCCGCGACCGCGGCGAGCAGCGGCAGATAGCCGAAGTACAGCAAACCGCCATAGATGGCGAGAAACGCGCCGGCGCTTTCGCCAAGCGCGGCAAGCGCAAGCCAGCGATTGCGGCGCAGCCAGTCGAGGTCGAAACGATGTCCGAGCTCGAAGACGATCAGGCCGAGCGCGAGATCGACGAACACGCGCGCGCCCGCCTCAAGCGGCCCCTGCAGCAGGCCGAGCACGTGCGGGCCTCCGGCCACGCCCACCAGCACGTAGCCGGTAATGCGCGGAATTCCCGCGATGCGGTGCACAACCTCTCCGCCAAGCAGGCCGGCGAGGAGCAGCGCGCCGAAGCGCGCAAGTTCCTCAAGTTCAAGCGGCCACGCGGGCAGGAACCAAGCCATCTCATGCATGAAAAGGGTACCTCCATGCCGGCTGCTGCAGTGCGGTTGTTATCGTCGCCGGGTACGGTTTCCTTGGACCAACGCCGGATCGGACGGTTCCATGCGCCCACCTGCTTTCTGGCAGCCGCGCAGGCGCCGCGCTCAGATTAAATCGGGGGGGCGCTGCCGAATTACAATCCAGTCCGGGCAGGGCTTCGACCCCTCACCAGTCATCGCGAACACCGGCCAATGCGATTATCTCTTCGCTTCATCGTACCTCTTGTGCTTGCGCTCGGCGCAATCGCCTACGGGGTAGTGCCGCTGGTGGATGAACTCACGCTCAAGTGGTTCGTTCGCGACCTGGAAATCCGCAAGAGCCTCATCGCCACCGCCGTGCAGGAACCCCTCGTCGAGCTGCTGACCGACAAGGCCCGCGACAAGGTAAGGCTGCAAAGGGTACAGGATTTCTTCACACGCATCCTGCAGGACGAGCGGCTGTTTGCGCTGGGCTTCTGCGATTCGGCAGGCAAACTGGTGTACCGGACACCGACGCTGCCACCGGATGTTGTGTGCCGCGAGAGCGGTCTTCCGCTCGAGGATGCCGGCCGCGTGGTGAAGCGGGGATCGAGCGCCCTGCACGTCGGCGCAAGCCCGCTGATGGTGGACGGCAAGCGCATTGGAGAACTGCTCATCGTGCATGACATGAGCTTCGTCGAGCGGCGCAGCGCCGACACCAAGAAGTACATCGTCTACCTGTTCGCCGCCATCGGCGCGGTGATTGCGCTCATCACCGTGGTCATCGCGGAGCTTTCGTTCCGCGGCTGGATGGCCGGCATCAAGGCGCTCATCCGCGGACAATCCCTCGCCCTTTCGCCCGAGCCGAAATCGCGGGAGTTGCGGCCGATCGCGCGCGATCTCGAGGCGATGGTGCGCGAACTCGAGGGCGAGCGCCGGATGCGCGACGAGTCGCAGATCAGCTGGACGCCGGAGAACCTGCGCAACATTCTGCGGGAGGATCTTGCGGGAGACCAGATCCTGATCGTCTCCAATCGCGAGCCCTACATCCACGTGCGCAAGGACGGGCGCGTCGACGTGCAGCGGCCTGCAAGCGGCCTGGTGACGGCGATGGAACCCGTGATGCGCGCCTGTTCGGGCACGTGGATTGCGCATGGCTCGGGCAGCGCGGACCGCGACTCGGTCGACGCGCAGGACCACATCATGGTTCCGCCGGAGAAGCCCGCCTACCGCATTCGCCGGGTCTGGCTGAGCAAGGAGGAGGAAGCCGGGTATTACTACGGGTTCGCAAACGAGGGGCTCTGGCCGCTGTGCCACATCGCGCACACGAGGCCCGTGTTCCGCATTTCGGACTGGGAGCACTACCAGACGGTCAACCGGCGCTTTGCGGAGGCGGTAGCCAAGGAATCGCATACCGGAAATCCGATCGTGCTGGTGCAGGACTACCATCTCGCCCTTCTGCCCCGCCTGATCCGCGAGCGCCTGCCGCAGGCGACGATCATCACCTTCTGGCACATTCCCTGGCCGAATCCGGAGGCTTTCGGCGTCTGCCCATGGCGCGCCGAACTGCTCGAAGGAATGCTCGGATCCTCGATTCTTGGCTTCCACACCCAGGTGCACTGCAACAACTTCTTCGACACCGTGGACCGGACGCTGGAAGCGCGCGTCGATCGAGAAACCTCCAGCATCCATTTTGGCGGCGACCCCACCGAGGTCCGGCGCTATCCGATTTCGATCGAGTGGCCGCCCGTCCCGCTCGCCGCGCAACCGCCGGTGCCGGAGTGTCGCGCGTCAGTGCGCGCCGCCCTCGGGCTCGCGAAAGATGTGCGGCTCGGTATCGGCGTTGACCGTCTCGACTACACCAAGGGAATTCTCGAGCGCTTCGCCGCGGTGGAGCGGCTGCTGGAGCTCGATCCGCACTGGATCGGTCGCTTCTCGTTCGTCCAGCTCGCCGCGCCTTCGCGCTCGAGCATCGAGGAATACCAGAGCCTCGACGCCCGCGTACGCGCGGCGGCGATGCGCATCAACGCCCGCTTCGGATCGAAAGGCTACGAGCCGATCGTGCTGAAGATAGAGCACCACGAAGCCGACCAGGTGTATACCTACTATCGCGCTTCCGACGTCTGCTGCGTCTCGAGTCTGCACGACGGCATGAACCTGGTCGCCAAGGAGTTCGTCGCCGCGCGCGACGACGAGCGCGGCGTCCTCATCCTGTCGCAGTTCACGGGCGCCGCACGCGAACTTTCCGAAGCCCTGATCGTGAACCCGTACGACACGGAGCAGTGCGCGGCCGCGCTGCGCGCGGCGCTCTCCATGCCGCCTGACGAGCAGCGGCACCGCATGCGCAGCATGCGCAGCCTGATCCAGGAGTTTAACGTCTATCGCTGGGCCGGCCGCATGCTGCTCGACGCGGCGCGCATGCGCAACCGGCGGCGGGTCACCGGCCCGCGCGATGCGGCGAACGTCATCGACCTGCGGCGCGCATGACGACGCTTCGCTTGCCCCCGTTCGGCCCGGACTGGGCGTTTTTCCTCGATATTGACGGCACGTTGCTCGACTTCGCCGCGCGGCCGCAGGAAGTGCGCGTGGAGGATGGGCTGCTGGACCTTCTGCAGCGGCTGTCCGCGTCGGCCCGCGGTGCGGTCGCGCTGGTCAGCGGCCGTTCCGTGGAAGACATCGACAGGCTGTTCGCGCCGCTCGCCTTTGCCGCAGCCGGCCAGCACGGCACCGAGCGCCGCATGGCCGATGGCTCGATCCGCCGCCTCGCCCCGCCGATCGAGAAGCTGGGGGCTGCCGCCGCGGATCTCGTGCGGCTGACGGCGGCGCACGCCGGCCTCGTGCTGGAGAACAAGGGCATGACCCTCGCGCTCCATTACCGCCTGTCGCCCGGGCACAGGGCGCTCGTCGAGCGCGAGATGCGGGCCGTCGCCACGCGGCTTGGCGATGGTTTCGAGCTGCAGACCGGCAAATTCGTCATGGAGATCAAGCCCAGCGGCAAGGACAAGGGCAGCGCGATTGCCGAGTTCGTCGCCGAGGCGCCGTTCGCCGGACGGCGGCCGGTGTTCATCGGCGACGACCTGACCGACGAGCCGGGATTCGATGTCGTCAATCGGCTCGGCGGCCACTCGGTGAAAGTTGGCCCGGGGATCACGCGGGCGCGCTGGCACCTGTTCGACGCGGCCGCCGTACGGCGCTGGCTCACCGCGTACGTCGAGCAGGCTGCGCCCGAGGGGGCGAGAGCTGCGCGATGAACAGCCTCAACCTGGGGATCGTCGGCAATGCGAATGTCAGCGCACTGATCACCAGCACCGGCGAAGTGTGCTGGGCGTGCATGCCGCGCGTGGACGGGGACGCCGTGTTTTGCTCCCTGCTGCGCGAGCGGGGCGGCGCGCAGGATTTCGGCTTCTTCGCGGTGGACCTGGAAGGCATGGCGCGTGCCGAGCAGGAATACCTGCCGCATACCCCTGTCCTGGTGACGCGCCTGTATGACGGTGGCGGCGGCGTGGTCGAAATCACCGACTTCGCGCCGAGGTTCCGCCAGTTCGAGCGCCTGTTCAACCCGAGCCAGCTGGTCCGCACGGTGCGGGCGCTCGCCGGCAGCCCCAAGGTGCGGCTTCGCGTGCGTCCGGCCCTCGATTACGGCCGCGCGCGCCGCCCGACAACCTGGGGCTCGAACCATGTGCGCTATGTGGGCCCCGACTTCGTGTGCCGCCTGACCACCGATTGTTCGATCACCGCCTTGCTGGAGGAAACGCCGTTCGTGCTGCGCGAGTCGATTGCCCTCGTCCTTGGTCCGGATGAGACATTGCAGGGATCGGTATCCGATGTCGCACGACGCTTTCTCGAGCAGACGGTCGACTACTGGCGGGACTGGGTTCGCGACCTCTCGATTCCATTCGAGTGGCAGGAGCAGATCATCCGCGCCGCCATTACCCTGAAGCTCGCGGCATTCGACGATACGGGCGCGATCGTTGCCGCACCGACCACCTCCCTTCCCGAGGCTGCGGGAAGCGGACGCAACTGGGACTACCGCTACTGCTGGCTGCGCGACGCCTATTTCGTGGTCAACGCGTTGAACCGCCTGAATGCGACGCGAACGATGGAGCGCTATCTGGGCTACCTCATCAACATCGCCGCAGGCGGCACTGACGCGCTGCAGCCGGTCTACCAGGTCAGCGGCCGCCCGGAACTGGAAGAACGTGAAATCGCCACGCTGCCCGGCTATCGCGGCATGGGACCGGTGCGGGTCGGTAACCAGGCGTTTCGTCAGGTGCAGAACGACGTCTACGGCTCGACAGTACTTGCGGCGACTCACGCCTTTTTCGACCATCGGCTGGGCGCGGTCGGCAACGAGAGCCTGTTCAGGCACCTTGAGCCACTTGGCGAGCGCGCGGTCGCGGTGCACGCCTTGCCCGACGCAGGACTGTGGGAGCTGCGCGGCAATGCCCGCGTGCATACGTTCTCGAGCGTCATGTGCTGGGTGGCCTGCGACCGCTTGGCGAAAATCGCGGCGCGGCTCCGGATTCCGGAACGCGCGCGCTACTGGCGCGCCCACGCTGACCGGATCCACGGCGTGGTCTGCGCGCGCGCCTGGAATGCCGGGCGTGGCAGCTTCTGCGCCGCCTTCGATGGCGACTCGCTGGACGCAAGTCTCCTGCTGCTGGCCGAACTGGGATTCCTTCGCGCCGACGACCCGCGCTTCGCGGGCACCGTGACCGCGGTCGAGCGCGAGCTCAGGCACGGCGAATTCATCTTTCGCTACACCGAGCCCGACGACTTCGGCGCCCCGGCCAATGCGTTCGTCGTCTGCACCTTCTGGTACATAGACGCGCTCGCCGTCCTCGACCGTCGCGACGAAGCGCGCGTGCTGTTCGAGGCCACGCTCGCAAGGCGCAACCGTCTCGGACTGCTTTCCGAACACATCGACACTTTGACCGGTGAACTCTGGGGAAACTTTCCTCAGACTTACAGCATGGTCGGCATGATCAATAGTGCGACACGGCTGAGCATCGCCTGGGACCAGGCGTACTGAAGGTTCGCGTGCTGCGAATCGGCCTGGATATCGGCGGCACCAAGACCGAACTGATCGCGCTGGATGATGGCGGGCGCAAGCAATTCGGGCGCCGCATCGCGACGCCGCACGCGAGCTATGAGGCCGCGCTAGGCACCCTCGTGTCGCTGATACAAGACGCCGAGCGCGCACTTGGCAGGGCCGCGACAGTTGGCATCGGCCTGCCAGGGGCCTTGTCCCCGCAGTCCGGCGTCGTCACCAACGCGTACTCGACCCCTTTCAACGGCAAGCCGCTGAAGCCTGACCTCGAACGCTTGCTGGCGCGTGAACTGCGCTTTGAGAACGACGCCAACTGTTTCGCGCTGTCCGAGGCGGCCGACGGCGCAGGGCGCGGCTGCCGGGTCGTATTCGGCGCCATCCTGGGAACAGGCGCCGGCGGCGGGATCGTCGTCGATGGCCGCATTGTCAGGGGTGCCAACCGCATTGCCGGGGAGTGGGGCCACAATCCGCTTCCCTGGATGACTCCAGAGGAGTTTCCGGGTCCGCGCTGCTATTGCGGCCGCAGCGGCTGCATCGAGCACTTCGTCTCAGGGCGCGCGCTCGCCGCCGAACACGACCACGCGACCCACATGCCGCTCGCGCCGGAGGAGATTTCGGCGCGCGCGGCAGCTGGCGATGCCGCCTGCGAACAAAGTCTCGGGCGGCTCGAATCACGCCTCGCGCGGGCGCTCGCCAATGTGATCAACCTGCTCGACCCCGACGTCATCGTGCTGGGCGGCGGTTTGTCGAACATCGACCGCCTCTACGCCAATGTCCCGCAACTCTGGGGAGCGCACACCTACGCGCGGCCCCTCGCCACGCGCCTCGTGCGCGCAGCGCACGGGGACGCGAGCGGAGTGCGGGGCGCCGCGCAGCTCTGGGACGCGCAGGAAAGCTAGTTCGCTTTCAGCCGGAACGCCGGCGCACCGTCATCCTTGCCCGCGCCGGGATGGATGGTCAGCTGCGGGTACGGAATCTCGATGCCGCGTAGGTCGAAGGCGGCCTTCAGGCGCCGCAGGTACTCGCGGCGCACGTTCCACTGCTGGATCGGCACCACGCGCAAGCGGCAGCGCAGGATCACCGCCGAATCGGCCCAGCGCTCCACGCCGATGATCTCGATGTCGTCGAGGATGCGCGGAGCCCAGTCCGGATCGGCGCGCAGCGCACGGCCTACGGCGCGCATGACATCGAGCACCTCGTCAACATCCTCGCGGTAGGCGATGCTCGCGTCGATTACTGACTGCGCGTAGTCGCGCGTGCGGTTGGTGACGGCGCGGATCTCGCCATTCGGTACGAAATGCACGTGGCCGTCGAAGTCGCGCAGCCGCACGTGGCGCAGCGTCATTTCCTCGACCTGGCCGCCAATGCCGGCGATCTGCACCACGTCGCCCTGGCGGATCTGGTCCTCGATCAGCAGAAATAGCCCCGCCAGATAGTCCTTGACGAGGCTCTGCGCGCCGAAACCGATCGCCACGCCGGCTACGCCAGCGGTGGCGAGAATCGGCGCGATCGAGATGCCCAGTTCGTTCATGACCAGCATCACGGCGATGGCGTACACCCCGACCGAGCCCACGTAGCGGAACGCGCGGCACAATGTACCGACGCGGCGCGCCTCTTCCTCGCTCGGCGCGCGCGCCTCCATGTAGATGCGAAAACGGCGTACACCGCGGTGCACGACCGCAAGCGCGACCCAGGCGAACGCGAGGATTATCAGCACGTTGAGCGACGAGCGCAGGGCTGGCGCCCATTGCACGAGCGCGCTCGTGGAGAGACCTTCGATCCAGGAACTCGTCATGAGCACGGCCTCGTCACCCTCGGAACCCCGTGATTACCTGCCCAGCGCAACCATCCGGCGCAGAGATCAGCGGCGGCCCCCTTTCCGGATGCTTGATACCGCGCCTCTACCGCGTGCCGCGCCCATTTTCCAGGCGGCCTTGCCACGCTTTCTGACGGCGACCGCCGCAGCGCGCGTCGCCTTCGTCGCCGATTGCGCCGCACGCCGCACGCTGGCCTGCAGCGCACGCACTTCGCGTGATCCCGCGAGCGCCCGTGTATGACTGCTGCCCGCGCGCCATGCCGCACGCGCCAGCTTGCCTGCGGCCGCCGCCGCCTTGCCCAGGGCGTCCACCGCCGAGCGGGCGCGCGCCAGCGCCTGGCGTGCCTCCGAGCTTGCGGAAACTTCAGCTGCTGCGCGCCGCGCCTCGATGCGAACCCTTTTTGCAGCCTTGCCATAGGAACTGCCGCGCTTTTCGTTTCTCATGTTGGTTCCTCCTAACCCGGTTAGCAGAATATGCCCATTTGACGACCGCTGGCCCTGCCTGCCCGTGCAGGGATACGCCCATACCGGCGAACCATCAAACTGCCCGAATTCGCCCGTGCCGAAGCTGTTTGAGCAGCTGCGCAAACCATGGATCTGACGGAGTTCGACCGCACCGTCTGCGCATAGTTCCGGGACAGTTCCAGCGCGCAGGCGATCAGGTACGCAGCGCTGCAAGTACCTCGTCGAGCATTTTCTTTGCGTCGCCGAACAGCATGCGATTATTGTCTTTGTAGAAGAGCGGATTGTCGACGCCCGCATAGCCGGAGGCCATGCTGCGCTTCATGACAATCGAGGTCTTCGCCTTCCACACTTCCAGCACCGGCATGCCGGCGATCGGGCTTGTCGGATCGTCCTGCGCGGCCGGATTCACGATGTCGTTGGCGCCGATCACCATCGCGACTTCGGTGCCGGGAAAATCCTCATTGATCTCGTCCATCTCCATCACGATGTCGTAAGGGACCTTTGCTTCCGCGAGCAGCACGTTCATGTGGCCGGGCATGCGGCCTGCGACCGGGTGGATTCCGAACCTCACCCGCACGCCCTTCCCGCGCAGGTGCCGTGTAATCTCGAAGACGGTGTGCTGGGCCTGCGCGACCGCCATGCCGTAGCCCGGCACGATGATGACGTTCTTGGCGTCGCGCAGCAGCTCGGCCGTCTCGAGCGCATTGACTGCCACCACTTCACCCGCGGGTGCCGCGGCTCCAGAGGCGGCGGTTGTGCCGCCTCCTGTCCCGAATCCGCCCGCGATCACGCTGATGAAGTTGCGGTTCATCGCATTGCACATGATGTACGACAGGATCGCCCCGCTCGAACCCACCAGCGCGCCCACGACGATCAGCAGGTCGTTCGACAGCATGAAGCCGGTCGCGGCTGCCGCCCAGCCGGAGTAGCTGTTCAGCATCGACACCACCACCGGCATGTCCGCGCCGCCGATTGCCATCACCATGTGGATGCCGAAAAGCAGCGCGATCACGGTCATGACGATGAGCGGCTTCATGCCGTCCATCATGGTCTCGGCGCGCAGGAACTCGCGCCCGAACCAGATCACCACCAGCAACCCGATGAGGTTCAGCCAGTGGCGCGCCGGCAGCAGCAGCGGCTTGCCGCCGATCTTGCCCGAGAGCTTGCCGAAGGCGATCACCGAACCCGAGAAGGTCACCGCGCCGATCAGGATGCCGACGTAGATCTCCATCTCGTGGATCGCCTTGGCGGCGCCCTTGAACTCGGCGGACGCGGAAGGATCGATGTAGGTCGCAAACCCGACCAGCATGGCGGCGAGGCCCACGAGGCTGTGCATCAGCGCGACCAGTTCCGGCATCTGCGTCATCTGCACGGTGCGCGCCGCGTAAAGACCGATGCCGCCGCCAGCGACCATTGCAGCGATGATCCAGGGTATGCCGCCCGCCGTGACGCGCGGCCCGAGCACGGTCGCCAGCACGGCAATGGTCATGCCGATGATGCCGTAGAGGTTGCCGCGCCGCGAGGTCTCCGGATTGCTGAGGCCGCCGAGGCTGAGGATGAATAGGATGGTCGCCCCGATGTAGGCGACGCTTGCGAGCGTGGGGGTGAGAGTCAGGGACACGTCCGCGACCCCTTACTTGCGGAACATCGCCAGCATGCGCTGGGTGACGGCGAAGCCGCCGAACATGTTGACCGCGGTGAGCGCGATGCCCGCCACCGCGAGCCACCGGATCCAGTCATCCGGGCGGCTGAGGCCCGCCACGGCGGGCGGCGCGATCTGCACCAGCGCGCCGATGGCGATGATGCTGCTGATGGCGTTGGTCACGCTCATGAGCGGCGTATGCAGCGCAGGCGTCACGTTCCAGACCACCATGTAGCCGACGAAGCAGGCCAGCACGAAGACGGTGAAGTGGCCGAGGAAATCTGCCGGCGCATAGGCGCCGATGAACCAGAACAGCGCCGCGGCGACGCCGAACATGATCGCGAGGGAACTGCCCGCCATCGGCGCGCTGCTGCCGTGGCCATGCCCCTTTTTCGCCGTGGGGGCTGCGGCAGCAGGCTTGGCGGCCGCGGGCGCCGGCAGCTTGAGCGGCGGCGGCGGCCAGGTGACCGCACCCTCCTTGATCACCGTCAAGCCGCGAATGGCGTCGTCGTCCATATTGACGTTGATTACGCCGTCTTTGGTCTTGCAAAGTTCCTCGGTCATCCGGAACAGATTGGTCGCGTAAAGCGTGGACGACTGCTTCGCCAGCCGGCTGGGCAGGTCAGTGTAGCCGATGATCGTCACGCCGTGCTTCACGACGACCTTGCCGGGCTCGGTGAGTTCGCAGTTGCCGCCCTGTTCCGCCGCCAGGTCGACGATCACGCTCCCGGGCTTCATAGACTGCACCATCTCCACGGTAATCAGCCTGGGCGCGGGCTTCCCCGGGATCAGGGCCGTGGTGATGATGATGTCGACCTCCCTCGCCTGCTTGGCGTACATCTCGCGCTGGGCTTTCTGGAACCCCTCGCTCATCACCTTGGCGTAGCCGCCGCCGCCGGAGCCTTCTTCCTCGTAATCGACCTTCACGAATTCGCCGCCCATCGACACCACCTGGTCGGCCACTTCGGCACGGGTGTCATTGGCACGCACGATGGCGCCCAGGCCGACCGCGGTGCCCATCGCCGCGAGGCCCGCTACGCCGACGCCTGCGATGAATACCCTGGCCGGCGGGATCTTGCCCGCCGCCGTGATCTGGCCGTTGAAGAAGCGCCCGAAAGCATTGGCGGCCTCGACGACGGCGCGATAGCCGGTGATGCTGGCCATCGAAGTCAGCGCATCCATCTTCTGCGCGCGGCTCAGCATGCGCGGCAGTGAGTCGATGGCGAGCACGGTCGCCTTGCGCGCGGCGAGCTGCTGCATCAACGCCGGGTTCTGCGCCGGCCAGAGGAAGCTGATCAGCGTCTGGCCTTCGCGCAGCAGGCCAACCTCGTCACCGGACGGGGCGCGCACCTTGAAGACGATGTCGGACGCCGCCCACAGACCGGGCGCGTCAGCGATGATCTGCGCGCCGGCGGCCTTGTACGCTTCGTCGCTGAAGTTCGCCGCGTCGCCGGCGCCGGATTGCACCGCGACCTTGAAGCCGAGCTTGATGAGCTTTTCGACCACCTCGGGAACGGTGGCGACGCGCTTTTCGCCCGCGAAGGTCTCGCGCGGCACCCCTATGATCTGTGGCATGCAAATCCCTGGTTGGCGGACCCGCAATTTTACCGAGGATTGGCGTTACTTGACCGGCGCAAGCCCCTTGATGCCGTGCCGCTCGATCGAGCGGGCGATGAATCCCGAAGCATTCAGCTCCTGCACGAACTGCTTGAGGAATTCGTCCGCCGCGGGCTTCCCGCGCGAAGTGCTCAGGCCGTGGTTCACGGTCATGAAGCGACCGTCCAGCAATCGGGCTTCCGGCATCTTCGGCATGGACTCGATCAACATCGGCTTCAGCGCCGCCATCGCCTCCGCCTTGCGGTCGTTGATCATGTTGATGGAACCCTGCAGGTCCCCGGAATCGACCAGCGTGGCGTTTTTCAGCGCACGGCGGAGGTAGAGCTCATAGCCCGCCTTGGCCGGCGCGGCAATGCGCACGCCCGCGGAATCCACCTGCTCGACAGAGCGCAGCGGCGAGTCCTTGCGCACCACGTAGGTCGCCTCGATCTCGCTGATCGGCGGCGAGAACGCAATCGTCTGCGCGCGTGTCGCCTCGATGGCGAGGATGGCGACATCCCAGGTGTTTCTGTCGACTGCGTCCGCCACCTGGCCCGGCGTCGGATGCACCACCATCTCCACAGGCACGCCGAGGCGCGACCCGAGTTCGTTCATGATGTCGACGGCTACCCCGTGCAGTCGCCCATTGGGGTCCCTCTGCGTGAACAGGGTGTTGGTGAGGTTCATCCCCGCGCGCAGCTTCCCGGTCGGCGCCAGTTCGGCCCTGGCCGCCGCCGGCACGCTCGGCGAAGTCGCGCATCCGCTCACGAAGACCCCCACCAACACCGTCGCCAACAGTCTGAGCATTTGACCCGCCGATTCATGGTTTTCCTCACGATTCAGGTTTCGCTAGTTTGTCCGCACCCGCGCCGTCCATCCAAACCGGCGCTCGCCGATCTCGAATGCGCCTTGCACCAGCAATGCGAGGGCGGCGGCGGGAATGGCACCGGCGAGCAGCGTCGCATTGTCGTTCAATGCCAGGCCGGAAACGATGCGCTCGCCATAGCCGCCGGCACCCACGAAGGCGGCGATGGTCGCCGTGCCGACATTGATCACGGCCGAAGTCTTGATGCCGGAAAGGATGGACGGCATGGCGAGCGGAATCTCCACCAGCCGCAGGCGCTGCCTGTTCGTCAGGCCAAGCGCAAGTGCCGCCTGGCGCATGCCCTTGCCGACCGTCTCCAGACCCGCGTGGGTGCTGCGCACGATGGGCAGCAGCGCGTAGAGGAACAGCGCAATCAGCGCCGGCACGGTGCCGATGGTCCCCAGCAGCGCGATCAGGAACGCGAACAGCGCCAGTGCGGGAATGGTCTGGATCACGCCGACTGCAGCAAGCACCAGTTGGGTGGCGCTGCCGACTTTTGCGGCCAGGATCCCGAGGGGCACGCCCACCGCAATGCTGCAGGCGAGGGACAGGAAAACCAGCACCAGGTGCTCGCCGGTGAGGCGCCAGAAGTCCGGGGCGAACAGCGCCTTGAGGAAGGTCCGGGGCGCCGCATCGGACGAACTCGAGTCCAGCATCGCCGCAGCTTCCGCAAAGCTCCGGCCTTGCAGTTCAGCGGCCGCATTCAGGCGGATCATGGCTCGCTCATCGATGCGGCCCTCGAGCTTTTGCAGCCTCGCCCAAGCGTCCGGAAAACGCTGCGGCACATCCAGCCGGTACAGCAGCACCGCGTCGTAACGTGGAAAGAATTTGCGGTCATCCTCGAGCACGCGCAGCCGGAAGCGCTCGATTTTGGCGTCCGTCGTATAGATGTCCATGATATCGATCCTGCTTGCAGCGATCGCCTCGTACGCCAGGCCGTGATCGAGGCCCATGGGCGCTGCGAACGGCAGTGCGTAGGCCGCCTTCAGTCCGGGCCAGCCGTCGGCGCGGCCGATGAATTCCTGCGACAAGCCCAGCTTCAGCCCCGGGTGGCGCGCGAGCTCCGACAGGCTGCGGATGCCAAGCGCCTGCGCGCGCTCCTCGCGCATCGCCAGCGCATAGCTATTGTTGAAGCCAAGCCGCACCGCGGCGCCCAGCCCGAGCGGCGCGAGCGCCCGGTTCAATGCCGGCAGATCGGCGCCGTCGTCGAGCTTGAGGATTTCCCGCGCAATGGTGCCGGTGTATTCCGGGTACAGGTCGATCGACCCGGCCTTCAGCGCCGCATACAGGATGCCGGTATTGCCGAGTCCCGGCCGGTGCTGGGCATCGCCCGCCGCGCGCACGGCGATCTCGCCGAGGATGTAGGACTCGGTAAACCGCTTGGAGCCGACGCGTAGCGGCTCCGCGGTCGTGCTTTCTGTCACTAGAATCAAACTCAGAACCGCAAACAGCAATTTCATGCGGCGCGTTCGAGTTTCTTCGCTCCAGCATCAAGGAACTGCAGCGCCGCCAGGTTGGCGTAGAGGCCGCCTTCCTTCATGAGTTCCGCGTGTGGTCCCTGTGCGACCACCCGGCCGCGGTCCATCACGACGATGCGATCGGCGTGCTGCACGGTGGCGAGGCGGTGGGCGATCACCACGGTGGTGCGGCCGCGCTCGAGCGCCTCCAGCGCCTGCTGCACCATGCGCTCGCTCGCCGCATCGAGCGAACTGGTCGCTTCATCGAGCAACAGGATCGGCCGGTCCGCGACCAGCGCGCGCGCGATCGACAGGCGCTGCCGCTGGCCGCCCGAAAGCGTGACGCCGCGCTCGCCGAGCACAGTGTCCAATCCCTGCGGCAGCCGGTGGATGAATTCGAGCGCGAACGCCTGCTCGCAGGCGCGCTCGGCCTCTTCACGGGTCGCCTCGGGCCTGCCATAGCGAACGTTGTCGAGCACGCTGGCGGCAAAAATCACCGGATCTTGCGGCACCACCGCGATCAGGCGCCGCAGCATGTGCGGGCTGTAGTCGCGCAGGTCGGTGCCGCCGATGCGCAGCGCGCCCGATTGCGGGTCGTAGAACCGCAGCAGGAGCGAAAGCACCGTGGTCTTGCCCGCGCCTGAGGGCCCCACCAGCGCCACGCGCTCGCCCTGCGACACTTCCAGCGAGAAGCGGTCGAGCGCCGGGGTACCGGGGCGCGCCGGATAGCTGAACGTCACGTCGCCGAAGGCGATCCCCGTGTGGAGGGGGCGCGGCGCCGGCGCCGCAGGCGCCCCTATCGAGGGCCGGGCGTCGAGAATCTCCATCAAACGTTCGGTGGCGCCGGCGGCGCGCTGCAGCTCGCCCCAGACTTCCGATACCGTGCCGGCGCCGGTCGCCACGACGAAGGCATAGAACACGAACGCCGACAACTCGCCGGCCGACAGGCGCCCGGCGAACACGTCGTGGCCCCCGACCCACAGGATCACGCCGACCGCGCAGAACGCGATCAGCATGACGGAGGCGATCAGGAACGCCTTCTGCCCGATGCGCGACACGCCGGAGCGGTAGGCCGCCTCGGCGTGGCGGCCGAAGGCCTCGCGGTCCGCGTTTTCGTGCGCGTAGGCCTGCACGGTGCGGATTTCGTGCACGGCCTCGTCGACGTAAGCCGATACGTCCGCAACGCGGTCCTGGTTGTCGCGCGACAGGCGCCGCACGCGCCGGCCGAGCAGCAGGATCGGCACCAGCGTGGCCGGAATGCCGAGCAGCACGAACGCGGCGAGCTTCCAGCTCACGACGAACATCATCACCGCGGCCCCCACCATCATCAGCAGGTTGCGCACGAACATCGACAGGCCGTAGCCGATCACCTGCTGCAACAGTGTGGCGTCGTTGGTGAGGCGCGAGATCACCTCTCCAGTGCGGGTCGACTCGAAGTAGCCCGGCTCCAGCGCAAGGATGTGGTTGAACACGGTGCGGCGCAGATCGGTCACGACGCGTTCGCCCAGCGTCATCATCAGGTAGAAGCGCACGAAGGTCGCCGCCGACAGCAGGCCCGCCACGCCGATCATCGCGGCAAGCGCGCCATCGAGCAGCGCCGGGCTGCCGCTGCCGAACCCCCTGTCGACGACGAACTTCAGGCCCTGGCCAAGCGCGAGCACGCAGCCGGCGGCCACCACCAGCGCGAGCATCGCCACCCCCACCTTCAAACGGTAGGGCGCGACGAACCGGGCGAGGCGGAGGGCGTGCCGCACAGGCAAGCACTCTACCGCAGCGGGAGGCTATCTCCCGTAGAAGCAGTACTTGTTGCGCCCGAGTTCCTTCGCGCGGTACATCGCGGCGTCCGCGTTGCGCAGCATGGCCTCGCCATCGCCGGCGTCGCCGGGAAAAAGCGAGATGCCGATGCTCGCGCCAATGACGAAATCACGGCCTTCGACGGCAAACACGGGCTCCAGCGCCCGCAGGATCTTCTCGGCGACCACCTGGCAATCGCCGTCCTGGTGCAGGTCGGGGATCACGACGACGAATTCGTCGCCGCCGTGGCGCGCCAGCGTGTCGGCCTTGCGCACGCAGCCCGAGATGCGGTGCGCCGCCTCGCACAACACCGAGTCGCCCGCGCGATGGCCCAACTGATCGTTCACCTGCTTGAAGCGGTCCAGGTCGACCACCATCACAGCCACCCGGGTGCTGCGGCGCTGGGCGAGATAGACGGCCTGGCCCAGTCGGTCGTCCAGCAGCCGGCGGTTGGGCAGGCCGGTGAGCGTGTCGTGATAGGCGAGAAACCTCGCTTCCTCCTCCTGGCGCTTGCGTTCGGTGATGTCCTGCGAAACGCCGATCATGCGGTAAGCCCTGCCCTTCGCGTCGGCAAGCGTCCTGCCGTGCGACGAGAGCCAGGCCACCTGCCCGTCGTGGCGGATGACCCGGTACTCGTTGCTGCAGGCGCCGGCCCGCTCCCAGGCCGCGTTGACGGTGGCAAGGTAGCGGTCGCGGTCGTCCGGATGGACGATCTGCAGATACTCGGACCAGAGCGTGTCGCGGCCTTCGCCCGCGCCGACCAGGGCCGACGGATCCCGCCCCCAGTGCAGCCGGTCGGCGTCGCGCTCCCATTCCCAGTACATCAGCTCGGCGGCGTCCACCGCGAGCCGCAGCTTCTCGATGTTCTCGAACTGCGCCGCCGCGGCGATTTTCTCGGCGGTGACATCGCGCGCGGTGCCGGTCGCGCCAACGATCTCGCCGCGCGCATCGCGCAGGGGGACCGCGTTGAACGACAGGTCGACATGGCTGCCGTCGTGCCGCAGGTGGCGCGTCTGGTAATCGAAGGTCGATTCGCCCGCGAGGATGCGGCCAAATACCGCCAGGTCGCGTTCCGTCACCTCCTGCGCGAGCAGCGTGCTGAACGGCTTGCCGAGCATCTCCGCGGGAGCGCAGCCATAGATGCGCCGCGTCGCGGCCGGGCTGAGGTAGGTCCAGCGGCCCTCGATGTCCACCGACCAGATCAGGTCATTCGAAGTCTCGACGAGGTTGCGGTAGAGCGCCTCGCTCTCGCGCAGCGCTCGTTCCGCGGCATGGCGCTCGTCGAGCAAGCGCCGCTCCTCCGCCAGCGCCTTGGCGTGCGCTTCCTGCGCGCGGCGCAGACCGCTGACATCGGTGAACATGCTGACGACGCCGCCCGCACGGCTGCGCACGAACAGTCCCTGCAGCGATCGACCGTCGCGCAAATCATAGTGGCGCAGTTGGCCGGCGCCGCTGCGCCGCCGCGCGAGCCGGTCCTCGAGCCACTGCGTGCGGCGGCCCTCGTACTCCGCCGGCAGGACTTCGGCCTCCATCGCGTTCTGGGCGACCACCGGATAGGTGGTGCCGGGCAGTTCGTGCGCGGACTTGCCGCCCCCGTACACGCTCGCGTAGACGTCGTTGCAGACCACCAGCCGGTCGTCGGCGTCGTAGACCGCGATGCCCTCGGGAAAGCTCTCGATGGCGTCGCGCAGCTGGCCCTCGCTCTGCGCGAGCCTGCCGAGCAGGCTCTCATTCTCGATCTCGGCGCGCAACGTGCGCACGATGCCGCCGTGAATATCGCGGTAGACGCCCACGATCACCGCGCCGAACACCGCGACCATCAGCGCAAGCAGGTGGTAAGTGCGCCCACCCTGCACTGCCAACTGCAGCACCACGGCGACGAACGGCAGCGCGCTGAAGCCGTAGAACGCGGCAGCGCTTGGCGCGTAGACCGCGGCGGCGCCGATGATGTTGCCGCCGATCACGAACACCACCGCAAGCTGCAGCAGCGGGTCGCTGCCCGGCAGGAACCATACGGCAGGCACGACCCACAGCAGGCCGGCGGCCGTGGTGCCTGCCGCGAAACGCGCCTCCCAGCGCCGCGGCTCCCCCGCTCCCGCGCTACGTGCGTAGGCGCGCGCCAGCCCCAGTCGCGCAAGCGTGACGGCGGCAAGCAGCCCGAACCAGCTCAGCAGGACCGGCGCCGGAAATGCGCCCCAGAGCACGAGCACCAGCAGCGCAGGATTGATCGCGGCAGCAAAGTACGCAGGCCGCGCCAAGCTGTAGAGAGCCGCGACGCGAGCCGCGGCGAGTCGTTCCCCCATAGTCAAGCCAGACTACCCCCCGCGGCCCCGCGCGGCCGGAATTGCGCCACGCCGCTGACCTTTCCTTGCATTCACGCGACAGGCGGTGCGCCGCGACCGACGCGCGCCCGATTCAGGTGGCGCGCTGCACTTCGACCAGGCAGTCGTAGAAGGTCGCGGCGCCGCCCATGTCGGCGGTGCGCTGCGAAGTCAGTTCATTCGCGTTGCGGCGGTCCGGCGCGAATTTCCGCCACCAGACCGAGGGCGCCACGACCACGCCGGGACGCGGCTTGTCGTTGACGCGCGCCTTCAGCGTGAAGCTGCCGCGGTCGTTGAACACGCGCACGGCGTCGCCGTCGCGAATGCCGCGCGCCGCCGCATCCACGGAATGAAGCTCCAGGCTTGGCTCGCCTTCGGCGTCGCGGAAACGCTTCATGTTGGCGAAGGACGAATTGAGGAAATTGCGCACCGGCGGGGACAGGAAATTGAGCGGGTATTTCGCCGCCAGGCGCGGGTTGCTCGAGGGCGATTCGGCCGGCGGATTGTAGCCGGGCAGCGGGTCGTGCCCCTGCGTCCTGAGCGTCTCGCTGTAGAACTCGCATTTGCCCGAGGGCGTGTGGAAGCCACCCTTGGCGAACGGCGCGAAGGTCTGCGGCAGCGCCAGGCGCTGCCAGCCCGCCTTTTTCAGCGTCTCCCAGTCGATGCCCGCGAGGTTCGCGTGGCCCGAGCCGATCGCCTGGCGCGCGAGGTCGTCGTCGCTGTCGCGAAAGCACGCCTCCTCGAAACCCATGCGCGCAGCGAGCCGCCGGAATACTTCGGCGTTGGGCAGCGATTCGCCGACCGGCGCGATCGCCGGATTGTTGGCGAGCACGTAGAGGTGCCCGTAGGACTTGTGGATGTCCGCATGCTCCAGCTGCGTGGTGGCGGGCAGCACGATGTCCGCGTAGTCGGCGGTGTCCGTCAGGAACGAATCCATTACCACGCAGAACAGGTCTTCGCGCTTGAAGCCCTCGATCACCTTGCTCGATTCCGGGCAGACGGCGACCGGATTGTTGTTGTAGACGATCACGGCGCGCACCGGGGGATTCGCGGCCGTCAGCGCGTCGCCGAGCTTCGAGTGATTGAACGCCCGGGGGCGCGGCGTCGGCATCAGGTCCGGGCGCTCGAGCTTCGCGTGGTCGAACTGATAATTGTCCGCAGTGGTGAGCAGGATGCCGCCCGCCGGATCGCGCCAGGCGCCAACCAGCGCCGGCAGGCAGGCGATGTTGCGCGCCGCCATGCCGCCGCCGGCATGGCGCTGCATGCCGTAGTTCAGGCGGATGGCCGCCGGCTTCGTGGTGCCGTACTCGCGCGCGAGCTGGACGATCTCCCCGACCGGCAGGCCGCAGGTCTTCGCGGCCCACTCCGGGGAATAAGAATCAGTTTTCTCTTTCAATGCATCGAAACCCAGGGTGTAGCGTTGAACGTAATCCTCGTCGATCAAGCCTTCCTTGATCAGCACATGCATCATGCCGAGCGCGAGCGCGCCGTCGGTGCCGGGCAGCAGCGCGACGTGCTGCGTGCACTTCTCGGCGGTCAGGCTGCGGTAGGGATCGATGGCGATGATCTTGGCGCCGCGCCGCTTGGCCTCCTGCGCGCGCGCCCAGAAATGCAGGTTCGAGGTGATCGGATTGGAGCCCCAGATCAGGATCAGCCTGGCGTCCTGGTAGTGCTCCGGGTCCATGCCGTAGCTGCCGCCGAGCGTCGCCTTGATGCCCGCCTTGCCGGCGGACGAACAGAGGGTGCGCTCCAGCTGCGAGGCGCCCAGCTTGTGAAAGAAGCGCCGGTCCATCGAACTGTACTGCAGCATGCCCATGGTGCCGGCATAGCTGAGCGGCAGGATCGATTGCGGGTCCTCGGCGGCAAGCGCCGTCAGGCGCGCGGCGATTTCATCGAGCGCCTCGTTCCAGCCGATGCGCTTGAACTCGCCGCTGCCCTTCGGCCCCATGCGCCTGAGCGGATGCAGCAGGCGGTCGGGCGCATAGGTGCGCTCCGTGTAGTGGCTGACCTTGGTACACAGCGAGCCGTCGGTAAACGGATGCGATGGGTCGCCCGCCACCTTCACCGCCACCCCGTCCTTCACGGTGACCAGCATCGCGCAGGTATCGGGGCAATCGTGCGGGCAGGCCGCGCGGACGACGGTTTCCATCGGGAAAGTCTACTCCAGCAGTTCGATCCAGTGCTTCACCGGGGTCTGCGTTCCGCCCTGCAGGTGCGTGAGGCAGCCTATGTTGGCGGTTGCGATCACGTCGGGGCCCCTGTCCGCTGTCCCTACGCCCAGCGCCGCGAGCTTTCGCTCCTTCAATTTCGCAGAGAGTTCGGGCTGGAGTATCGAGTAGGTCCCGGCCGAACCGCAGCACAAGTGACCATCGGCCACCGGTGTCAGCTCGTGTCCCGCGCCGCGCAGCAGCGCTTCGGCCTTGCCGCGGATCTGTTGGCCATGCTGCAGCGAACATGGCGACTGGAATGCGATTTTTCGGGGCGCGCCAGCCTGCCGATCCTGCACGACCACTTCCGAAAGGTCCTTCGTGAGCGCGCAAATTTTCTCCGCCTTGTCGCGGTACGCCGGGTCTTCCTGGAAATGATGCGGATACTCGCGCACGAACGAGCCGCAACCGCTCGCCGTCATGACAATCGCTTCGATCTCTTCGCGCTCGATCGCGGGCCACCACGCGTCGATCAGCGCACGCATGTCGGCCCTGCCGCCCGCCTGGTCGTCCAGGTGATAGCGCACGGCGCCGCAGCAACCCGCGCCCGGCGCCTCGATGAGTGAAACGCCCTGCCGGTCCAGCACGCGTGCGGCAGCGGCGTTGATGCGCGGCGCCAGCGCCGGCTGTACGCAACCCGCCAGCACCAGCATTTTTCTCGCGTGCCCCGGGACCGGCCAATCCCCGGCATCGTTTTTTGCCGGAATTTTATCTCTGAGCACGGACGGCAGGAACGGCTTGAATGTTCGTCCCAGGCCAAGCAGAAACGAAAACAATCCCGCGTTCGGCAGCACCGCGCCCAACACGGCGCGCCGCGTCCTGTCCCATGCGCTGCGTCCGACCTTGTCCTCGACGATCCCGCGGCCGATGTCGGCAAGGCGCCCGTAGCGCACACCCGAAGGACAGGTGGACTCGCAGGAACGGCAGGTCAGGCAGCGGTCCAGGTGCAGCTGCGTTTTTGCGGTCGGCGTCTCGCCCTCCAGCATCTGCTTGACGAGGTAGATCCGGCCGCGCGGGCCGTCGAGCTCGTCGCCGAGCAGCTGGTAGGTCGGGCAGGTGGCGGTGCAAAAGCCGCAGTGCACGCACTTGCGCAGAATGGCGTCCGCCTCCCGGCCCTCGGGGGTGTCGCGGATGAATTCAGCGAGATCGGTTTGCACGGCTGGCTATACTTTCGCCATGAAGTCGATGTTCTGGCTCGCGACGATCGGGTTCGTGATCGCCATCGTCCTCACCGCGCGGCTCGTGCTGCGCAAGTTCGAGGCCCGCCGGCGCGCGGAGGAGGCGCGCGCCTTGGAACTCCTCGCCCAGGCAAGCGCCGCAGTCCCGCCAAAACCGGTCGAGGCAGCCACAGCGCCGGTCCCGCCCGTGGTGCCGCCGAGCGGCGAGGCGATCGGGCCGCAGAAGCTGCTCTTCGAGGCGGCCCACAAGGCGGGCGAAGCCGGTGAGCCTGCGCTGGCGATCCAGCTGTATGCGCGCCTGCTGGCCCGGTACCCGCAGACGACCTTTGCCGGCCAGGCGCGCGCGGCGGTCGATGCGCAAAAGAAAAAGCTCGTCAAGGCCTAGAACTCTGGATACATCCGGCCAGGGTTGAGAATGCCCGCCGGATCGAAACTGCGCTTCAAATCGCGGTGCAGGCGCGCGAGTATCGGCGAAAGCGGCGCGAAAACGCCCTCCGCTTTCTGCGCGGCGCGGAACAGCGTCGCGTGGCCACCCGCCTGCGCGGCGGCCGCGCGTATGGTCCGCGCTTCGGCGCGCGAGCGCAGCCAGCGCAGCGCCCCGCCCCATTCCAGCATCTGCTCGCCGGGCAGTTCCAGCACGGGCGCCTGCGAGGGCAACGACAGCCGCCACAGCGGCGCGTCGCCGGCGAAAAACGGCGTGGACTGCTCGCGGATGCCCACCCAGAAACGCGCCGCGTCCTCCTGCGCCACCGCCTGGCCGCCCAGCGTTTGCGCGGCGGCGTGCACCGCGCTTGCGGCACCAGACAGGCGCAGCGAGAGTTCGCCGTCGCGCCAGGCGCTGCCGGAGATCGGCAGCGGCCGCCCGCCCCAGCGGTTCAGGCGCTCGAGCGCCTTCGCCTGCGGCAGTTCGAATTTCAGCGTGCACTCCTCCGGCGGCCGCGGCAGCAGCCTGAGCGACGCCTCGACAATCACGCCCAGTGTGCCCAGCGAGCCGGCGAGCAGGCGCGAAACGTCGTAGCCAGCGACGTTCTTCATCACCTGGCCGCCGAAGGCAAGCAATTGCCCGCGCCCATCGAGGATCTTCGCGCCCAGCATGGCGTCGCGCACCGAGCCCGCGCTGGCGCGGCGCGGACCGGAAAGCCCGGACGCGACGCAACCGCCAAGCGTGGCGCCAGGACCGAAGTGGGGCGGCTCGAATGCGAATTGCTGGTTCTTCTCCAGCAGAATTCCTTCCAGATCGGAAAGCAATGTCCCGCATCGTGCCGTGACTACGAGTTCCGTGGGCTCGTAGTCGACCACGCCGGCATGGGCGCGCGTGTCGAGCATTTCGCCGCGCGGCGCGTTGCCGTAGAAGTCCTTGCTGCCGCCGCCGCGGATGCGCAGCGCGGCGCCGCGGCCGGCCGCCTCGCGAATGCGCTCCTGTATGTTTTCGAGAGTCAAAACTGGGGTAGACCGGCGTGCCCGAGCTGCCCGGCTTTCACATGCTTGCGCCCGAACTCGGCGCATCGCGACAAGGCCGGCACCGCCTTGCCCGGGTTGAGCAGCCCCTTGGCGTCGAAGACGCGCTTGATGGCGTGGAACATTTCGAGCTCCCCAGCGCCGAACTGCACGCACATCTGGTCGATTTTCTCGACACCCACGCCATGCTCACCGGTGATGGTGCCGCCGACTTCGACGCATTTCTCCAGCACCTCGGCGGCGAAGGCCTCGGTGCGCTTCAGCTGGTCGGGATCGTTGGCGTCGAACAGAATCAGCGGGTGCAGGTTGCCGTCGCCCGCGTGGAACACGTTCGGGCAGCGCAGGCCGTATTTCTTTTCCATCGCGCCGATGAAATTGAGCACTTCGCCCAGGCGCTTCTTCGGAATCGTGCCGTCCATGCAGTAGTAATCCGGCGAGATGCGGCCGACCGCCGGAAACGCGGCCTTGCGGCCGGACCAGAAGCGCAGCCGCTCGGCGTCATTGCGCGACACGGTGCATCGCGTCGCGCCCGCGTCTTTCAGCACCTGCTCCATGCGGGCGATCTCGTCTTCGACCTCGGCGGCACTGCCGTCCGACTCACATAATAGGAGTGCCGCGGCATCCAGGTCGTAGCCCGCATGCACGAACTGCTCGACCGCGGCGGTGGCCGGCTTGTCCATCATCTCCAGTCCCGCAGGCACGATGCCGGCGGCGATCACGGCCGCCACCGCGTCCCCGGCCTTCTCCACGTCGTCGAACGACGCCATGATGACCCGCGCCGCCACGGGCCTGGGCAGCAGCTTGACGGTGACCTCGGTGGTGACCGCGAGCAGCCCCTCGGAGCCGATCGCCAGTGCGAGCATGTCGTAGCCCGCGGAGTCGAGTGCTTCCGAGCCGAAATCGACCGGCTCCCCCTCGATGGTGTAGCCGCGCACGCGCAGCACGTTATGCACCGTGAGGCCGTACTTCAGGCAGTGCACGCCGCCGGAGTTTTCGGCGACGTTGCCACCGATCGAGCACGCGATCTGGCTGGAAGGATCCGGCGCGTAATACAGGCCGAAGGGCGCCACCACGTCCGAAATGGCCGCGTTGCGCACGCCCGGCTGCACCACTGCAATGCGCGCCACCGGGTCGATGCGCAGCACGCGCATGAATTTGGCGAGCGACAGCAGCACGCCGTCGCCGGGCGGCAGCGCGCCACCTGAAAGGCCAGTGCCTGCGCCGCGCGGCACCACCGGCACGCCCAGGGCGTGGCAGGTCTGCAGGATCCGCTGCACCTGCGCTTCGGTTTCCGGCAGCGCCACCACCATCGGCACGCGCCGGTAAGCGGTCAGGCCGTCGCACTCATAGGGCTGCGTGTCCTCCCGCGCCCAGAGCACGCAGCGCTCCGGCAGGAACGCGCGCAGCGCCTCCGCGACCTGCTTCTGGCGCTGGATATCTATTGCAGGTAAGGCGCTGCCCACTTCAGTCCTTCGACCGTGTCGCCCTTGGGAATGTATTCGGCGCCGATCCAGCCTTGGTAGCCGAGCCGGTCAATGTGCGCGAGCAGCCAGGGAAAATTGATCTCGCCGGTGCCCGGCTCATTGCGATCCGGAACGTCCGCAACCTGGATATGCCCGATGCGCGCGAGCAGCCGCTCGATGGTCCTGGCGAGATCGCCCTCAACGATCTGCATATGGAATACATCGTACTGCAGCAGCAGGTTGTCGGCGCCCACGGCATCGATCACTTCGATGCCTTCCCTTGAGCTGTTCAGGAAAAAGCCCGGGATGGTGCGCGGATTGCACGGCTCGGTGAGCAGCGTCAGTCCCGCGGCTTTGAGCTTGCCTGCCGCGTAACGCAGGTTCTCGACCAGCGTCTGTTTTGCCTTCTCCCTGTTCAATCCCTGCGGAAGAATCCCCGCGAGCGCGTTCAAGCGCGGGCAGCCGGCGGCTTTCGCATACTCGATCGCCCGGTCGACGCCTTCGCGGAATTCGCCCACGCGCTCAGGCTGGCAGGTGATGCCGCGATCGCCCTTCGAGGCATCGCCCGCAGGCAGGTTGTGCAGCACGACCTGCACGCCGGCCGCCTGCGCACGCTCGGCGATCTCCCCGGCGCTGCCGAAGGGGTAGGGAAACTGGTATTCGACGAAACGGAAGCCGGCCTTCGCAGCGGCGGCGAAGCGCTCGGGAAACGGCAGCTGCGGGAACAGCAACGAGAGATTGGCCGCGAGTTTTGGCATCGGGCTAGAATAGCGCGAAATCGGAGGATCTCCATGAAACCACTGCTTGCCATCCCGGCCGCGCTCGCATTGATGCTCGCCTGCCCGGCGCAGGCCCAGTCGACCCTCGAAGCGGTCACCAAGAAGGGTTACGTGCAATGCGGCGTCAACGGCGGCGCGGTGGCCGGATTCTCTGCGCCGGATTCCCAGGGGGTATGGAAAGGGATAGACGTCGACTTGTGCCGCGCCGTCGCGGCGGCCGTGTTCGGCGACGCGTCGAAGGTGCGCTACACCGGACTGACCGCGCAACAGCGGTTTACCGCGCTCCAGTCAGGCGAAGTGGACATCCTGTCGCGCAACACCACCTGGACCATCACGCGCGACACCAGCCTCGGCCTGAACTTCGTCGGCGTGAATTTCTACGACGGGCAGGGCTTCATGGTACCGGCCAAGATGCGCGCCACCGGCCTCAAGGGCGCCGCGAAGGCGGTGAAAAAGGCCCTCAAGGGCGAATCCCCGACCGGCGGCATCACCAGCGCCAAGCAGCTGAACGGCGCCACGGTCTGCGTGCAACCCGGCACCACGACCGAGCTCAACCTTTCGGACTATTTCCGCGCCAACGGCATGACGTTCAAGCCGGTGGTGATCGAAACGCTGCCGGAAGTGCTGAACGCCTACTTTTCGGGACGCTGCGACGTGTTCACCACCGACGTCTCAGGACTGGTGTCGTCGCGCGCATCGCGCGCGCCCAAGCCGGAGGACCACGTCATCCTGCCCGAAGTGATCTCCAAGGAACCGCTCGGGCCGGCCGTGCGCCACGGCGACGACCGCTGGTTCGACATCGTCAAGTGGTCGCTGTACGCCACCATCGAGGCCGAAGAGATGGGGCTGACCTCGAAGAATATCGATCAGCAGGCTGCCAGCAAGGATCCCGGCGTGCAGCGCTTCGTCGGCACGACCGGCGACATCGGCAAGATGCTCGGGCTGGACAACAAGTGGGCCTACAATATCGTCAAGCAGGTCGGCAACTACGGCGAGAGCTTCGACACGCACCTGAAGCCGCTCGGCTTTTCGCGCGGACTGAACAACCTGTGGACCAAGGGCGGCCTGATGTACGCGCCGCCGATCCGCTAAAAAGCATTCGTGAGGCGGGCTTGGTTCTCCCAGGCCGCGCTGCTCGCCGCGACCGGCCTGGCGCTGTGGTTTTTCGCCTCCAATACCGCGCATAACCTCGAAACGCGCAAGATCGCGAGCGGCTTCGCGTTCCTCTGGCGCGAAGCAGGATTCGAGATCGGCGAAACCGGCGCGATCGCCTACAGCGCCGCCGACAGTTACCTGCGCGCACTGGGCATCGGGCTCTGGAACACCTTTCGCGTCGCGGCAACCGGGGTGGTGTTCGCCACGCTGCTCGGCACGCTGCTAGGGCTTGCCCGGCTCTCGCCCAACTGGCTGCTCGCGAAGCTCGCCGCCGCTTATGTCGAGGTAATCCGCAACGTGCCGCTGCTGGTGCAGCTGTTCTTCTGGTACGCAATGATCACCGAGAACCTGCCGGACCCGCGCGACGCGCTGCAACCGCTGGAGAGCGTGTTCCTGAGCAACCGCGGTATTGCGTTTCCGACGCCCTGGAGTACGCCAGCCCTGGTCGGCTTCAATTTTGCCGGCGGCGCCTCGCTCAGCCCTGAATTCGCCGCGCTTCTGGTGGGTCTGGTGACCTACACCGCCGCCTTCATCGGCGAGATCGTGCGCGCGGGCGTGCTTTCGGTCGGCCGCGGGCAGGTGGACGCCGCGCACTCGATGGGTCTGACGCGCCGCGGCGCGCTGCGCTACATCGTGCTGCCGCAGGCACTGCGGCTGATCGTGCCGCCGCTCACCAGCCAGTACCTCAATCTCGCCAAGAACAGCTCGCTCGCGGTGGCGATCGGCTATCCGGACCTGGTGTCGATCGCCAACACCACGATGAACCAGACCGGACAGGCGATCGAGGGCGTGGCGATCATCATGGCGGTGTTCCTCAGCATCAGCCTGTCGATCTCGGCCTTCATGAACTGGTACAACCGGCGCGTCGCGCTGAAAGGTCTGCGCCTGTGAGCCCGGTGTTTCAGTGGATCCGTGCCAACCTGTTCTCGAGCTGGCCCAGCGCGCTGGCGACGCTGGCGATCGCCGGGCTGGCGTGGCAGCTGGTGCCGGGATTCATCGACTGGGCCTTCATCGAGGCGGTCTGGCGCTCGCCCAATTCCGGCGCCTGCCGGGAAGCCGAGGGCGCCTGCTGGGCATTCATCGGCGAGAAGCACCGCTTCATGCTGTTCGGCACCTACCCGTTCGAGCACCACTGGCGTCCGGCGCTGGCGACCGCGCTGTTGATGTTCCTCTGGGGCATTTCTTCCCTGAAAAGATTCTGGAACTGGTGGCTGCTGGCCATCTGGGTCGCTGGTCTTGCGCTGATCGCGCTGCTGATGTGGGGCGGCTTGTTCGGCCTGCGCTACGTCGAGAACGAACGCTGGGGCGGGCTCATCCTGACACTGATCCTCGCCAGCTTCGGCATGGCATTCGCGTTTCCGCTTGCCATCGCGCTCGCGCTCGGCCGGCGCTCGCGGCTGCCGGTGCTGCGCGCGGCGTGCATCGCCTACATCGAACTGATCCGCGGCGTTCCCCTGATCAGCGTTCTGTTCATGGCCTCGGTGATGCTGCCGCTCTTCCTGCCCTCGGGGCTGACGATCGACAAGCTGCTGCGCGCGCAGCTTGCGCTGATCCTGTTCGCCGCGGCCTACCTTGCCGAAGTGGTGCGCGGCGGGCTGCAGGCGGTCCCGCACCACCAGTACGAGGCGGCCGAAGCGCTCGGCCTGTCGTACGCGCAGCGCACGCTGCACGTGGTCCTGCCGCAGGCGCTGCGCGTGTCGATCCCGCCCCTGGTGAACACCTTCATCGGGCTGTTCAAGGACACGTCGCTCGTGCTCATCATCGGGTTGTTCGATCTCCTCAGCACCATCAAGGTCTCCCTCCAAGATCCGGCCTGGGCCGGATTCAGCATCGAGGCCTACCTGTTCGCCTCCGCGGTCTATTTCCTTTTCTGCTACTCCATGTCGCGCTACAGCCAGCGGCTGGAACGCCAGCCCGGCGCGGCACGCGGGCCCGGGGTCCTGCGCGAGACGTGATAAACTTTTTGCCCTCCGCTCAGAAGACCAACAGGAGGCATCGATGGGCGCAATCTTCCAGTCTCTCGGCCGCACCGTCATCGCGGGACTCGTCATTCTGGCAATCATGCTCGGCATCGCCGGCACTTTCGGCAAGATGGACCACGCATGGGGTACGTTCTTCATGCGCTACCTGCACGTGCTGTCCGGCGTGATGTGGATCGGCCTGTTGTGGTACTTCAATTTCGTGCAGATCCCGTCGATGCCGAAGATTCCGGACGAGCAGAAGCCCGCGGTCGGCAAGGTGATCGCGCCCACGGCGCTATTCTGGTTTCGTTGGGCGGCGCTTGCGACCATGGTCACCGGCCTGCTGCTGGCGACGATGAATGGCTACATCAGCGCGCTCGTGACCTTCCAGGCGCCCTTCACCGCCATTGCCATCGGCATGTGGCTCGGCCTGATCATGGGCTTCAATGTTTGGGCCATCATCTGGCCGAACCAGAAGAAGGCGCTCGGCATCGTCACGGTTGAGGCCGCCGAAAAAGCCGCGGCCGCGCGCACGGCGATGCTCGCCTCACGCTTCAACACGATGTTGTCGATTCCGATGCTGTACTGCATGGTGGCCCAGCAGAACGGCGGCTTGTAGGCCCCAGGCCCGGCAGCCCCGTGAAACGCGGCTTCGGCCGCGTTTTGTTTTCTAGCGCGGCGCGAGCTTTTCCAGGCCGCGCAGCTTCGCGCCGGCCTTGATGCCGCGCTGGGCAAACCAGCCCTTGTTCATCTCGAGGGCATAGCGCGCCGGCCTCGCGGCGCAATGCGACTGCTCGCTGTGCGGCTGCATGTCGGCGATGTTGATGATCGCGCCGGCCTCGTCGATGAACGCGACCGAGAGCGGGATCAGGGTGTTCTTCATCCACATGCAGTGGGCCGCGTTCTCCTCGAACACGAACACCATGCCGGCATTGGGCGCCAACGACTTGCGATGCATCAGCCCAGTCGTGCGCGTACTCATGCCGTCGGCGACCTCGGCGCGAATCAGGTGCATGCCGGCGGCAAGCTCTACGGCCGGCAGCTGCGCCTGCGCGGCGGCGGCAAACAGCGCAGCAAACAGGAGGGCGGTTCTTTTCACGGCGGCAGAAATAGAAAAGGCAGGGATATAAACCCTGCCTCATCATACTGCGATGGAAGAAAACTACTTCTTCATCGACTCGCAGCCCTTCATCTTCGGGTCCTTCTTGCAGGCTTCGGCGCTGGGCTTCTTGGCGTCGGCCTTCTTGTCCTGCGCCATCACGGACACGCTCGCGGCCGCAAACGTCGCGGCGATGATGATCGACAGCAGCTTGGTCATTGCATTCTCCTGATCTATAGGTTTGTTATAAAGGGGTGACGCAACGTGATGCCGCTCCTCCCCGTCGTGAAAAACGCACGACGCATCGAGCGGTTGACCGGCCGTCCCTGCCTCCCCCGCAGTGCCTCCCAACCATGGGTCGCCCCACGCAAGTTATTGTAAACAAAAGAAGATTTTACATCAAACTGCAGTAAGCCATTGTTTTTGCAGGATTGTCTGAATGCGCTGGCGCGTCGTTAGAATGTCGGCCTTCCGCAGCACCCCACCTTCCTTCTGCCAAGGCGATATTCCGTGTCCAGCGCAAAACCCAAGATCATCTACACCCTGACCGACGAGGCGCCGCGCCTCGCGACCTACTCCCTGCTGCCCATCGTGCGCGCGTTCGCCAAGCCGGCGGGCATCGAGATCGTGGAAAGCGACATTTCGGTGGCGGCCCGCATCCTCGGGGAATTTCCGGATTTCCTGACGCCGGAGCAGCGCATCCCGAACAATCTGGCTGAACTCGGCAAGCTGACGCTGCAGCCCGAAGCCAACATCATCAAGCTGCCCAACATCAGCGCCCCGGTCGGCCAGCTGACTGCCGCGATCAAGGAGCTGCAGTCCAAGGGCTACAAGGTGCCGGACTATCCCGAGACTCCAAAGAACGACGCGGACAAGGCGATCAAGGCGCGCTACTCCAAGATCCTGGGAAGCGCGGTCAATCCGGTCCTGCGCGAGGGCAACTCGGACCGGCGCGCGCCAGCCGCCGTGAAGAACTACGCCCGCAAGAACCCCCATTCGATGGCGCCATGGGACATCGCCTCCCGCACCCACGTCTCCCACATGCACGCCGGCGACTTCTACCACGGCGAGAAGTCGATGACCCTGTCGCACGCCTGTGACGTGCGCATGGACCTGGTCACGAAAAGCGGCAAGACGGTTGTGCTGCGCCCCTCTGTGCCGCTGCTCGAGGGCGAGGTGATCGACAGCATGTACATGAGCAAGAAGGCGCTGTGCGCCTTCTACGAGAAGGAGCTCGAGCACTGCAAGAAGCACGACCTGCTGTTCTCGCTGCACGTCAAGGCGACGATGATGAAGGTCTCGCACCCGATCGTCTTCGGCCATGCCGTGCGGGTGTTCTACAAGGAGCTGTTCGACAAGCACGGCAAGCTGTTCGCCGAGCTCGGCGTCATCGTCAATAACGGCTTCGCCAACGTGCTGGAGAAGATCAAGACCCTGCCGGAGGCCAAGCGCGCCGAGATCGAAGCCGATATCAAGGCCTGCGAGGCGAAGCGGCCGCGCCTGTCGATGGTCGATTCGGCCAAGGGCATCAGCAACCTCTTCAACCCGAACGACGTCATCGTCGACGCCTCGATGCCGGCGATGATCCGCGCCGGCGGCACGATGTGGGGTCCGGACGGCAAGATGTACGAGACCAAGGCAGTGCTGCCCGAGTCCACCTTCGCGCGCATCTACCAGGAGGTCATCAATTTCTGCAAGACCAACGGCGCCTTTGATCCGAAGACCATGGGCACGGTGCCGAACGTCGGCCTGATGGCGCAGCAGGCCGAGGAATACGGCTCGCACGACAAGACCTTCGAGATCCCGGAGGACGGCGTGGCGCGCATCGTCGACAACCAGGATGGCCATGTGGTGATGGAGCAGAACGTCGAGGCCGGCGACATCTGGCGCATGTGCCAGACCAAGGACGCCGCGGTGCGCGACTGGGTCAAGCTCGCGGTCACGCGCGCGCGCCAGTCGAATACCCCGGCGGTATTCTGGCTGGACGAGTACCGCCCGCACGAGAACGAACTGATCAAGAAGGTGCGGCGCTACCTCAAGGACCACGACACGACCGGGCTGGATATCCAGATCATGTCGCAGGTGCGCGCGATGCGCTTCACGCTGGAGCGCGTGATCCGCGGCAAGGACACGATCTCGGTGACCGGCAACATCCTGCGCGACTACCTGACCGACCTCTTCCCGATCATGGAACTGGGCACCAGCGCGAAGATGCTGTCGATCGTGCCGCTGATGGCCGGCGGCGCCATGTTCGAGACGGGCGCCGGCGGCTCGGCGCCCAAGCATGTGCAGCAGCTCACCGAGGAAAACCACCTGCGCTGGGATTCGCTGGGCGAATTCATGGCCATCGCGGTGTCGCTGGAAGACGTCGGCTTCAAGCATCACAACAAGAAGGCGATGCTCCTCGCCAAGACCCTCGACGAGGCGACCGGCAAGCTGCTCGACAACAGCAAGAATCCTTCGCCCAAGACGGGGCAGCTGGACAATCGCGGCAGCCATTACTATCTCGCCCTGTACTGGGCCCAGGCGCTCGCCACGCAGAACGAGGACGCCGAGCTGAAGGCCTACTTCGCGCCGCTCGCCAAGACCCTGGCCGACAACGAGAAGAAGATCATCGACGAACTCAATGCCGTGCAGGGCAAGCCAGCGGACATCGGCGGCTATTACGTCTCGGTTCCTTCCAAGGCGGGCCCGGTCATGCGGCCGAGCCCCACGCTCAACGCCGTGATCGACGCCCTCGCTGGCTGAGCGGGGGCCAACAGGGATGTGATTTCTTCCCTGCAATGAAAAAGCCGCCCGAGGGCGGCTTTTTCATTGCCTGTCCGGCGGCTAGCTCTTCTGGATGTTCGAGGCCTGCTTGCCCTTGGGTCCCTGCACGACGTCGAAACTCACTTTCTGGCCTTCCTTGAGGCTCTTGAATCCCTGCATGTTGATCGCCGAAAAATGCGCGAACAGGTCTTCGCTGCCGTCATCCGGCGTGATGAAGCCGTAGCCCTTCGCGTCGTTGAACCACTTCACCGTGCCCGTCGCCATTGAAACAACCCCTCTCCTTGGGTGGTAGTTCGGCGGCTTTTACCCGCCTTCGCTACCCTCGTCAAGGGCCCCTGCCGGAGCGCGAGCGCTCCAACTTCTGCGTTTGCGCTCGCCCAGCGCATTGATTAGGATAGAAACGGTCGACAATCACATGCATGCAGCACAAGGACGATTCGGTACTCGAAGCGAAAAAGGCGAAGGTAAAACTTCCGCCGATGTACAAGGTTTTGCTGTTGAACGACGACTACACGCCGATGGAATTCGTCGTGCTGGTGCTGCAGAAGTTCTTCGGCATGACAAGGGAGAGGGCAACCCAGGTGATGCTGAAGGTCCACCGGGAAGGCATGGGGATCTGCGGCGTCTACCCCCGCGACGTTGCGCTGACGAAAGTCCAGCAGGTCGCGGGCTATTCGCGCAAGCACCAGCATCCGCTGCAATGCGTGATGGAGGAGACCTGACATGATTGCCCAGGAACTCGAAGTCAGCCTGCACATGGCCTTCGTCGAGGCGCGCCAGAAGCGCCACGAGTTCATCACCGTCGAGCACCTGCTGCTCGCGCTGCTCGACAATCCGACGGCCGCCGAGGTGCTGCGCTCCTGCGGCGTCAACATGGACGAGCTGCGCAAGAACCTGACGCAGCACATCACCGAGCAAACGCCGCGCATCGCCGCCGACCGGGAAGTCGACACGCAGCCGACGCTGGGCTTCCAGAGGGTCATCCAGCGCGCCATCCTGCACGTGCAGTCCTCGGGCAAGAAGGAGGTCACCGGCGCCAACGTGCTGGTGGCGATCTTCGGCGAGAAAGAC
>Ga0315912_10000899_pt1 | contig 42588 bp, 37 predicted proteins | sample VfabasoilMG_FD_204469 | JGI IMG/M metagenome (GOLD analysis project Ga0315912, IMG submission 204469) | Garden soil microbial communities collected in Santa Monica, California, United States - V. faba soil | ecosystem: Environmental > Terrestrial > Soil > Garden | place: USA: California... | reverse complement strand
CGCGGCAGGATTGGCCAGGCCCTTCGGCGTCGAGAGCGGATCCGCCTCGCTCCACCTTGTCGCAAAAACGCTGCCGGATCGTGATGCGCGGCGGTACCACGCCTCGAATAGCACCGCGCCCCGGCTGTCGGCATTTGCCGATCGATCCCAGGCGGCCAGCACGCCCGCCGCGCTGGCGGCCGCGCCCCCGGCCGTTTTGGCGGCGGCGATCAAGTCATCCAGCACACGGTCGGCCAACAGCATGTGCGTCGAGTGCTTGTATTGGCCGAACTCATCGAACGTGATGGACGCGTCGCTGGATAGCAGGCTCGCGGACTGCTGCGCGCGCAGCGACATGCCGCGCGGCGCCATGTATTTGGGAAATGCGTTCGGATCGATCGCCAACGGAAATGTGGTCGTCCACGGCGGATCGTTGGCATTCTGCAACCAGCCACTCTTCGGATCGGCCACACGCGGCAACTGCGCGTAGGTGTGCGTCGCTGTCCACAGCGTGTCCGCAGACGTGCCGGGCACGATGCCCGACCAATCGTAGTCACCGGCGGGCCGAACCGGCGTGCGGCCGCCGAACAGGTGCATGATGTGCCCGTCGCGATCGGCGTACATGACCGTGAAGAACGGCATCTGCAGCGGCTGTTGGGCCGCTTCGAATTCCGCAAGCGATCGCGCGCGAATCATGCCCCAGTACTGGCTCATGACGTTTGGCTGATCGATGCCGGCCACACGCAGGGCTAACGCCCGGCCGGTCTTCTCGCGCACCACGGGACCATGCACGGACTCCCTGATCGTGAGGGTTTCGTCCTTCATCGAGCCATCCGGCTGCCGAACTTTCATCACGTCGGTTCGTGTGTCGAACGCACGGACGCTCTCGTTCCAGCGATAGCCACCGTCAGCGAGCTGAAGCTCGTACAAATCCGCACCGTCGATCGTGTTGTTGGTGTGGCTCCAACCCAATCGATCGTTGAACGCAATCGCCGGCATCGGCATGCCCACGAGCGTCGCACCGTAGGCCGTGGCACCGGGCATCACGAGGTGAGCTTCGAACCACGTAAAAAAATCAGACCACGGCAGGTGTGGATTGGCGAGCAGCAGCGCATGACCCGACGCCGATCGTGCCGGGGCCACGGCCCAGGCATTTGATCCGGCATCGGCCCACCGCTTCATCTGCGCATCGAGGGACTGTGGATTCGCAACGAAGGCAAAAAGGACGACGCGCTGCAGATGAGCCATTACGTCCTCGAGGCCGACCGGCAACACGACCTGCACGTCGGCGCTGATGCGGTCCGCATGCGCACGTGCGTAGGCGTTGAGGCCCGCCACGAATGCCATGAGAGGACCGCGCACATCCGGAGCTTGCGCAGCGGCCCACTTCGTCGCTCGCGCGGGCACGCCCATGGTTCGCACCCACCGATCCGTGTCGGCGTAGTTGGCGCCCCAATACTCGGCGCCGCGTCCGCGTGCCTGACCATAGAGCCGGAGCAGCAGATCGCCGTGACTCTGCATTTGCGCCCAGCCAAACGCGTACAACGCTTCGTTCAGGTTCGCCGCGAAGATGTGCGGCACGCCCCACCGATCCCACAGCACGTCGGTGCTGGCGGACGCGGCCGGTGTTTGCATGAAGTCCGCGGCCGCGATCACGGGCCGAAACGATGGCGGTCCGGCAAAGGCCACCAGCACTGTTCCGGCCAGCAACAGGATGCGGATTGTGGATGTCACGAGTCCTCGCTCACTTGCGCGGCTTGCGTGGCCGTTGGCGGCGCGCGCGGCCGTTCACCGCCTTCAGCGGCAGTCCGTCGCCCGTAATCAGCGGTTGCGTCGGGTCAACGAGCAAATCGAAGATGTGACCGTGCTTCGTCCGGAGAAACAGGCCCTTGCCGTCCGTCAGCAAGCGCATTTCGCCCGCATCATCCAGCGTCTCGGACAGGCGTCGTCGAAAGCAGTCGCGCAGCGTGTCCATCAACTGCTTGAGGGCCGCCGGCGGAAACCCGCGCCGGCGCAAGTCGGCGAGCGCCAGCAACTCGAGCACGTCCACGGGCGTGTAGCGGCGTTCGGTGAATCCGCCAAGGCTGGTCCGGCGCGACGCAATCGCCGACAGGAACACACGATTCGCGTCCCAACCCTGCAATTGACGGGCGGTCAAGCCAGTCAGCGCGGCAACTTCGCGTGAGGAGTAACTGGTCTTAAGGCGCATGGACTGGCTTCAGGCGACCATCCGTGCGGCAATCATGTCCGATTGGCGCGCGCCGTCAAAGTCCTTCGCCGTGAGCCCCCCATCGCTGTGCGTGGTCCAGACGACCGTGACTTTCTTATAGGAAACATGAATGTCCGGATGATGATCCTCGGCCTCCGCGGCAAAGGCCAGCCGGGTTACGAACGCAATGGCCTCCGGAAAAGACGGCAAGGTGTATTGCTTGCGAATCGCGTCACCGTCCAGAATCCAACCTGGATTTTCGGCGAGCTTGGCGGCGATGTCCGACGTAGACAGCTTCATGGGCGCGCTCCTGTTTTGAGTGGTGTGGCGACGCGGCCGAATCGATCGGGTGACGTGGCCGCCATGACCGGGTCGATAACGCCCTCAAGAACGTAGCGGGACACGAGTTCCGCGGTGAGTGGCGTCAACAGAATGCCGTTGCGATAGTGCCCGGTCGCAAACGTGACATTCGGCGCGGTGGCGCTCGGGCCGATGATCGGCAATCCGTCGGGAGTCTCCGGCCTTAAACCCACGCGCACCTCGTCTACGGCTGCCGCCCGTGATCCTGGCAGCAGTTCAGCCACGGCGTCGGTCAGGGCGCGCACGCCATCGACCGTTGACGCTTCATCAAAGCCGGCGTCTTCGACGGTGGCGCCGACCAGCAGCGATCCATCAGTCCACGGCACCGTGTAGCAGCGCGAACCCCAGACGATTCGCGCCGGCGGCGCGCCGCCGGCCCACGTGAGATGGAGGAGCTGTCCGCGGATCGGCCGCACGGGCAACACCGGCTGGCCGGCGACACGCACGCGCCGTGACCAGCTGCCGGCGGCGACGACAACATGGTCGGCCTGATAGCTGCGCGCGCCGGCACGAACGTCCACGTGTGTTTTCCTGGGATCGATGCCAACCGCTTCGACGGGTGATTCGAATGTTGCGCCGCCGAATCGCGCGCTCTGCACGAGCGCGGCGACGAGCGCGGACACCTGAACAAATCCGTGCGTTCCAATCAGCAGCCCGCCGACGGCAGACGGAGAAACAGCAGGCTCGATCGATCGGAGCTGCGCGGTATTCATCCACTCGCTCGCGACACCCGCGTTGTTCAGCCACGTATGCGCAGCCTGAAGAGGCATCGCCTCCGCAGCAGTGAGGGCCACCTCAATCGTGCCGGTTCGCGAGTACTCGACAGCGCGGCCGCTCCGTTCGCGCACGGCCGACAAGAAGCGATCAAATTGATCCAGACTGCGCGCGCACAACTCGAGGAGTGTCGTCTTGCCATGCGCCTCGGTGTAAGGCGCCAGCACGCCGGCCGACGCCTGGGATGCGCCGCGGCCTGGCGATCGCATTTCGATCACCGTGACCTCTGCGCCGCCCACCGCCAGGGCGTCGGCAACCGCCACGCCAATGACACCCGCGCCCACGACCACCACCCGCATCGGGTCAGAGTATGCCAGCCGGCCCCAGCCATTCACTTTGCCGGTTCCGGGTGGGGCCTGTTCCCGTACGGTGACGGCCAAGTGTCCTCATTTACCGCCTCGCAGGGCCCCTGACCGCATGGCTGGGCGGCGTACGGGCAGAAACTGGTAGCACCAGTACGGCACGGGCCTTGCTCCCTCAAGTTCCGTGGTCACTGGCAAGTCCCTGGCAATTTGGGCGCTGGCTTCGGCCTCGGTTCTGGGCCTGGCGGCGTATTTCGCCGGTCGCCCCAGCCCGGTTGGCCTGGTTCCAGCGGAATCGGCCACAACACAGACGGCGCTCGACCAGCCACGGTCCGCAACCTCCCCGGCGACCCCAAAGGCCGATCGACGCCGGCTGGCGGCATCGTCAAGCCCGTCCGGATCCCCAGCGCCGTCGAGTTCGCAGGCGCCAGACCGCGTCGAACCGGCGGCATCAGAGACGACGCGGCCCGCACCAATTTCCAACGTCGATCCTGCGGTCTCGACCGCGGCCAGTTCTCCAACGAACACAACGCCGTCGACGACGCCGGTCCCTGTGGCCGGCGCGGATGCGCCGAGGCTAACGGAGCCTCGCGCGGTCGAGGCGAAGCCGACGGAGACCAGGACGGCCGATCCAAAAATGATCGAGCCAAAGACGATCGAGATAAAGAAGGACGCGGTCATCGGAATCCATCTGGATCAGACCCTGACTAGCGATACCGCACGTATTGACGATCGGATCACCGCACGCGTCGCGCGCGACGTCGTCGTGGATGGTCGAACGGCGATTCAGGCGGGCGCTCGACTCGAAGGCACCGTGACGCTGGTCGAACGCAACCAGACGACCGGCCGAGGCAAACTCGGGATTCGATTTGCGACGCTGGTCCTGGGCGACAACACCCGAATCGCCATTCAGACCGAGACGATCTTCCGGGAAAGCGATCCCGTCGGCGAGCCGGCAGCGGCGCTCGGCGCCGGTGCGGCATTGGGCGCGATGCTGTCCAAACCCGGCATTCGGGCACAGACCAATGCACGCGGCCCGGCGCCATCGCCTGGGCCCTACAAGAAAGATGCGAGAATTCCGAGCGGTTCGGCGCTCACCGTGAAACTGACGGCCGCTCTGTCGCTTGCGTCCAACCGGTAGTCAGTCCAGCGCCGGCTGCGCCCGCGCGAACTCCTGCCACCGGCCATCCGCGCCTCGCTCGAATCCAATCATGCCGTGCAGCGGCAACGCCGCGGAATCAGGCGCCAGCGCGCTCGCCAGATAAACAATGAGCGGCATGTGACCGACCAGCAGCACATCTCGCGGTTCCGCCGCCAGTTCCTGCCGCAGCCAATCCGGCGGGTCGTCAGGATGCAATCCTCGAATCATCTTGAATTCCGCGAATGGGCTGACGGTGCGAAGAAAGGCCTCCGCCGTCTGACGAGATCTCAGCTTGCCGCTATGCCAGATTGCGGCGGGCATGAAGCCAAGTTCCTGAACGTGCGCGGCCAGCCACTCAGCCTGCCGGTGTCCGAGTTCGGACAACGGCCGCTGCGTGTCGATGTGAGGACCAACCGCGTCTGCGTGATGAACCAGGCACACTCGCATGAACGGTCAGGCCAGCACTGAGACGATATCGAGTTCGACCGACTCGGGCGTGCTGGTGGATCCAAAGCGCGAGACGACGTGACCTGCGCGATCGACCAGGAACTTGGTGAAATTCCATTTGATCGCGGTGGATCCCAGCAGGCCCGGCCGCTCCGCTTTCAGGAACGTGAACAACGGATGCGCGCCATCGCCGTTGACGTCAACCTTCGCGAACAACGGAAACGTGACGTCGTATTTGTCCTGGCAGAACTCGTGAATCTGCTGCTCGGTGCCCGGCTCCTGACGGCCAAACTGATTGCACGGAAACCCAAGCACCACGAAACCGCGATCCCGATATTTCCGGTAGAGCGCTTCCAGGCCCGCGTACTGCGGTGTGAATCCACACTGGCTCGCGACATTGACGATGAGCATCACCTGACCGCGAAACTGATGGAGGCGCACCGGCCGCTGATCCCAGGACGTCACGTCGAAGTCGTAAATTGGAGCGACTGCGGAACCGCCGGCAGGCATCCTCCCGATCCTAGCGCGTTTCACCAATGTGCTAGATTCGGGTTCATCTTGGCCGCCGGCGAGCCGACAAATCCCGCATCCGCACACGGGCGCGCCGCACTGGCGTTCATCTTCATCACCGTCGTCCTCGACATGCTGGCGCTCGGGGTGATCATTCCGGTCCTGCCACTGCTCATCGAGCAGTTTCAGGGCGGCGATACGGCATCCGCGGCGCGAATGATCGGTCTGTTCGGCACGATGTGGGCGTCGATGCAGTTCCTGGCGGCGCCCGTTCTCGGCGCGCTGTCCGACCGGTTCGGGCGGCGCCCGGTCATCCTGTTATCCAACTTCGGGCTGGGCCTCGACTACATCTTCATGGCGCTGGCGCCGTCGCTCTGGTGGCTGATGGTCGGCCGGCTCATTTCCGGCGTCACCTCCGGCAGCATCGTGACCGCGTTTGCCTATGTGGCGGACATCACGACGCCAGACAAGCGCGCGAAATCGTTTGGCTTGATGGGCGCGGCGTTCGGCATCGGTTTCATCATCGGTCCCGCCATGGGCGGCGTGTTGAGCGGTATCAGTCCGCGGTTGCCCTTCTGGGTGTCGGCCTGCCTGAGTCTGGCCAACGGTCTGTACGGCCTGTTCATTCTGCCGGAGTCACTGGCGCCCGAGCGGCGCGCCGCATTTTCCTGGCAACGCGCGAATCCGCTGGGTTCGCTGCGATTATTGCGGTCGCATCCGCAGTTGCTGGGCTTCGCGTTCGTGCACTTTCTCTACAACCTCGCGCATCAGTCGCTCGCGTCCGTGTTCGTGTTGTACGCCGCCTATCGCTATCAATGGACGACGACCGACGTGGGATGGGCGCTGACAACGGTCGGGATATTCTTCGCGATCGTGCAGGGCGGGTTGGTGGGACCGCTCGTCGCGCGGTTTGGCGAGCGGCGCACACTCGTGGCGGGCTTGTTATCCGGCGCATCGGGATTCGCGGTCTACGGTCTGGCGACGACCGGACGATGGTTCGCGGCCGGTATTCCAATCATGTCGATGTGGGGCCTGTACGGACCGTCAGCGCAGGGCCTGATGACACGCCGCGTGGGACCGAATGAACAAGGCCGATTGCAGGGCGCACTCAGCAGCGTCGCCGGCATCACCGGCATCATCGGTCCCGGCCTGTTCAGTCTGACGTTCGCCACATCGATCGGTCCGATGCGCGCATGGAATCTTCCCGGCGCGCCGTTCGTGCTCGCGTCTGCGCTACTACTGACGGGCTCGGTGATTGGATATCGACTGACGCGGACAACTGTCGCCGCCGGGACCTGAATCACCACTCGCGGCTGTCGAGGGTTTCACCATGGGGGGCCATGGGGCTGTCGGCAAGTCGGGACGGTCGGACATCGAGAGGTAGAACTGCAGGCCACCAGGCCTCTTCGACATCCCCATGGCCCCTCATGGCCCTCTATGGCGAATTCGGCCTCGTAGCTCGCCGCCGACTACGACTTGCCCAGCCGCAGCATCAGAATCGCCGCGCGCTTGGCCTGAACGGGCAGCGTACGCAGGTCGGCGGTCTCCGACGGCGAATGATCGTCGGTGCCCTTGAGGCCGACCGCGTCGATGATCATCGGCACTTCACCGGCAACAAAAGACACGTCGGCGGCGCCGGCTTTGTCAGGACTCACGGCCGTCACGGCGCCGAAGCCAAGATCGCGGCTGGCGCGGTCGTACATCACCAGCAATCGCTCATTGCCGGCCGTCGGCGCCAACGGCGGATAACCATCATCGAAACTGATTTCCGCTTTCGTCCGCGGCAGTGACTCAGCCACAATCGCGCGCATCGCCGCCTTCGCCTTCTCGAATTGCGGAATCGTGAGCGCGCGAAGGTCGCCGGCCACGGTGGCGTGGCCGGGAATGACGTTCGTTTTGCCGGCGCCGGTGCCGCGCGAATCGACCGCATTGAAATCCACAGCGGTGCCGCCGAGAAACACGCCCGGATTAAACGTGAGGTGCGGCTCGCCCGCCATTTTTTCGCGGAACGCATTCACGATACGGGCGGCTTCAAAAATTGCGCCGGCGCCCAGATCCGGGCCAAAGATCTGCGACGAGTGACCGGTCGAACCGGTGACGTCCAGACGCCAGCTCGTGCTGCCACGGCGCGCCACAACGGCGTGCGCCGGGTCGCCATCACCGTCCTCAAATCCAATCGCGACGGCCGCGCCCTTGGCCGCGGCGACCAGCGCCGCTCGCGCGGTCGCGAGCGGCCGCCCCGCCGACTCCTCGTCGCCGGTGAGCACGACGGTCACGTTCATGCGGTCCAGTTGCCCGACGGCTTTCAGCGCCTTTAACGCCTGAAGAAGGACGACATCTCCACCCTTCATATCGATGATGCCGGGCCCGCGCGCGTGGTCGGCATCCAGGCGCTCGATGCGCTGAAACGGACTGTCCTTCTCAAACACCGTATCGAGATGCCCAATCAGCAGAATTTTCTGGGACGCGCCAGGATGCGTGGCAACGAGGTGACCCGCGCGATTCCAGGCTGCGCCATCGATCCACTCGGTCTTGAAGCCGAGAGCGTCGAACTCCGCGCGGAATATCGCGCCGACCTGCCGCACGCCGTCAAAGTTCTGTGTGCCGCTGTTGATATTCACGACCCGCGCCAGCAACTCGAGCGCGCTTGCGTTGCTCGAGTCGATGAATGCGGCAATCGCCTTTTCGTCGGCGCCAAGAGAGGCCGGCGTCTGCTGAACCGCGCCGGCGTGCGCGCCGATCAGAATCACACAGAGCGCTGAGGCGATGCGCAGGAAACGGTGCATTGTCATCTGGTCCTCCCGGCGGGCTAAAGCCCGCCGGCTACGTAAAACTAAAGCCGCCGGCTGCGTACGAACGAAAAAGCCGCCGGCTACAATCAGCCGCCAATCATGTTGGGATTGGCCGTGTTCACGTTGCGCTTGAGCAGCACGCGGCCGTCCTGCTTCCAGAACAGGCTCACCTGGCCGTCCTGCGACACGACAAACGCCGCCACCTGTGTCGTGACGCCAACGCAGCGAAGCGCCGATCGGTGCCGCATGCCGAAGCTTTCACTGTCTACGGTCGGCCATTGATCGCGTGTCTGCGCTGGCCCGCCGGCCTCATAGGCAATGACAGGCTCGGCGGCATCGAGCACGATCTCCGCGCCAAACCCCAGCACGCGTAAATCCGTCGTCATCACGAGTGCGCCATCCACCGCGGTCAGCCCGGCGACGACCTCAGCGGCGCCCACCAGATCTTCTTCCGCCGCGAACGCCGCATTCTGAAGATGCAGGCGCGCGGGATCGGGCGTCACGCGATCCGGGTCCTCAGATTGGTACCGAATATCAGCCAGGACGTGTCGGGTATTGATGAACTCGACAAACCGATCGACCAGGACGGATTCCTGCGATCCGACGTCGAACTTCGTCCGAACCGGCAGCGAGGCGGCCGCGCCAGGAGCGACAAGCAACACCGTACCGCCATGCCCGTGCGCGCGGACGCCGTTGACGATGCACAGAATCGTGTTGAGGAGCGCCGTCCACTCGAAATCGGACGTTTCTCTGATCGGTTCATGTCCGGGCCCGACGATGCGCGGGCGGAGCGCGCGATCGCCGCTCATCAGGATGTAACTGATCGGCAGAAAGTCCAGATCCGAATAGCCAATGAGGTTGTAGAGGCGCCCGGCCTCCATCGAGATGAGGCGCACGCCGCCCTGATAGACGTGCAACTCGCCGGCATCCAGCACCTCGACGATCAAGGCGAACGGCGCCGGGCGGTAATAGAAGGACCGGCCGCTGCGGGCCCGGGCGACGTTCTCGCCCACATGAAGGATGCCGGCAATTTCGCACTGCGACGTGCGTCCACCCGCGCGCGGAAATCGAATCAGCATCGCCGCATTGTCCGGATTCACGGCTGGCGCCAGCGATCGAATCGATCCGACGGTGAGCGGGCGCGGCACTTCGAGCGGGACGACCGGCACCGTCTCGCCAAAGCCGTCGCGAACGACGTCAAGATCGGGCGAGCAACAGAGTACGAACCGGAGCGGGCGCCCTTCCTCGCGCTCAAGGCTCGCAAAGAACGCAGCCGCAAGAATCCGCCGAAGATCGTCGGGCGACGGCAAGGGCGGCGGCGCCCCGTGTCTGGTCGCAAACGTATCCCAGCGATCGAGAACCTCGCGGGCCAGGTCGTCCGGAAACGCAAAATCCATTACGTGACCTTCCTGACCACTTGCGCTGCCCTCTGGTTTCTTCCGGAACGATGTCGATCGATCCAATAACCCCACGCCACGAGCAACCAGATGGCTTCAGCTGACCACGCGACGGCCATCACGCTCGGCGGAGGCGGTCCGAACAGATTGCCGACATAGAGAACGGCCAGGAACGCGACCAGACTCCACAGCGCCAGCGTGCCGACGCGGTCCTTGGCCCGCGTGGCTCGAGCGTAGATCGTCACACCGGCCGCCAACATCGCGCCCTCCATGATGATCGTGGCCGGCAGTGAATTCCAGAGGCCCAATCCAACTTTGGTGTCGCCGCCCGGCACCAGCGGCATGTCGGGCCGATGCGTGGCCACATCCAGCACCCAGTGGCTCAGCACCACGCCGGCAATCACCAACACGGCGGCGGTCTTCGCCGAACGATGCGCAAAACGATAGATCACGGCGGCGAGACTCGCCCAACAGATCAAGGCCACGAGGCTGTGTGAATACGGATAGGACTCGAAGTTCAGCGGCGTCACGACCGTGATGCCTGGCGCAATCGACAGATGTTCAATCCCAAGCAGCACCAACGTCGGCCAGACAAGATCAGCCAGCTGGCACGCGAGGATGAGGGTACCCAGTGACACGGCAGGCGCCAGTCGCTTGGCGCCGAAGCCGACTGCAAAATGGCCGATGAACATGCGTGATCTGGCGGCGTCAGGCCGTCACGCGGTCAGCCACCGGCCGAGCCACTGACGGACATCGGCCAGCGCGCGGTTCACCGCGGCCGGGTTGGTGGACTGGGGCGTCCGGCGCGCGTTGACCGCCGCATCCGGCGTCACGGCGCTGACGATGGTCTCGTCGAACAGATCGCTGTATTTGCGCCAGTCGGCGATCGACAGCGCGCGGAAGTCCTTACCGGCCGAGTACAAGTCGCGAACGATGCGCCCCGTCACTTCGTGAGCGGTTCTGAACGCCAAACCCTTGCCGACCAGGAAGTCCGCCACTTCCGTCGCGAGCAGCAGTCCTGACGCAGCCGCCTTGGCCACTTCGGGTCTCAGTCGGAGCGTCCGCACGACGGCCGCCGTCGTGCTGGCGCACCCGATCACCATGTCCTCGGCCTCGAACGCGATCGCTTTGTCTTCCTGCAAGTCCTTGTTGTAGCCCAGCGGTAGACCTTTCATCGTGGTCAGCCAACCGGCGAGCAGGCCGACGGCCTTGCCTGATTTGCCGCGCACAAGTTCGAGCGGATCGGGATTCTTCTTCTGCGGCATCAGGCTCGATCCGGTCGCGACGCTGTCGTCGATCTCCACGAATCCGAATTCCTCGCTGGAGAACAGGATGACGTCTTCCGCCAGCCGGCTCAGATGCACCATCGTCATCGAGCAGGCGTAAAGAAAGGTGGCGACGAAGTCGCGGTCGCCGGCGGCGTCGATGCTGTTCGCGGTCACGCGCGAGAATCCGAGGCGATCGGCCAGGAATTGCACGTCGATGTCATAGGCCGTGCCGGCGATCGCACCGGAGCCGAGCGGCATCAGGTCGGCCTCGGCACGCGCAGCCTCCAGTCGATCGACGTCGCGGCGAAGCGCGGTGGCGTGCGACAGCCACACGTGCGCCACCAGCACAGGCTGGGCGCGACGCATATGCGTGTAGGACGGCATCGTCGCCACGCCGGACGTGGCCGCCTGGTGCGCGAGCGCGTCGACGAGCGTCGCGACCGTGCGCTGAATTTCAGGAATCCGGCGCCGCAGATACAGCCGAAAGTCGACCGAGACCTGCTCGTTTCGGGAGCGGCCGGTGTGCAGTCGCTTGCCGGTGTCTCCGACTCTGGCGACGAGTTCGCGCTCGACGAAACTGTGGACGTCTTCGTCTTGCGCCGTGTCGAAGATGGCGGGATTCGCCCGGATGGCGCCGCGGATGTCTTCGAGACCCGACACGATCACGCGAACGTCGGCGTCGGCCAACACGCGCGCCCGTCCCAGCGCCTCGGCCCACGCAACGCTGCCGGTAATGTCGTCTTCTACCAGGCGCCGGTCCACGCCAAGGGATTTGCCGTAGTCAAAGACCGCTTTGTCGGGTTCCGCGGAGAACCGCCCGGACCAGAGGGTAGACATTCGGCTAATTCAACCACGATTTCGCTGTGGTACCTTTCCCCCGATGATCCCCGACGTCGCCAAGCTGGTCGAGGACGTGCGGCAGGAAGTGGATGCGCGGCGGGACCGTGGCGAGTTCACACCCGAAGACATCGAGTTCCTGCTGGCGCAGCGGCTGCGCGCCTATGTGGCGGACGCGCGCATCGATCCCGCGCTCGGCCTGCGCCTGCAGCACGAAAGCCACGACTGGAACATCGACACCGGCTACGTCATTCGCAGCCACAAACCCGGCCTGGCCGGGTCCGCCATTCGGTTAGCCAAGCGGATTGTCCGGCCTGCGGTGCGGCTGTACACCGACCACGTGCTGAACCGGCAGGCGCAGATCAATCTGGTGGTCTGGCATTTTCTGCTGGATTCGATCCGTCGCACGGCGCTGCTCGAGCTCGAGGTCAAGCAGTTGCGTCACGACATCGACTCGATCAAGCGCGGTCGATGAAGCTCGCGTTCGTCATTCAGCGCTACGGCCTCGAAGTCGCGGGCGGCGCCGAGGCGCACTGCCGTGGTCTGGCCACCGCGCTCAGCGGCCGCCATCAGGTGGAGATTCTCACTACCTGCGCGCTCGACTACATCACCTGGAAGAACCACTATCCGCCGGGCACTGACACGGTCGATGGCCTGCGGGTCACGCGGTATCGCAACAGCCAGATGAGGAACATCGATCGGTTCGCGGCCATTTCTGATTTGGTCTTCCGCGACGAGCACACGGCGGACGATGAGCGGCGGTGGATTGTCGAGAACGGGCCGGTGTCACGCGAGCTCGTCCAGGCAATCACCACGCGACGCGATATTGATCTGTTCCTGTTCTACTCGTTTCGCTACTACTCCGCGGCCATGGGCGCAGCGGCGGTCCCCGATCGCGCGGTGCTCGTCCCCACCGCGGAGGACGACCCGGCCGTGCGGCTCGGCGTTTTCGCCGACTTGTTTGGATCCGTTCGCGGCTTTCTGTTTCTCACGCCCGAAGAACAGGAACTCATTGAAGGGGTGTCCGGCCCGGTGCGCGTTCCGTCCGCCATCATCGGCAGCGGCCTGACCGTACCGGCTGTGGACGCCGCTGCAGCGGCCAGATTTGCGCTGCCGGCTCAGTACTTGATGTACGCGGGCCGGATCGATCGCAACAAAGGCGTCGATGTGCTGTTTCGTTATTACACCTGGATCGCGAGCCAGTGGCCGGACGCGCCGGCGCTGGTACTGGCGGGACACCAGGTGCTCGACATTCCTGATCACCCGAAAATTCGGTACGTCGGCTATGTCACGGACGCGGAGAAGGCGGCGCTCATCGCGGGTGCTTCCGTGGTGCTGATGCCGAGCGCACTCGAGAGCCTGTCGATCCTGGCGCTCGAGGCCTGGGCGCTGGGACGGCCTGTGCTCGCGAACGCCGCTTGCCGCGTCCTCGAAGGCCAGTGCCGGCGCAGCGGTGGCGGCCTCTACTATCGCGACCTCGCCGAATTCAGCGCGATGCTGAAACTGCTCATGACCCGTCCCGACCTCGGCCGCGACCTGGGCACGGCCGGCCAAGCCTACGTCGCGCGGGAGTATTCGTGGGAAATTGCGGCGGCACGGACAGAAGAGACGCTGGGGAAGATCAAGACCTGACGACCCTGAGGTATTCCGCCCACGGGCCCACGTCCGTCGCGAGCTGCTTTCCCATGACGCGGGATATTTGCATGAGGTGATCGAGGTCGTGCGCGACCCACGTCGAAAGCAGCTGTCGCATGGTGACCTGGCCGAACTTGGGATGTGTCCCGGTCCGTTCAAGATCAGCGTCCGTCAGCGACCACGACCTGAGCGTCGTCAGGTTCTCCGCTCGGGCGTCTGCGAACTCGTCCAGCAATTGCGCCAACGTCTTCCCGTCACTCTCGCGGAACTGCGCAAACCGATCGAACGTCTGAAAGGTACCACCGCCGCCGCGAATGATGGTCGCGCGGGCGATCCAATCGGTGCGTTCGCCGTGGATCAGGTGGCCGACAACGTCGTAGGGACTCCAGGTGTCGGGCCCCTCCGTCGCGACGATCCAGTCGGGTGACAGGCCGGCCAGCAAAGTGCACAGCACCGCCGGCGTCCGCTCGAGGATTTCAAGACCCAAGGGCAATGAAAACATTGGCAAGTCTCCCGTCACCCAGCTACCCAGTTAACCCGTTATCCAGTTAGTCTATCGAAGGAGGTTGCCGTGGGCCTGACCGATTTCATTCGCAGCCAGTTCATCGACATCATCGAGTGGACCGACGACTCGCGCGACACGCTGTCGTTCCGGTTTCCCGACGAGGACAAGGAAATCAAGCGCGGCGCCCAGCTCATCGTCCGCGAGTCGCAGGTGGCGCAGTTCGTCTACCTGGGCGAATTCGGCGATACCTTCGGGCCCGGCAAGCATTCGCTGACCACGGACAACATTCCGGTGCTGTCGCGTCTCAAGGGCTGGAAGTACGGCTTCGAGTCGCCGTTCAAGGCCGACGTCTACTACGTGATCACGCGGCTGTTCACGGGCAACAAATGGGGCACGTCGAATCCCGTCATGGTGCGCGACAAGGACTTCGGCATCGTTCGCGTGCGCGCGTTCGGCACTTACGATTTCCGCATCATCGATCCGAAGAAGTTCCTCAAGGAAGTTGCCGGCACCGATCAGCATTTCCGGGTGGACGAATTCGCGGACACGATGCGATCGCGACTGGTCAGTGTATTCAGTGAAGCTCTGGCCAAAAGTAATGTCCCGGTGCTGGATGTGGCAACGCGCTTTGGCGAACTGGGCGCGGCGCTGCTGCCGCTGATCAATCCGGCCATCAGCGAGAAGTACGGTTTCGAGATGCCCGCCTTCGTCATTGAAAACGTGTCGGTGCCGCCGGAAGTTGAACAGGCCATCGACAAGCGGTCGAGCATGGCGGCGGTCGGCAACCTCAACGACTACGTGAAGTACCAGATGGCCCAGGGCCTCGCGTCTGGCGGAGGCGCCGGCATCGGCGGGGTGGGCGCGGAGATGGCCGTCGGCATGGCCATGGCACAGCAGATGATGAATCAGCCGGGCGGCATCATGTCGCAGACGACACCGGCAGCGGGCGCGGCGCCGGCAGCGGCCGCGGGCTTGCCCGAGACGCTCGGTCCGGCGGATGCGGCCAAGGCTCTCGGCGTGTCCGAAGCTGACGTGATCGCGTCACTCGAAGCGGGCGATCTCAAGGGCAAGCGCATCGGCACGCAGTGGCGCATCACACGCACGGCCCTGGCCGACTTCCTGAAGTAGCTTCGCCGTGAGCGAGGAGAGCATGTCGGGGGTCCGCGGGGCGAAGCCCCCGGATGATCAGGTCGCCACCGCCCGCGAGGAGTACCACTGCCCTGCGTGCGGCGCGGAAGCGCACTGGAATCCCGCCAAGCAACGGCTGATCTGCCCGTTCTGCGGCACCGAGTCGGCGGCCACGCTCGAACAACGCAACGGCGCCACCGTCATCGTCGAGCATGACCTCACCGCGGCGCTGCGCAACGTTCCGGATTCCGCGCGCGGCTGGCTCACACAGAAGACGTCGGTGCGCTGCCAAAGCTGTCAGGCGATCTCGGTCTTCAACCCAGAGCACGTCGGCAAGAACTGCGAGTTCTGCGGATCGTCGTCGCTCGTGCCGTACGAGCAGGTCAAGGAAGCGTTCCGTCCGGAGTCGCTGCTTCCGCTGACAATTGGCGAACCTCAGGCGCGCGACCTCATTCGCGCGTGGTACGGCCGTCAATGGCTCGCGCCGAACGCGTTCAAGCGGCGCGCGCTCACCGACACGGTTCGCGCACTCTACCTTCCTTACTGGACGTTCGATGCAAAGGCCGATGCACGCTGGACAGCCGAGGCAGGCGACTACTACTACGTGCGGCAAGGCAAAACGACGGTGCGGCGCGTGCGCTGGTACCCGGCTGCCGGCGAACTCTCGCATGTGTTTGACGACGAGCTGGTGTGTGCTTCAGTTGGTGTGAAAGGCAGCATGCTGCGGGAGATTGAGCCGTTCCCCACGAGCGCGCTCGTGCCCTACGACGCCGGGTATCTCGCAGGCTGGACGGTGGAGCGCTATCAGATCGATCTGATTGCCGCCGCCGAACGATCGCGACAAATGATGGAAGCCGAACTGCGCGAGCTGTGCGCGGCCCAGGTTCCTGGCGACACTTATCAGAATCTGCAGGTTGACTCGACCTATCGCGACCAGACGTTCAAACACATCCTGGTCCCGATTTGGCTGCTGACCTATACCTACGGCGCAGCGAACTATCAGGTTGTCGTAAACGGCGTCACCGGCCGCATGAGCGGTTCGCGGCCGTGGAGCTGGGTCAAAGTCACGCTGCTGGTGTTACTGGCGGCCGTCCTTCTGGGGATCGTCTTTATCGCCGCGCAGGAATAAAGGATTTCTTCAGGCCTTCGCTAACCACTTGGCAATCGAGCTCAGCGCCGCGCCGACCAGACCTGCGGACGACGCCTGGACGAACCACTCGGGATCTTGATCGAATGCGGCAAAGGCCGTGGTCACGTCGCGACGCGCGCGACCGAGTGCCAGGGGCAGCGCCGGGTCGATCTGTTGCGAGGTTGATCCAGACGCTTCCCGAAGCTTCGTGACCAGTGCGTCGGCCTGACCCAGATCGAGCATCGACAGTGGCGAGCCGCAGTGTGCGCAGGCCGACCCTTTGGCTAAATCGATCGGCGCTCCGCAATTGGAGCAATTGACGGACTGGACGCTCCTGCGGAGGTCCTCCACCTGCGCAGGCGACAGTGGCCTGACGAAATCCTTTTCGCGAAGAAAGTTGAAAAACGATGTCAGCCGGCCGTGCCCAAGCGGGCATCGGCGGTATTCGAATCGCGTCTGCCGCTGCTGATCGTGCGTCGGCACGAGCCGCATATGGCAGACCGGGCAGGCGGACGTCTCGGAGAGTGGCGAGACGGCGGCGCCCACCCGTTCACCTATCGTGCGAAACAATTGCAGGACCGAGACAGGCGCCAGTTGGAGGCTTTCACGGCCGTCGAACCAGAAGGCCTGACACGGATGGCAAAGATCGATGGCCACCGAACGTCCGAGGTGGCCATCGAGTGTGAGCGCCTGCATCGCGCCCCGGCAGTTGGGACAGTTCACGCTTTGGGAGCGGGCACGATGCGAATGTACGGCCGGGGTGCCTTCCAGCCGTTGGGATACGTCTTCTTCGCGTCCTCATCGGACACCGAGCCGGCGATGATGACGTCGTTCCCAGGTTTCCAGTTCGCCGGCGTCGAGACCTTGTGCTTCGCCGTCAGCTGCAACGAGTCGATCACGCGCAGCACTTCGTCGAAGTTCCGGCCGGTCGTCATCGGATACACGATGAACAGCTTGACCCGCTTGTCCGGACCGATAACGAAGACGGTGCGCACTGTCTGGTTGTCCGCCGCCGTGCGGCCGTCCGACGAACCTGGCGTGTCGGCCGGCAGCATGCCATACAACTTGGCGATCGACAGGTCGGTGTCGCCGATCATCGGGTAGTTCGGCGCGTGTCCCTGCGTCTCACGAATATCCTCGGCCCACTTCACATGAGACGTGACCGGATCGACGCTCAAGCCGATGAGCTTGGTATTCCGTTTGTCGAACTCCGGCTTGATGCTGGCCATGTAGCCAAGTTCCGTGGTGCAGACCGGCGTGAAGTCCTTGGGATGTGAAAACAGCACCGCCCAGGAATCGCCGATCCAGTCGTGAAACTTGATCTTGCCCTGAGTCGTTTCCGCTTCGAAGTCGGGCACGACTTGATTGAGTTGAAGGGCCATGGTCCTACTTCCCTTTTCCTTTCGGGGCGGGTGTCGCCGCGGGCACGGGCATCGCCGGCGGGGGCACGAATTCAGAGACGAGTCCTGTGGCCATTCTCCACTGGCCATCCGCACCCTTCTTGTCGACCGTCATCCACGAACCCTTGCCCGAGCCCATGCCGGCCGGCACACCGGCCACGGTATAGGTACCACCGGCCGCGGCGGTATCAGCGCCAAGCCAATGAACGTAGGTCGTCTCCACGCTGAGCTTGAGTCCCAGACCAGCGCGGCCGGCCACTTCCTTCTTTCCCATCTCCTCATACGCCGCCTTGCCCTTGACGACCGAGCCATCGGGCGCGACGCTTTCATAATCATCAGTCGCCATGGCAGTCATGGCGGGAACGTCACCCTTGTTCCAGGCCTCGGCGAATTTCGGAGCAAGTGCGCGGATGGCCGTTTCGTCGGCTGCCGTGCCGGACGTCGCCGGTGGCGGCGCACACGCCGCGAGCGCCAGAACACCGAGGACAGAGGACACGCGTAAAACCTTCATCATCAGAACCTCCTCAAAGAATGTGGGCGTGAATTCTACTCCCAGCAAGGCTCGACTGCCAGCACATCACAGGCAGTAAGGTATTCTCGCTGGCCAGACATGGTTCACCAGTCGGATGAAGCAGCCCATCCCTCCATGCCTGGCTGGCTCGCGCGCGCATGGGCGTCGCCCTGGCCCTGGATGACGCTGATCGCGCTGCTGTTCTGTGCCCCGCTCTTCACGAGCCTGCACCAGCAGGATGCTGGGTGTGCATGTCGTGAAACCATTCACGGCTTACCTCCGCGGCCTCGGGCCATGGCAGCCGCGCCCGATTGCCTCTGACACCACGGTCGCCACGCCTCTGTTCGAACCGCGTTCCTACAGACCGGTCCTCATTACCGCGGCCAGATATCTCGATTTCAAAGCGAAGCTCGCCGACGATGCACCGGACCTGTTGGCACGCACGGCCCGGCGCGCCGAGGTCAGCGTCGAGGCATTGACCGAAAGTTTCCGCCAGACCGAGCTGTCCGTGATTGAGCGCGAGGGCGCCGTGATCCTGTTGCCCGGGCCCTACCACGTCTGCGGCACGGAACGCGGTCCCCTCTCACGGTAACCGTTAGAATGTTCCACCCGTGACTGCCGGCCGAAGGACCCTCTCCATCGTCATTCCGGCGTTCAATGAAGCGGGCCGCATTGAAGGATCGCTCGAACAACTCACGGCGTTTCTCGACACCCAGCCGTGGGACTACGACATTCGCGTCGTCGATGACGGTTCGACCGACGGGACGGCGGACGTCGTGACGAAATGCGCCAGCCACCTTCCGCGCATCGTGCTGCAGCGGGAGTCGCATCGCGGTAAGGGCGGAGCCGTCAAGGCAGGCCTGCTGGCTGCCGCGGGCGAGTTCCGCTTCATGTGTGATGCCGACTTGTCGATGCCGCCGGCAGAAATCCTGCGTTTTCTGCCGCCGCAACAAGCCGATTGTGATGTCGGCATCGGGAGCCGGGAGGGGCTCGGGGCCAGGCGGGTCGGCGAACCCTGGCGACGCCACGTCATCGGGCGCGTTCTTAATCGAGCGATTCAGTCTCTGGCGATCCCTGGCATCGCGGACACGCAGTGCGGTTTCAAGATGTTCACGGCTGAAAGTGTCGCGGCCATTTTCCCGCACGTCACACTTGACGGCTGGGCTTTCGACGTCGAGGTGCTGTGTATCGCCCGCGCCAAAGGTCTTCGCATCGCGCAGATCCCGATCGAATGGCATCACCGGCCGGAGTCGAAGGTCTCGGTCCTCAGAGACTCGTGGGGTATGCTCCGCGATGTTCTTCGCGTGCGTGCGCGGGTTCGTCGGGGATCGATCCTCGACTGACGCCGGACGACAACTCACTTCGCGCGCGACGTCGTCTTTTCCGACAGCACCCAGTTGAACGGATCCAGCTCGACCTTGGTCGGCTTCTGCGGCACTTTCAGTTCGAATGTCGAGCTCGGCCCCATCGCGCGGACCGCCGTGCGGGCTTGCTGGTTGCCCTCGAATGTCATGACGAGCGGCAGCACCATCTGGAAGTCCGGATCGACGTTGGTCTGTTTCACGGTGCCCTTGAGCATCAGCGATCCGTCCGGCTGCGCGACCGTCTCGTACTCCATTTGATAGGTCGGCAGACCGGTCTCGTAGACCCACTCCTTGAAGAACCAGTCCAGATCGCGCAGGCCGAACTTGGTGGCGATGGGCGTGCGCGCAAAGTGCTGGCTGGCAACGCTCCAGAAATCTTCCGTGCGGGCGGCGCCGTTACGGTACTTCTCGACGAACTCCTTCATCGTCGCGACGAACTCCGTATCGTTGCCGTTAATCGGATTGCTGAGCAGGAAATGCAGCATGCGAAGAACGAGCGCGCCCTTGTCATAGGTCAACGCCTGATAGGCGCCCAAGGTTTTCGAGGTGTTGAGACGCAGGCCCTGAATGATCGGGCCGATGTCGTTCAGGCGGCCTTTGCCGGCGCCGGTCGCGGTGCCAGGCACGTTGCGCAGCGATTCGCGCATGTCGCGCACCAATTCCATCGTCGTCTTGCTCGGATCGGTACCCCGCTTAGCCGCGTAAAGGACCCCTGAGTAGTTGGCAAACCCCTCGCTCAGCCACTGATCGCGGTATGAACGCCAGGCGACGATGTTTCCCCACCACTGATGGGAAGCCTCGTGCGCGATAAACGAATAGACGTCGCTGTCCCGCACCGTGACACCGGTCCGCTGCGCTGGTGGAATCATCAGCAACGTCGGGAAACCCTGACCGAATCCGAACGGGTGTATGGCCGCGCTGACGCTGTCGTACGGATAGGGCCCGAACATGGCGGCGAAGAACCGGACAGCGTTGTCGAGCTCGCCCAGAAAAAAGTCTTTATTGATGGACTGGCCGGGCACGGAGTTGAACTCGACGGGAATCGTCCGGCCGCCCTCCTCGAACGTCACGGACTTCGCCTTGCGTTCGAAGGGACCGAAGGCAAACACGGCGAGCGCCACCGGGTGCGTCATTTTGTAGTGCGTGATTGAGGCGGCGCGGTCGTCGGGATCGGGCTCCTCGCTGAGTCTCGTGCCGATGCACGCGATATGGTCGGACTTGCGGTGGCGGAACGTCAGGTCGAACGTCGCGCGATCGAGATAGCCGTGCCGCGGCAGCCACTCGACGTTGTTGATCGGATACAAGAAATCCGGGCTGGGGACGAGACGCAGATAGTCTCCGCTCAGATCGATATTCAGCTGGAGCGTCTGATCCTGGCTGACCGGCTGGGGCAAGAACACGGTGAACCCGCCCTCCCAGTCCTCCTGCACCCACGCAAGTTCCTTGTCGCCGATCCGCACGCGCTTCAGGCGAAGCTGCCGATCCAGCCGGCTCTTCTGGGACTGACTCAGTGATTCGCCTATGCTGAACGACACGGCCCGGACGTCCGGCTTGCGCACCTTCATGTCGAGCCGCGCGGCCAGCGTGAGGCGCCGGTCTCGCACGTCAACGCCTAGCTGATAGTTCGTCACGTCCACGACGTCGTGGCCGTCGGAATAGCTGATCGTGTTCTTCGCGACGTCGTCCAGTGAAGCAAACGCCATCCAGACTTCGGCAAAGAACAGCGGGCCGGGCAGATACTGAAAGATGACGCCTTTTTCACCGGCCGTGAGACCGAAATTAGCCACGGGCACGCGGCACTGCTGATCCAGCACGTACGAGAAGCGGCCGCGGCGACCGCCGTCATATTGGGCATAGAACACGCCGGGCGCGTCGTGGTTCAGCAGTGACGCGGCCAGCCTGGCCGGCACGTTCAGGCCGGTTTCCTGAAGCGTGCGGGCATCAAACTCGTCGGCCAGCTTCTGCGCCTGCGCCGGCGCTGTGCCGCCATCCTTGCGCCCGGCCGAAATGACGGAGAAGGTATCGTCGCTGAATCGCAGTACGGCGGTCTTGAAATCCGATTCGATCAGCTCTGCGCCCAGCAGCCGCATGACGTTCGCGCGCTCGAAATCCGAGGGCGGCGCCTCGGCGCGCAAGGCGCCCTGCCCGATGAACACCGCGCCGGTGACCGTGCCGCCGGCCGGGCCGCCAAAGTAGAACGTGCCTTTGAACGACATCTCAACGCGATCGCGCTTGAGCGTCAGGTCCGTCACCTCGGCGCTCCCGCCCGTCAGCGTGAAGGTCTTGATCTGTGTGTAGAGCTGTTTGCCCGCACTCGACAGGTCGGCCTGTGCGGCCAGCCGGTTCACAGAGCTCGGCGCGCCGAGCGCAGCGACGGCAAGCACGAGCGCAGCGATCGCACGAACACGCATGACACGCACCATGGGAACCCCCGGGAGTGGCGATCATAAGGCCAACGAACCCTGGAGCAAGTGTTTAGTGCTTCAGGTGGAACGGCACGCTGGTGACCACCGTGTTGGGCCTGAATAACAACGCCGCCTTGATCAGCAGCGCGCGCTGGTTATGGAACAAATGGTGCCACCAGCGGGCGGGCACGAACTCCGGCAGCACCACGGTGAGGTAGCTATCTGGAGCCGACGCCCGCACCTCGGCCAGATGGTCCAGCAACGGCGTCATCAGCGACCGGTACGGCGACTCCAGCACGACCAGCGGCACGCCCTCACCCCACCGCTGCCACTGATTCCGGACGTTCTCGATCGACGCGGGATCGACGCCCACATAGATCGCGCGGACATCCGTCGAGAGCGTCTTCGCATAGTGCAGCGCCGACATGACCGCGCGGTGCACGCCGCTGATCGGCAGCAGGACGATATTCTTCCTGGCGGCCTCCGGCTGCCAGCCGTCGATCGCCAATTGCGACGCGACGCGATCGTAGTGGCGCCGGGTGGACCGGAAGGCCATCACATGGATCGGCATCAACACCATGATGATCCACGCGCCTTCCCTCGCCTTGGTGACGGCCACCACCACCAGCACAACGCACGTCACCAGCGCACCGACACCATTGATCGCTGCGCTCGTCCTCCATCCGTCACCGCCGATTCGGCGCCACCGCACGACCATTCCCGCCTGCGACAACGTGAACGAAACGAAGACGCCAATCATGTAGAGCGGAATCAACGCGTGCGTGTCACCGCCGAACACGACCAGCAGCACGCTCGCCAGCAGACTCAGGCCGATGATGCCGTTCGAGAACGCGAGCCGGTCGCCCTGATTCATGAGCTGGCGCGGCAAGTAGCGGTCCCGCGCGAGGATCGACGCCAGCCGTGGAAAATCGGCATAGGCGGTGTTCGCCGCCAGCACCAGAATCAACATCGTCGTCGCCTGCACGGCATAGTAGGCGAACGTTCCCCCACCAAATACCGCGCGGGCCAATTGCGAAACGACGGTTTCGCTCGCGGCTGGACCAACGTGATACGCCTGCGCCAGCAGGGTGATGCCGAGAAACATGCTGATGGCCAGGACGCCCATGACGACGAGCGTTGAGGCCGCGTTGCGCGATTCCGGCGGCCGGAAGGCCGGGACGCCGTTCGAGATCGCTTCGACGCCGGTCATCGCCGTGCACCCGTTCGAAAACGCGGTGAGCAGCATGAGTATCGTGAGTGGCTCGAGACCACCTGACGCCACCGGCGCTGCAGCAACGGTGTGCGCGGTTCCCATGACGAGCTGCCAGCTTCCGAAGCCGATCATCGCGAAAGTGGCGGCCAGAAACAGGTAGGTCGGGGACGCAAACAACCGACCCGATTCGCGGATGCCCCGCAAGTTGCCGATCGTCAGCACGGCCACGAATCCCAGTGACACTTCCACGCGGTTCACGTGCAGATGCGGGAACGCGGATGTCAGCGCGGCCACGCCGGCTGCCACGCTGACAGCGACCGTGAGCACGTAGTCGATGAGCAGCGCCGCGGCGGCGGTGAGCGCGGGCAACTCGCCGAGGTTTTCGCGCGCGACGACATAGGCGCCGCCGCCCGTCGGATAGGCGTGAACCGTCTGCCGGTACGAAAACACCACGAGCGCCAGAATGAGCGCGATGATCCCCGCGAGCGGGCTCGCCAGGGCGAGCGCCGCCGGACCGGCCACCACGAGCACGCGGAGGATTTCTTCCGTGGCGTAGGCCACGGATGACAGCGGATCGGACGACAGCACCGCGAGTCCGGTGACCCGGGAGAGGCGTTCGTGATGTGCGAGATGCGAGGGAATCGGCTTGCCAACGACCCGTCGTTTGAGACGGGACAGCAACGCGTCCTGAGACACGGGGTCCTTCCAACGGCCGACGAGGTTAGCTGTCGGGCTCGAGGTTGGAATCCCCTACCCACCGTCACTCGCGGACAACACGTGACCGCTCGTGCTGGTGGGATTCGCCCCTGAGGCGGAAATCGCCTCGTTGGTTCCCCCGTACCGCCCACTGGGCGGGTTTAGGCCTTCTCTCGCATCCTACGCCTGTCGCGGATGAAACGCGAGAGCGCCGGTAGCCACCCCCACGTCGCCAAACGGCGATTGCCGGCCGACGACCAGACAGTCGCCCTTGAAGAAGCGCATGCGGATGACGCCGGTCACACGTTGTTGCACGTGCGAAACCAGCGCGTCGATCGCCTGCCGCGTGCCGGAATACCACAGGCCCTTGTACACAAGGTCCGCGTACTTCACGCCGAGCTCGGACGTCAGACGCTCGAGATCGCGCGGCGTGACGAATGCCTGCAACTCGCGGTGCGCCGCGTGCAACACGACCGCGGCGGGGGCTTCATAGATCTCGCGGGACTTGGCGCCGGCCGTCCGGTTCTCGACCATGTCGATTCGTCCGATGCCGTGCACGCCGGCAATCGTCTCGAGACTCTGGATCAGCTCCACGAGCCGCATCGCGACGCCGTTGATCTTCGTCGGCACGCCTCTCTCGAAGTCGATGTCCACGATGGCCGGCGTGTCGGGTCCCTCAGTGGCCGGCTTCGTCAGTTGATAGATGCTCTCGGGCGCTTCAGCCCACGGATCATCGAGCACGCCGCCCGCGACCGATCGGCCCCACAGATTCACATCGATGTGGTACGGCCCTTCCATCGTGCTCGGCACGGGAATGCCGCGGTCGCGCGCAAAGCCGACTTCATCGGCCCGCGACAGATTCCATTCACGCGCGGGACTGATGATCGTCAGGCCGGGATCGAGCGCGCGCGCCGAAACGTCCATCCGAACCTGGTCGTTGCCCTGGCCGGTCGATCCATGCGCGATCGCCGTGGCGCCCTCGATGTGCGCGAGATGCACGAGGTGTTTGGCGATGAGCGGCCGGCCGAGTGCGGTCGCCAGTGGATACCGGCCTTCATACACGGCGCCGGCCTGCAAAGCCGGCAGGACAAAATCGCGCGCGAATTCTTCGCGCAGATCCAGCACATGCGCGCGCAACGCGCCGCTCGCCAGCGCGCGGTCGCGCACATCGTCCAGTTCCTTGCCCTGGCCGAGGTCCATCGTGACCGTGACGATTTCGGCGCGATACTTTTCTGCGAGCCACGGAATCGCGACGGACGTTTCAAGTCCCCCGGAGTAGGCCAGGACGATGCGCATCAGTTACTCAGTGACCTTTGGCCATCGCGCTCAATTGCTTCTCGAGTGCGTCGGCGGCCGCGGCGCCGCGGCAAATGATCAAGATCGTGTCGTCCCCGCCAATGGTGCCCGCGACTTCTGGAAATTGGGCGCGATCGATCCACTCGGCTAATCCCTGCGCCTGACCCCGATCGGTGCGCAGCACAAGCAGCGCTTCGACCCGTTCGAGGGCGCGCATGAGCGAGGTGACGGCGCGGCGAATCTGGGTGGCGTCGGCATGGGATCGTTCGGCGCCGGGCCTGACGTACGCGCCGTCGCCGGCGCGCTTCACCAACCCTAACTCTCTGAGATCACGCGAGATCGTGGCCTGGGTCGCCGCGATGCCCCTGGCCTGCAGGTGCTGACGAAGCACCTCCTGAGAGGCCACGGCGTCGTGGTCAACCACGTCGAGGATTTGGGACTGCCGCCACGCCTTCATACTTATCCAACCAGCACGAAGATTATACACAGAATGAATACCCTGCATACATCGAATTTGGTACGTATTTACGGTACTAAACGCGGTATTGACTGTCCGGAGCTCGCAGTGTATATGTAGAGGCTGCTGTGAATACATATTCATCGCCAGTACGGGTTGGTATCGCTGGGGCCACGGGTTATGCGGGCCAGGAACTCGTGGTCCTCTTGAACAGGCACCCGGGCGCCAAGTTGGCGCTCGCCATGTCATCGAGTCCGGACTCCGCCGCGCGGCCGCTGCCACGGTTGGCCCGGATGTGGGACGGCCATATCGAGCCGCTGAACACGGCGCGCCTCGCCCAGGAAACGGACATCGTCTTTCTCGCCGTTCCCGAGCAGGCCGCCGCGGAATTGGCGCCGCCTTTGGTCGAAGCCGGCGTGCGGGTGATCGATCTGTCCGGCGCATTTCGGATCAAAGACGCTACCGCGCGAGCGCGTTGGTATCCGGCGACCAAGACGCTGCCTGCGGGCGCCGCCTACGGGCTGACGGAGTTCTTCAAAGACGAGGTGCGCAACGCGCGACTGGTGGCGAATCCGGGCTGCTATCCCACCGCCGCGCTACTCTCGCTGCTGCCGCTCCAGCGTGCGGGCCTGATTGACGCCCAGACGGACATCATCGTGGACGCCAAGTCCGGCATGTCGGGCGCGGGCCGCGCGCCCAGCGATCGCACGCATTTTTCGGAAAATCACGGCTCGGTGTCGGCCTATGGACTCTTCAACCATCGTCACGTCGCCGAAATGGAACAGGAACTCGGCGCGGCGGTGACATTTACTCCTCACCTGGTGCCGCTCGATCGTGGCATTCTGGAAACGATCTATGTGAAGGTCGCACCAGGCACGACGGCCGAACGCATCGCCGACGCCTATGAACAGGTCTATCGCGACGAACCGTTCATCCGCCTCACCGGCGACGCGCTGCCTGAGATCAAACATGTCGCGTGGACGAATTTTTGCGATATCGGGTGGCGGCTGGATGCGGGCACGCGCCGGCTCATCATCGTGTCGTGTCTCGACAATCTCGTGAAGGGCGCGGCCGGACAGGCACTGCAGAATTTCAACGTCGCGTGCGGCATGGATGAACGGATGGGACTCCAGTGACCGGACCGCTTGTCCTGAAGCTCGGTGGCGAGCTGCTCGAATCGGCCGCCGACCGCGCACGCGTGGCCGCCCTCGCCTCGAACGTCGTGACCGAGCGGCCCCTCATTGTCGTGCACGGCGGCGGGCGCGCAATTGACGCGGAACTCGATCGACGCGCGATCACGCCCAAAAAGGTCGATGGCCTGCGGATCACCGACAGCGCAACGCTCGACGTGGTCGTGTCCGTCCTCGCGGGCACGGCGAACACCGAACTCGTGGCGGCTCTTGTCGAGTGCGGCGTTCCTGCCGTGGGTCTGACGGGCATCGACGCCGCACTTGGCCGCGCGGCCCGCACATCGGCACATCGATCGACGGCGGGCACCGTCGTAGATCTGGGCCTGGTCGGCGATCCCGCCGAGGTCGATCCGTCGTTGCTCGAACTCCTGTTGGTTCACGGCTACGTGCCGGTCGTCGCCAGTCTCGGCTTCAGTGAGGCGCATGGCGTCACCGGGGCTTCCTCGATTCTGAATGTGAATGCCGACGTGATGGCCTGTCGCATTGCGGCCGCGTTGGGCGACGCGGACCTGGTGATTGCCGGCGGCACGGCGGGCGTGCTCGACGCGCAGGGCGATTCCATCGCCATGCTCGACGCCGCGGGCATTGATGCGGTCATCGCGAGCGGAACGGCCACCGCCGGCATGGTCGCGAAACTCGAAGCCTGCCGGACGGCGCTGCTCGAAGGCGTCGCGAGCGTCCGGATCGTTGACGGCCGCACCCTCGACGCGCAGCATGGCGTGGACGAGGCCGCGGGCACGACGCTCATGCTCGAGCACCTTCGCGCCTCGAAGTCAGAAGTGTGAAATTGCTGAAGGGGGAACGATGACGACGACCACGACTGATGTGAAAGCCCTTGAGTCGCGCCACATTCTGCAGACGTACAAGCGCCTGCCCGTGGTCTTCGAGCGCGGATCCGGCACGCGCCTGTTCGACGAACATGGCCGCGCGTATCTCGATTTCATCTCCGGCATCGGAGTGGCGTCGCTCGGTCATGGCCACCCGGGGCTCGCCCATGCGCTCGGCGAGCAGGCCGCCACGCTGTCGCACACATCCAACCTGTACTTCCACCCGTTGCAGGGCGAACTTGCGGCGCGGCTTTCCGCGCTCACCGGGCTCGATCGGGCGTTCTTCTGCAACAGCGGCACGGAAGCGATCGAGGCGTGTCTGAAATTCGCGCGGCGCTTCTGGCGAACCGGCGGCGAGACCAACCGTACGAAGTTCGTCGCGTTCAAACACTCCTTTCACGGGCGCACGATGGGTGCGCTGTCGGTGACGTGGGAGCCGCATTATCGCGAGCCGTTCGAACCGCTGATTCCTGGCGTGTCGTTCGCACAGGCGTCGGATCTCGGCGAACTCGATCGTCTCGTCGACTCCGGCACCGCCGCCATCATCGTCGAGCCCATTCAGGGCGAAGGCGGCGTGCGGCCGATTTCCGAGGAGGCCGCGCGCGCGATTGCCGCGGCGTGCGCGCGATCGGGCGCGCTGTTGATTGCGGACGAAGTGCAAAGCGGATCCGGACGCACGGGATCCTTCCTGTATTCGCCGGCGATCGGCCTCAAGCCCGACCTCATCGCACTGGGCAAGGCTCTTGGCGGAGGCATGCCGGTTGGCGCCGCGATGATCTCCGAGCGGCTGGCCACCGCCATCTCGGCCGGCGACCACGGCACGACGTACGGTGGCAACCTGCTCGCCTGCCGAGCCGCGCTCGTCGTGCTCGACGAACTCGACCGCGGCCTGCAGGCGTCCGTGCGCCGGGCTTCGGCGCATCTGTTCGCCGGGCTGGCCGCTCTGCGATCGCGCCACTCGTCGATCGTGGATGTGCGAGGCGCGGGACTGATGGCCGGCATCGATTTCGCGAGCGACGCGGCGCCGCTCGTGACGGCTGCACTCGAGCGCGGGTTACTGGTGAACCGCACGTCCACCACCGTCATCCGTCTGCTGCCGCCGTACGTGATCTCCGACCAGGACATCGACGAAGGCCTGGCATTGCTGGACGACGCGATCGCGTCGATTCGGTAAAGGAGCCCGCTACCGTGACCGATCAGGTACTGCGGACCGCGACCGCCGGCGATGCGGACGCGCTGTTCGCGCTGATTACATCGCATGCGCTCGAGGGGCACCTGCTGCCGAGAGCGCTGGACGAAATCCGCATCCATGCGGATCGCTTCGTCGTGTGCGAACTCGCGGGCGAAATCAAGGCCTGCGCGGAACTGGCGCCCCTGTCATCGCGCGTGTCTGAAATTCGATCGTTTGTCGTGGCCGAAGATTTTCGGCGCGTCGGGTTGGCGGCGCAATTGGTCGATGAGCTGCGGCGTCGCGCCACGGCGCTCGGTGTCGAGATGTTGTGCGCGTTGACGCATGATGCGCGCTTCTTCGTCCGCCAGAATTTTTCGATCGTGCCGCATCTCTGGCTGCCGGAGAAAATTGCGACCGATTGTGTGAGCTGTCCCCTGTTCCGTCGCTGCGATCAGTACGCGATGGTGATGAGCTTGCGCGACGTGTCCCGATTCGCCGCGCCGGCGACGACTCGCCGGGTGGCGTAGGTCAGAGACCAGTCCGAGGAAGGCCCCAGGAAGGTTGTGGAGCGAGTGATTCGAGATATTGACGGCGGTATCACGGCGCCAGCCGGTTTTCGCGCGGCTGGCGTGGCGTGCGGCATCAAGAAGCGGAAGCCGGAGTCGCCATCGGCACCCCTGGATTTGGCGCTGATCGTAGCGGACAGTCCGTCGCCGGCGGCCGCGGTTTTCACCACCAACAAGGCCACGGCCGCGCCCGTCATCGTGTCGCGTGAGCACCTCGCGCAATCAGGCGGGATGGCCACCGCGATTGTGGCCAACAGCGGCTGCGCCAACGCTTGTACCGGTGACGCGGGCATGGCCGTCGCGCGGGCGATGGCAGCCGCTGCCGCTGACGCCGCCGGATGCGCGCCGGGACAGGTGCTGCTGGCCTCGACCGGCGTGATCGGAATGCCGCTGGACTTGAGCAAGATCAGGACCGGCGTGTCGTCGGCCGCGCGCGAACTCAGCCGCGACGGCAGCGGTGCCGCCATGCGCGCGATCATGACAACGGATCCGTTTCCGAAGGCGAAGTCAGTCGCCGTCGATACCGCAGGCGGAACATTCTCGATCGGCGGCATCGCGAAGGGATCGGGCATGATCGAGCCGCGCATGGCCACAATGCTGGGATTCCTGACGACCGATGCACGCGTGGCGCCGGATGTGCTCCAACGCGCATTGCGCCGCATCTCAGACGAAACGTTCAACGCGATCACTGTGGACGGCGAGTGCTCGACGAACGACTGCGTGTTTCTGATGGCTTCGGGATCGTCGGGTGTGAACATCACGCGAGACGATGACCCGGCACTGCTCGATGGTTTGCGCACCGTCGCGGGTCATCTGGCCAGGGAAATTGTGCGCGGCGGCGAGGGCGCGACGAAGCTGGTCACGGTCGTCGTCACCGGCGCGGCCTCTTCAGCCGACGCGTGGCTGGCCGCGCGCACGATTGCCAACTCGCCGTTGGTGAAGACCGCGATCAACGGCGGCGATCCGAACTGGGGGCGGCTGGTCGCGGCAGCCGGGCGATCGGGCGCGGCGTTTGTCCTCGACCGCGCGTCCGTCGCGATCGGCCCTGTACAGGTGTTCGACGCCGGCGTGCCGCACGATGAGCGCGCTGACGCCGCGGCTGAAATCATGACAGCGAACGAAATGACGGTGTCGATTGACCTCGGCACCGGTGGACCGCACGCCGCCACGATGTGGACGTGCGACTTCAGCGCCGAATACGTGCGCATCAACGCGGAGTACCGAACATGAGCCCGGAGGCGCGAAAGAAACGAGCCGAGGGCTTCCCCGTTCCGGCGGTCGAACGGACGCACGTCCCGGTAAAAGCCAAGGACTTCCTGTCGATCCTCGACTTCAGCCATGACGAGCTCGAGCGCGTGCTCGATCTGGCGGTGGAACTGAAAGAGGAGCGCGCCGCCGGCCGCCGCGGCTCGCAGCCGCTGGCCGGGCGTCATGTCGCGCTCCTGTTCGAGCGGCCGTCGCTGCGGACCAGGGCGACGTTCACGATCGCGATCCGTGAACTCGGAGGCGACGTCATCGAACTGCCGGCGGATGTCGTGTCCGGCAGCCGCGAGACCGTGGAAGATGTCGCGCGAAACCTGGAACGCTGGCTGAGCGGCGCCGTGATTCGCGCCTCGTCGCAAGAGCGGCTCACCCGCTTTGCCAAATCCGCGCCGGGACTCCACGTCGTGAACGCGCTCACCAGCGAGCAGCATCCGAGTCAGGCACTCGCCGACATGATGACGCTGCGCGAGCGCGTCGGCACGCTCGCCGGCAGCACGCTCGCCTTTGTCGGCGATGGCAACAACGTCGCCGCATCGCTGGCGCACGCCGGCGCAATGCTCGGCGTGCACGTCCGCATCGCGTCGCCGTCTGGTTACGAGCTGTCCCCAGCGGTTGCCGCCGAGGCCAAAAGCGTCGCGCGCCACGGCGCGACGATCGAGGTCACGAATGACATCCGCCGCGCGGTCTCCGGCGCCGACGCGATCTACACGGACGTGTGGGCGTCAATGGGCCAGGAGGATGAGGCGGATGCGCGTGCTCGAATCTTCGCCCCGTATCAGGTGAACGACGCCCTGATGGCCATGGCCGGACCGGGAGCCGCGTTCATGCACTGCCTGCCGGCGCATCGTGGGCTCGAGGTCACCGACGCCGTGATGGACTCGGCCGCGTCAGCTGTTTTTGACCAGGCGGAAAACCGGCTCCACACGCAGAAAGCACTGCTCTCGCTCCTGATGGCGCGGTAAACTCCGCGGCATGGAGCCATCCGAGGGCAACCTCGTTTCCATCTTCAAGACGGAGGACCCCGGCGTCCTTCCGCTCGCGACGATGGCGCTCGACGCGGAGGCCATCGAGTACACGATCCAGAGCGCCGGCAAGGTCGACAACCTCGAGTGGATCATGTCGCAGCGGCCGACGATTATTCCGCGCGTGCTGGAAATCATGGTCGCGCCGGACGTCGCGTTCCGGGCCCGCGATCTGGTCGTGGATCTGGAGCGGCCGATCGGTGGAGGCGGCGCGGCGCCGCTTGAGCCCACGGCCATCCCGAATGCAATGGACCCGCCAAGAGTCACGCTGGAAGACGCAAGTACCGGTATCAGCGTCGGCGCGATCACCGAGAATCAACTGCAGGAAATGTCCAGCCGCCTCGAAGAGGAGGCGCCGCAACAATATTTCGTCACGGCCGCGACAATCGAGATGCTCGAGTCGGCTGGTGCGGATACCGCGCTCATCACCCTGCTGCGAAGCGCGGTCGGATCTGGCGACGGACTGTCCATCCGCTGGTTCGTACGTTAGAGTGCCCCTCAGTTTTTTCCGCTAGGTCTGGAGGAATTCCGTGAATCGACGCCATCTCCGTTCCGTTGTGCTCGGCGGCATTCTCGTGGCGGCCGTGCTGTTCCCTGCCTCTGTCGCGCGGATTCAAGGCCAGGCGCCGGCCCCACGCATCGTGGCCATCCGTAACGCGACGCTGGTCACGGTGTCGCACGGCACGATTCAGAACGGCACGATCGTCCTGCGCGACGGCAAGATCGCCGCGCTGGGTGCCAACGTCCAGATTCCAGCCGGCGCGGACGTCGTGGACGGCACGGGCAAGTTCGTTTCGCCCGGCATCATCGACGCGCACTCGCACATCGCGAACGACGCGATCAACGAGGGCGCCACGGCCGTGAGCTCGATGACCGGCATGGGCGACGTGCTCAACCCGACCGACATCGCCATTCAACGCGACCTGGCCGGCGGCGTGACGACGGCCAATATTCTGCATGGCAGCGCCAATCCGATCGGCGGCAAGACGGTGGTTATCAAGCTGCGCTGGGGCGTGAAGCACGCCGACGAACTGCTCTTTCAGGGCGCGCTTCCCGGTATCAAGTTCGCGCTGGGCGAGAACCCCAAGCGTCCGGGCAACAACGACACCGGCCCGCGGCGGTATCCATCGACGCGACAGGGCGTCGAGTTCGTGATTCGCGACGCGTTCACGCGCGCGCACGCGTATCAGAAGGCCTGGCAGGATTACCAGAAGGCCAAGGCCGCCAACCAGGATGTGATGGCGCCGCGGCGCGACTTGCAGCTCGATGCGCTGGTCGAGATTCTCGAGGGCAAGCGCCTCGTGCACGTGCACTGCTATCGCGCGGACGAAATCCTGATGATGATTCGTCTCGCCGAAGAGATGGGTTTCAAGGTCGCGACGTTCCAGCACGTGCTCGAAGGCTACAAAGTCGCCAAGGAAATCGCCGCGCACGGCGCCGGCGGATCCACGTTTGCCGACTGGTGGGGCTACAAGATCGAGGCCGAAGACGCGATTCCCGGGAACGCGTCCGTGATGACGGCCAAGGGCGTCACGGTGTCGATCAATTCGGACAGCGCGGAGCACGCGCGCCGGCTGAACACCGAGGCTGCCAAGTCCGTGCGCTGGGGCGACATGAATGACGACCAGGCCATCGCTATGGTCACGCTGAATCCGGCGAGGCAGTTGCGAATCGACCAGAAAGTGGGTTCGCTCGACGTGGGTAAAGACGCCGACGTCGTCATCTGGTCAGCGCATCCGCTCAGCACCTACGCCATCGTCGAGAAGTCGTACATCGATGGGATCGCCTATTACGACCGGGTTCAGGAACTGGCGCGGCTTGATCTGGTCGAGAAGGAAAAGGCCGCGATGAATGGCGGCGCGAATGCGGGCCGCGGCGCGGCGGCCGACGCCCAGGGCGCGCCGACCAATCTCTTCGACACACCCAGCCAGCCGCTCGAGATCAAGCTGAACACAAACGGAGCGGCGTGGGCCATTACGAACGCCCGCATCGTGCCGGTGACGGGTCCCGTCATCGAGCGGGGCACGATTGTGATTCGCGGCAATCGAATCGCGGCGATTGGCGCAAACGCGCAGGCGCCGGCCGGCGGTAAGGTGATCGACGCGCGAGGCGCGTCCGTGTATCCGGGCTTCATCGACGCCGCCACGGATCTCGGCATCAACGAACCTGGCGTGCGGAACTACGCCGACAGCGCCGAGATGCTGGACTTCAATCAGATGTTGCGGACGCGCGTCGCGTATCAATCAGACAGCGACGCGGTACCGGTCGCCCGGATTGAAGGCATCACGAGCGCGGGGATTTTCATGACCGGCGGCGTGATCACGGGCGACGTGCCGCTGATGAATCTTGACGGCTGGACGTGGGAAGAGAACCTCGTGCGACCGGTGGCGGGCATGGCGCTGACGTTCCCCGGAGGTGGCGGCGGCGGACGCGGTGGCGGCGGTGGTGGCCGTGCTGGTGGAGCGGGCGCGGCGCCGACCGGTCTCCAGGCGGTCGAAACGCTCCTCACGCAGGCGCGCGCGTACGGCGCCAATCCAAATCGGCAAGTGGATTGGACGCTCGAACCGCTCGTGCCGGTCGTGACCAGGAAGGTGCCGTTCTTCGTGCAGGCCGGCAACGAGGCGACGATCCGATCGGCGATCAGCTGGGCCGAACGGCAGGGCGTCAACATCGTGATTCGAACGAGCCCGGCCGCCGCTGTGGCCACCGCCTCACTGTTGAAGCAGAAAGGCGTGCCCGTCATTCTGAGCACCATCCTCTCGCTGCCGCAGGGCGACGACGTGTTTCATGCCGCGAATTACCAGGCCGCCGGCGAACTGGCCAAGGCCGGTGTCGTGTTTGCGTTTTCCAGCGGCGGCTATGAAACCTCGCGGCTCGTGCCGTTCCAGGCGGCCATGTCCGTGGCCTGGGGCCTCAGTCACGACGAGGCGATCAAGGCGTTGACGATCAACGCGGCAAAGATTTTTGGCGCCGACAAGGCTGTCGGCAGTCTCGAAGTCGGCAAGGTCGCGAACCTGGTCGTCGTGCAGGGGGACCCGCTTGAGATTCGCTCACGAATTCGAAACGTCGTGATCGCCGGGCGCGACGTGCCGCTCGAAAGCAAACAGACCGAACTCTTCAAGCGCTACATGGGACGGCAGTGAGGCGGGGGGAGATAGCCATGCGAAACGTACGACTTCTTGTGGTGCAGGCCGCGGCCATTGTGGCCGCAGTCGTGGCGTTCAGTGCCGCGGGCTCGGCCAGTTCCGGCCTGCCCCGAGCGGAGTCGATGGGACCTGTCTATGCGATCAAAGGCGCACGGGTTTTCACGGCGGCCGGTGCACCAATTGCCGGCGGGACCATCGTCATCCGGAACGGCGTCATTGAGGATGTCGGCGCGAACGTCGCCGCGCCGGCAGACGCCATCGTCATCGACGCCACAGGCATGAACGCCTACCCTGGCTTGATCGATATGGAGAACAGCGCGCCGCTCGAGACGGCCGGCGCTGCGGCACCGGGCGCGGGAGGCGGTGGCCGCGGCGGAACGGGCGCGGCGGCGCCAACGTTTGCCACGCTGGAAGAAGCCGAGCGCGCCAAGCGCGAGGTCATTTTGCGGCCCGATTTCGTGGCTGCGGAAAACCTGCAAACGTCGAACGCCGCGCTTGGGCAATTGGCCAGTGCCGGTGTGACGTCCGTGTTAGCGGTGCCATCCGGCGGCATCTTCAAGGGCCAGAGCGCGCTCGTCAACGTCGTCGTGCCGGCCGACGATCCGCAGATCAGCACGATTGCGGATTACCGGAAGGGTCTGGCGGTCGTGAAGTCGCCCGTCGCCACGCACATCAACATGGCGGGGCGCGGCGGCGGCCAGGGATATCCGGGATCGCTGCTCGGCTCGATTGCGTTCACCAAGCAGGGGTTGCTGGACGCGCAGTGGCAGCGCGATGCGGAAGCGCAGTATCAGCGGACCGGCGCGAAGGGCCCGCGGCCGATTGTGGAACCGGCGCTCGACGCGCTGAAGCCGGCGCTGGCGAAGCAGTTGCCGACCGCGCTCGATGCGGGCACCGGTCGCGAAATCGATCGGGCGCTCGCGCTGGCGGCGGAGTTCGGCCTGGATCCCATCGTGGTCGGAGCGTCGGAGGCGGCGGATCGCACGAAGGAACTGGCCGCGGCCAAAGCGCGGGTGATTTACAGCATCAACTTTCCTGGTGGGCGCGGCGGCGCCGGTGGTGGCGGCGCGGCCGGCGGTGGCGGTGGCCGCGGCGGCGCCGGCGGCCAGTCGCTCGCGCAAATGAAAGCGCAAGCCAACGCGCCGAAGACGCCGGCGGCGCTGGCTCAGGCGAATGTCGCGTTTGCGTTCACGTCAGGTGGCAGTTCGCCGGCCGAGTTCGTGCGCAACGCGGGACGCGTGATGAAAGAGGGCGGCCTGTCGGCCGATGCGGTCCTGCGGGCACTGACAATCGATGCCGCCAGAATCGCGGGCGCGTCCGATCGCACGGGCTCACTCGAGAAGGGCAAGATCGCCAACGTGGTGGTGACGCAAGGCGACCTGTTCGACGGCGGCACCGTGCGTCACGTGTTCGTTGACGGTCGGCCGGTTGACGTCGTCGCCGAAGCGGCTGCTGCCGGCGCCGGGCGCGCAGGCCGCGGCGGGCGCTAGCCAAACGGGGCCAGACTTAAGTCTGGCCCCTCATTCTTTATAGATATACGCGCCGGTCAGGCTGGCGGCCATCGTCGAGACGAGCGTCAGCGCCGAACTCTTGATGAACGCCTGCTCTGTGTAGATGCCCATCGCCGTCAGTCCGGCGAAGATCGCGCAGATCGCCAGCCAAAGCGTTGCTCCGCTGATCACGGCCGTCTTCGGCCCCGGACCGAATCGCGGCCGCATGGCCGCGTAGGTAAAGACCAGCAACAGGCCGTACACGAAGTCGACGATGACCCAAGTCGTCACCGACGCGCCCACAACATCGGCCGAGAGATTCAGCCGCTGCATCATCCCTCGCCCTCGGCCTTCATGAGAATCGCGTTGATGACGTAGTCGAGCGCGTTGGCGACCACTCCGGCCGCCAACCCGCCCATGATGACCCGGCCGACATTGAAGCGACCCATTTCGACTCCTTGAGACGTTTGAAAGGACCGCTAGCTACTGACGGCTGCCCACGCCGCCACCGCCGCCGCGTGAACCGGTCGGCGGAGCCGGTGCGTTCTTCTTCTCGCGATCGGCGCGTTCCTTGAGGCGCTGATCGATGTGCTCCTGCATCTTGAGGCGCGGCACACCGTACTCGAGCCAGTCCGGCGAAGGCGTGTCCTTCAGGTAGTGATCAAAGAATTCGCGCATGCGCTCGGTGTAGTCCTGCTGGTTAGCTGGCCGGGCCAAGCCGTGGTTTTCGCCCGGGTACTCGAGCAGCACGACCGGCTTGCCGAGCCGGCGCAGCGTGTTGAAGTACTCCATGCCTTGCGTGAAGTCCACCGCGCCGTCCTGATCGTTGTGCAGGATGATGAGCGGCGTCTGCACCTTGGCGGCGTGATACACGGGCGAGTTGCGCGTGTAAGCGTCCCAGTTCGCCCACGGACCCGACGTGAACCGGCCCTGGCTCGCTTCGAAAATCGCGCCATTGGTCCCGCCGCTGTTCTTATAAATGATCGAATACATGCTGATCATGTCCGTCAGCGGCGCGCCGGCGATCGCGGCGGCAAAAATGTTCGTCTGCGTGATCGTGAACGCCGTCTGGTACCCGCCCCATGAATGGCCCTGCAAGCCGACGCGTTTCGGATCGACGACGCCGGTCTTCACAGCCGCCTGGACGGCCGGCACGAGCGCCCACACGGCGGACATGCCGGGATCGTTCACGTAGTAGCTGATGTCCGGCTGCAGCACGGCGTAGCCGTTGCTCGTGTAGGCCTGACGGCTGAAGCCGTTGGCCGTCGGACGTCCGTACTGGTTGTGCCCCTGCGTGAGCTTCTCGTAGATATAGACAACCATCGGATAGGTCTTGCCCTTTTCGTAGTTCGCGGGCAGATACAGCGACGCCTGTAGCGTGACGCGTTTCTTCGGATCCGGATGGTTGTTCGAGTACGTCAGGAGTTGCGCACCGGACGTCCACAAGTACTGCGACGCTTCGCCGGCGGTGTCCACGATCTTGCGGCCGTTCGACAATGACGCGTCGGTCACAAAGATCTGCGGCGCATCGGTCGGCGTCTCACGGCGATACAGCCACACATCGGCTTTTTCCGCCTTCTGCAATCCGGTGATCGCCGCGTCGTCCCACAACAACATCTTGAGACCCGTGGTGCCGGGCTCGAGGACGCCGTAGCCGGACTTCTTCGTCATTTCTGCCATCACCGAGAAGACCTGGCGCACGGACATGTCGGCGCCGCGCTCCTGCGGATCGACGCGCAGCCGCGTCTGGTACCGGATCTTGTCCTTCTTGCCGTTCACGGTGAGATTGACGGCCGGCTGACCGGCCGCGACCGGGACCTTCCAGATGTCCCAGTTGTCCGACAACAACACGAACGCGTTGTCCTTCGTCCAACCGAGCGCGCCGGTCGGCGGATCGACGACGTTGTGATCGTCTTCCGTGTCGATGAAGCTCGTCGGAATTGACAACGTGATGTTGCGCACCGAATCGGCTTCCGCGTCGTACACGAAATAGTGCTGGTTCTCGTAGTAGAGGTATTTGCTGCCGTCCGGCGACGCGCCGTTGCCCCAACGCAGCTTCTTCTTGACGACCTTCTTCTGGCCGGTCTTGGTGTCCACGGCGTACACGTCGCGGAACTGCTGACCGTCGAGGTTGCCCTGCAATTCATACGCGCTATTGCTCGTACCGATGGCCCAGCGCGTGCGGGCGTTCACAGTAATCGACGGCACTTCCTCATCGGCCAGCCGGATCAGCTTCTTGTCATCAATCCGGTACATCGTCACGTAATTCAGCGCGCGGTCGGCCGCTTCCTGAACTTGCTGCTGCGTCTGCAGCCGCGGATCCTTGAAGTGCCAGATCACGAGATTCGGACGCTCGGCGGCTGCGTCGCCGCCAGCTGCCGCGCCGCGCCCCTGGGCCGCCGGCGCCGCGTTCGCGTCGCCCGCGGCAGCACCTGCACCACCCGCACGTCCGGCCGGCGGCGGCACCTTCGTCAGCTTGGCGATTCCGAAGATGAATGCGTCGCGCGCTTCGGTCCACTGCGGCGCGCGATTGGTGCTGATGCTCATGTCGGCCGGCAACGACTTGTCTTCCGACGGGTCGTAGGCTACGCGCGTCGGCAGTTGCGCCCCGGTCAGTTTGTCGAAGCCTTTGTAGCCGACGATGGCAAAGAGCCGTTCGCGGTACTGACGGTCGTCCTTGCCCTTGAAGAGAATCAGCGCGTCGCCTTCTTCCGTCCAGGCCATCCGTTCGTAGAAAGCGGTGTTCGTTTCAAGTGGCGTGATGACGCCCGTCTGCATGTCGCGGATCTGAACGCCGTTGCCAATCTGATCGGCCGCATCAATCACGAGTGCCAGATACCGTCCGCTCTTGTTGAAACCGAATTCCGAAACGTTGCCGATGGACAGTTCCGATCCGGTTTTGAGATCGCGCAGGATGAGATCGCGGCCGCGTGGCGCCGTGTCACGGGGAGCGTCAGCCGCGCCGCCCGGAGCACCACCGGCGCGTCCCCCGCCCGCCGGAGCCGCCGCAGGAGCGGCGCCGGCTGCTGGCGTCGGCGCATAACGATGCATCGCGATCCAACCGCCGGCCTCGCCGGAGAACCGGAACGTCTGAATCTTGTTGATGGTGGTCTTGTCGCCCGTGGCCAGGTTCACCAGCGTGACGTTGTTCTGGTTGGGCCGTCGCGCCGTGGTGTTCGCCTGCGCCGCGCTGCGCGTTGGCGAAATGGTCACGGCGGCCCAGGCGGAATCCGCGGAGAATGTCGCGGTCGCCCCGCCTTCGCCGACTGGGAATTTCCATTCCTGCGTGCTGGACGTGGACTTGATCACGACATCGCTGTCGCCCTGAAGCGGCGACAGCCGGTATGCGTACCACTGGCCGTTCGGCGATAGCGATCCGCCGGCGATGGCCCGGAAGCTGAGGATGTCGTCCAGCGCAATCGGGCGTTTAGCCGCGACCTGAGCGCCCAGATGGGAAATTGGAGCAAACGCAATCAGCGCCGCCGCAAGGGCCAGCGCCAACGTCAGGCGAACACGTTTCGGATTCATGGCATTGCCTCCGTCATCGATCGATTGAACCAGCGGGAATTGAACGGCTGATGGTAACAGGGTTTTCCACAGGGGGGTCTGGCCCGATTTCCACAGGTGACGCGCGACGCCTGTGGAAATCGGGCCAGACCCCCCCTGTGGAAAACTAGACGGGCTCACCCAGCAGCAAGCGGTTCTTGGGCGTAATTTCAGCCGGAATCTGCTGCGTCCGGACACGGTAACCCTGGTGGCCTAGCCGGGTCGCCCGGACGACATCGATCGCCAGAGCCGGATCGATCCAGCCCGTCAGATCACCGGCATCGCACGTCTCGACGTCGTGGCAGCAGGGCAAGACTGCGACCCTGGCTCGCGCCCGCACGGCGCAATCGATCACCCGGTCCGTCAGGGCGCCACACGCGTGGCAAGACACGACGACATCGCTGGCCTCAACGCGGACGTCTTCGGGCTCACTGGTCACGTAGCTCACGCGGCCCGCCAGCCGAGGCCACGCCTTGATGATCGCCTCGTGAATCCGCCCGGCCGATGCGGGCAACGCGGGGTCGACCGCCACCGCCACGGGCGACGAGTCGTCGAGCAGCAACATCACGTGCGCCAGCAGGCCATGGCCCGCTCCGATGTCGATCACGCGCCCGCCACGAAACCATCGACGGGTCCGGCGCCCCACTTCCCACGCTTCGTACAGCTCCTTCCGCGGCAGGCATTCCGCTTCGCAGACAGCCCGCGCGATCCGATCGAAGAGCGTCGCGCCCGTGAAACGGCCCAAGTCGTGGTGCGTCAACCGGGTGCGCGACGCGGGCGAAAACGATCGAGGGGCGGCAGACACGCCCAAGAGCTTAAGACCTCGGGAGTCGTTTCTGGAAAAATGACGCCTGCGGTTGTCATTCGGAAACGACTCCCGAGGTCGTTCTTCCGAGGTCGTCTTTCTCCCGCGCACGGGCGCTGGTGTAATCTGGCGCCGAAAGAGGCCCTATGCGCGCCCTGCTGACCGCCCTTGCCCTCGTCCTCACCGTACCCTTCGCGCCCGCGGCTCACACCGGACCGGTCGCGCAGGATCTCGGCGTGCCGGCTCCGGCCGGCGTCGTCGTCTCCGCATCTGACGTCGCGTCCGATATCGGCGCCGCCATTCTGACGAAGGGCGGCAACGCCGTTGACGCGGCCGTCGCCACGGCCTTCGCTCTGGCCGTGACGCATCCGTTCGCCGGCAACATCGGCGGCGGCGGCTTCATGGTCGTGCGCACACCAGATGGCAAGGCGACGACCTTCGACTATCGCGAGAAAGCGCCCCTGAAATCGACGCCGACGATGTATCTGAATGCGCAGGGCGAAATTGATGGACGCCTGACTGCCGCCGGCTATCTCGCGCCCGGCGTACCCGGTACGGTGCGCGGCATGGCGCTCGCGCACCAGCGGTTCGGCAAATTGCCGTGGCGCGACGTCGTGATGCCGGCCGTGGACATTGCGGCGAATGGATTTCGCATGTCGGCGTCGCTCGCGCGCGGACTGACCGGTGAGGTTCGCGGATCCATGAAGAACTTCCCTGCTTCTGTCGAGGCGTACGGCAAGCCTGGCGGCGAACCGTGGGCCGAGGGCGATCGCATTCAGCAACCGGATCTCGCACGCAGCCTCTACGCGATCGCCGAGAGCCCGGATGCGTTCTACACAGGCTGGATTGCCGATCGGATCGCCGACGACATGGCGGCGCACGGCGGCCTCATTTCCCGAGAGGATCTTGCGGCCTACAAAGCCGTCGAACGGGTGCCGGTCAAAGGCACGTTCCTGGGCTACGAGATCATTTCAATGCCGCCACCCAGCTCCGGCGGCACGGCCGTGATCGAAGCGCTGAACATCCTTGAAGCGCTCGAGATTCAGAAGACCGCGCGCGGATCGGCCGAGGCCCTGCACCTGACAGCCGAAGCCATGCGACGCGCCTTCCTCGATCGCGCACGCTTCCTGGGCGATCCGGACTTCGGGCCGATCCCGGTCGCGAAGTTGACGAGCAAGTCACACGCCGCCGACCTGGCGAAAGGCGTGTCGCGCACCGAGGCGGCCAAGAGCGTCGAACTTGGCAAGGACATCGTCACCGCGAAACTGCCGGCTGAACCCGAAGACACGACGCACTTCTCGGTGATTGACCGCGACGGCATGGCTGTGTCCAACACCTACACCCTCGAAGGCGGCTACGGTTCGCACGTGGTCATCAAGGGCACCGGCATTCTGCTCAACAACGAGATGGGGGACTTCAACAAGAAGCCCGGCACGACGGATCTCACGGGCAACATCGGCACGCCGGCGAATCTCATCGCGCCGGGCAAACGCATGCTGAGCTCGATGACGCCCGTCATCGTCACGAAAGCCGGCAAAGTCGTGTTGATCACGGGATCGCCGGGGGGACGAACGATCATCAACACGTCGCTCAATGTGGTGCTGAATGTGACCGCGTGGGGCCTGACGGGCCGCGACGCCGTGGACGGCGCGCGGTCGCATCATCAGTGGCTCCCGGATCGATTCGACATCGAAGAGGGTGGCGCATCCGAGGATGTGCTGGCGAAATTGCGCGCGATGGGCCACACCGTGCGCGCGCAGGGCCGGCAGGGATCCGCGCATTCGATCTGGATTCAGCCGGGCACGGG
>Ga0315912_10000898_pt1 | contig 42673 bp, 71 predicted proteins | sample VfabasoilMG_FD_204469 | JGI IMG/M metagenome (GOLD analysis project Ga0315912, IMG submission 204469) | Garden soil microbial communities collected in Santa Monica, California, United States - V. faba soil | ecosystem: Environmental > Terrestrial > Soil > Garden | place: USA: California... | reverse complement strand
CGAACCTCTCGGTTCCTGGCCTTGCTCGTGCGAAGCTGAACCAAGCGCAAGCGCCGAAGGACAACCGCTATATCCAGATGGACAGCGTAACGATGTCCTCGATGGTGACTGGCCTTGCCGGACTCTTTCAGGACTCTCAGCAGATCAAGGAGCAGTACCGCGAGGGTCTGATCGGTCGCACAGCGATGGCGGATTACTACGAGAACGAGCGCGTATGGACGATGGCGAACTCGGCTGGAACCGCTGCGGTCGCGCTGGACACCTACACCATCACAGACGCAGATACCGCGATCACGGTTGCCACGACCACGACCGCGTGGGCTGCTGGAACGGTGTTCACGATTGCCGATCTGTACGACGTGAACCAGGAAACGAAGGCGGCTTACCCGCACCTTAAGCAGTTCACGGTGCTGGCAGGCTCGACGGCTACCAACATCCTGATCTCCCCGACTATCTACATCACCGGGGCGAGAAAGAATGTCGGAACTTCGACAGGTGCCGACATCACGCCGTCTAGCTACACGACCAAGACCTGCACCATCGTTGGCTCGGCTTCAACGTCCTACGTGCAACCGCTCATGTACCACCGCGATGCGTTCGCTTTCGTTACCGGCGAACTGCCTCTGATGGCCGGTGCTGACCGCTGCGTTCGCAAGACCGCTGAGGGCTTGTCGATGCGTGTCTGGACGGACTCGGACATTCGCAACGATGAGCAGATCACTCGTATCGACATTTTGTACGGCTATCAGGCGATTCGCTCGCAGTGGGCGTGCCGCATGATTGGCGCGGCCAACGCATAAGGAGAAGCAGACATGGCTACCTACGAAGCAGTAACCTACAACTCCCCGGATGGCGCGCTGATCGGCGTTACCTCAGCCGAAAAGGTCGGGTTCTACGGCATTGCGCCCATCGCGCAGCGCCAGTCCTCGGCTGTTGCGGCGGTCGTCACCACGGCTGCGATCAACTCGTCCATCAGTTCTTCGTGCTTCGGGTTCACTTCGGCGCAGGCGACTGCGCTGGTGGCCCTGGCTAACGAACTGCGGGCCGCGCTGGTTGCTATCGGCATCATCGCCACCTGAGCTTTAGCCGGGGCTGGAAACGGCCCCGGCCCTTTTTAGGAGACTGAAATGGCAGAAGGCATGAAATACACAGGTGTAGCGACCGACCAGCCGACCATCACGGGTGGCACCATCACAGGCGCTACCATCAATAACGCCGTGATTGGGGGCACGACTGCTGCTGCGGGTACGTTCACCAATCTTACGGCTACCGGCAACTGCATCATCGGAAATGGTTCTGCGGATTCCATTGGGTTCTATACCTCCGCAGTTGTAACGCAGCGGCAATCCTCGGCCATGCCTGCGGTTGTGACCACAGCGGCCATCAACTCGTCGATTTCATCGTCTTGCTTTGGCTTTACCTCCGCTCAGGCGACCTCGATTGTGGTTCTGGTAAACGAACTGAGAGCGGCCCTTGTTGCGCTTGGACTGATTGCGACATGACCGATGAAAATAACCGTACTGCTGGCGTCTCGCGGAAGGCCAGAGCAGCTTGCGGGGGCTCTCTATAGCCTTCATAACAATGCAAGCGGCGAGCATGATGTCCAGTATTGCATTGGATGTGATGTAGACGACCCGGCGACCATCGGCATCGCAAAAACGATGTCGATTCGCCTCAAACTCGGCTACCGCGTGGCCGAGCGCCAAGCCTCCCTTGGCTCCCTGATTAACCAGCTTGCGCTGGATATACCAGCCGATGTCTACACGTCCTTTTGCGACGACACGATCTGTCTTACAAAGGGGTGGGACAAGGCGATAGCGGAGGCCTACGAGAAGAACCCGCAAGGCGTCTGGTGGTGGACTCCGGCCTACAAAGACCCTGTGACCGTGGCCGTGGTGTCAGAGGCGTGGAGGGCTGCTGCTGGACGCATCTATACAGACTACTTCCCGTTCTGGTTCGATGACCTGTGGCTGCTGGAAGTCTGGATTCTCGCAACGGAGAATCCCTGGGTATACATCGACGCGAAACTGGCTGATTTCCCGAGGGCTACGCATCGGATGCGCGACCTTCGTTTCTGGCATGACTTCTATCACCACACGCGCCCGATGCGGGTAGCGGAGGCGAAGAAGATTGCCGCAGCCTTGGGCTGGCCTGTGCCGACAACCTCTGAAATTCTCGGTGAGATCATCGGCAGGGTTCGCAAGGACTTCATCGACAACGCTGAGAAGATCGAAGCCAATCAGGGAGAAGTCGCCACGCTGCCTACGCCTGAATACAAGCAGGCCAAGGCTCGTGCGGAAATGATTATGAAGCTGCCTCTTGAGCAGAACACGGAGCATAAAAAGGAGCTTCTGAAAAGGTTCGCAGGAATCATTGAACGCTACGATGCTGCGGTAAACGCGGGGTAGAAATGGCTACACCTGGAAGCATGATCCTCAACTCCCTGATCCTCACAGGGGAGAAGCATATCGGCTACACGCTCACCAGCGCCGAGCAGACGTACTGGCTCGCGCAGTTGAATGCGTTCATGGAATCGTGGTCGCTTGACAGGCTGATGTGCTACCAGATTTTGCAGGAATCGTTCTCGCTTGTCGCTGGCACGGCGAGCTACACGATCGGCAGCGGGGCGACGTTCTCTACTGCAAGACCTACAAAGATCGTCGATCCGTGCTTCGTCCGTGATTCGAGCAGCATAGACACTCAGTTGCAACTCATCAGCGCGGAAGCCTACGGCAGCATCGTTCTCAAGTCGAATGGCAACACCTATCCGCGATACCTTTTCTACGATTCTGCGTTTGAATCCGAGCTTGCGACCATCTTCCTCTACCCGGTTCCGTCTGCCTCCTTGACGCTGTATATCAATAGCTGGAAGCAGTTGCAGACGTTCGCCTCGATTTCCACAACTCTTGCGTTGCCTCCTGGCTATCAGCATGCCATAGAGACTAATTTCGCGCTCTATGCCTGCCTTGGCTCGAAGGAGCCTTCGCCTCTTCTGGTCAAGGTTGCGAGGGATGCCAAGGCAGCGATCAGGAGCCTGAACATTCCAGACCTGACGATGACTCTGCCATTCATCAATGGCGTTCGCAGGGACGCGGGGCAGAACATATTCACCGGATGAAGGATAGACAGTGGCCGACTCAAAACTCTCAGCACTGACGGAACTGGCAGCAGCCGATATTGTCGTCGGAACAGACCTTCTCTACATCGACGATGTATCGGTAACAACGTCGAAGAAGGTGCTTCCAAACTCCCTGCGCGTTGCCATGAATACAGCGGGGGAGTCGTTCGTCATTGCCTGCTCGGATGAGACTACGGCGCTGACTGCTGGCACGGCAAAGGTGACTTTCCGTATGCCGTATGCGTTTACGGTGTCATCGGTCAGGGCTTCGCTGACTACCGCGCAATCGAGCGGCAACATATTCACCGTGGACATCAACGAGGCAGGAACAACGATCATTTCTACGAAGATCACCATTGACAACGGGGAGACTACCAGCACCACTGCGGTGACTCCGCCAGTGGTCAGCGACACGTCCCTTGCCGACGATGCTCTGATGACCATTGACATTGACCAGATTGGCGACGGGACTGCCAAGGGACTAAAGGTGACGATCATAGGGAACCGCACGTGAGTAGTACGTTCATCATCAATCCGTTTACGTTTGGAACCAGTGGTAAAGCATTGACATACATTGGCGAGACTACTGACACGACAAACACTGACGTATACACATTCTCAGGAGAAAGCATCGGGACTGCCGCCAGTGACCGCCGTATCCATGTCCTTGTCATGGGGGAAGGAATATCGCCTAGCACTCTATCTTCCGCCACAGTAGGAGGAATCGCGGCTACCATCAACGTGCAGCGATCTTCTGGTGATGTGACTGCGGCAATAATCACAGCAGCAGTTCCTACTGGAACTACAGCAGATATTGTCTTGAGTTTTTCTGTTGTAAAGGGTAGCGCGAATATCGGCGTCTACCGTTCAGTAGGACTGACATCCAATACCGCCGTAGATACCGATTCCAGTGCTTCCGACCCTGCCACGGCGACACTTACCTCCGTGGCTGGTGGCTTTTGCATTGGACTCTGCTGCTCAACTGTAGGGACTACTGTTACCTGGAGCGGTGGAGTAAACGAGGATTACGATGTACAGCCATCTGCCAATACCGCGTCAGGAGCGAGCGCGTCCACTGGAGGCACGTCTATTTCCCCGTCCGGCGACTACGCATCAGGATCAGGAAGCGAAGCGGCCTGCTTCGCCACATTCTAATGCCCACCGTTCGCATCCCATTGGTCGGCAGTTTCAACCAGCGCGGCGTTGATGGCACGGCTGCGCTAGATGTGCCAGAGGATCAGCGGTTCCTCAACTGCGCGTTCTCCGTGGTCAACAATCCGATCACTGGCAAGGCTACGGCATATGTAGAGAAGCGCCCCGGCGTGGTGCTTGACTCACAACCTGCGAGCGGAAGCGCATCCACAGGGCTATCCAGGCCGCAATCGTTCAACGCTACGATCAGCGCGTTCGGCAACACTAATTCCACCATCTACTTCGGCACTACGTCTGTAGGGGTTATCACTGGCCGCGCAGTTTCTTTCGGGGAAACGATCATCAGCGGCGTAAGCATGGTGCTTATCAAGTCATCCGATGGCACAGGCTGGTACTACCCGAACGGTGCGAAGGACATCACCGCATACACCTGCGACGGGAACAATTCGACCACCATCACCGACATCAAGGTATCAGGGGTGAATAGCGTATCTGGCTTGTATGTCGGCCAGAAGTTGACTGCCGCTACCAACATCGTCGCAGGCTCGCGCATCGTGAGCATCAATTCTGGCGCTTTCTCAGCCGTTCTGGACACAGCTACCACTGGCGGCGCGTTCAACGACCTTGCCACGACCAAGGAACCGATTGCGAAGATCATTGATGCTGACTTCGTGACCACAGGAACCTACGTAACAGGGTTCGTGGAAATGGACGGATACCTGTTCTACGGCTCTGGCGGGAATATCTGGAATAGCGACCTGAATAGCGTCACTTCGTACTCGGCTACCGCATTCAAGGCTGCGGATATGTCTCCTGACCTTATCGCTGCGATGTCAAGGTCTAAGAACGTGGTTCTTGCCTTTGGCACTGGCTCTACCCAAGGCTTTCAGAACGCAGGCTACGCCACTGGCTCGGTGCTTGAGCGCCTGCCGCAGACATTTCACAAGATCGGCGTGCAGGGGCAGTCCTCGGTTAGCGAGCTTGAGGACGATATTTACTTCATTTCCTCTAGCAACGCTGGCGACGTACACGCGATGAAGATGAGGGACTACGCTCCGGTGAACATCAGCACGCCGACCGTGGACAAGATCATGGGCACCGCCGTTTCCTCTGGCGGGACTACCTACACGTCAGCCTTCCACGTAGGCGGCTATCCGTACTTCATGGCGACATTCTCAAGCGCAACGGAAGGCGCTGGAGACAAACTGCTGCTGGAGAGCGGGGATTACCTGCTTCTTGAGAGCGGAGACAAGTTGCTGCTCGAAGGCGACCCTGCCTCTGTCGCATCGTTCATCAGGCAGCTTGTCTACAACGATACCTTGAAGGTATGGAGCGAGTGGGATTGCGAACTCGCCACGTTCGTCATCGGCCAAGGCGCAGGCAGCAACAACAAAATCTACATGACCAGTCGCTTCGATACGAGCGGCAACGTCTACCGCATTGACCCATCTGCCGATGGCAACGTCTACACCGACAACGGTACTAGCTACACCTGCCAGATCAGGACTTCTCGCATTGACCACGGCACGAGCGACCGGAAGTTCATCCCGCAAATCAGGCTGGTTGCCGACATTCAGACAACTGGTACGGCGACACTGGAAGCGTCGGACGACGATTACCAGTCTTGGTACACGCTCGGCACATTCGACCTGACCAGTTTCGAGGGGATGACGATAACAAGGTGCGGTAGCCATCGCGGAGGCCGCGCCTACAGGCTATCTCATACGGCAGCATCGGCTTTCCGAGCAGAAGCCCTTGAGATTGAAGTGCAGAAGGGGACTTCGTGAGGCATGGCGAATGACCTTGACAACCTCATTATCGACCGCAGGAGTTTTGCGTGGCGAGACCTCCAGGGCATGGATAAGTGGGTCGCGTTCGATCCTACCTTCGGTGCGCTCACCATCGTCGGCACGCCTGCCTACTTCGGCAGGCTGCGCATCGTCGGCAGGCAGTGCTTCTTCCAGGTCAAGTTCTCGGCTGGCACGAGCATCGCATCGGTCGCAGGCACGGACTACCTTACGCTTCCTTCCACGGCTAATGCAGGCTCGCTCTCAGGGAACGCAACGATGACGAACGATACGACTAACGTGGCCGTAGGCGTGTGCCACATTGACGTAGCAACATCGCGCTGCTACCTGCCTGCGCAGGTGGCTTCGGCAAACGTATTCAATCTCGCAGGCTGGTATGAGGTTTAACAATGGCTGACAACATTTCCAAGTATTCCATCGGGCCGTTCTACGAGGCACCGCAGCAGTGGTTCGGGCGCATGGAGGGCGACGAACTCGCCAAGTATTTCCCTAGCGTTGCCGAGTACCAGAAGAACAACCTGATGATCGGGCCGAAAGACTACGGCGCGATGTTCGCTGGCGTCACGCCGGAGCAATACCAGAACTACTTCACCGCGCAGGATACGCAGCGCAACAACATGTTCAACAATTGGTTCGGTGACAAAAAGCCGGATTGGGTGACTGCGAGGATGAACGAGTTTCCGTCCATCGTGAATGGGCCGGACGGTAATCCGTATGTGCAGTATTACGAGAACAAGCGTCTTAAGCCTGATTTCTTCGACAAGATTGACAGTGCTGTAGGTGCTGGATTGTCCTTGTCTGGATTCGGCTTGGCTGGATTGGGTGGAGCGTTTTCAGGGCTTCCTGAATTCTTCGGCAACGCGCTATCGAGCGGATTGCAAGGTCTTACTGGCACTGGTGCAGGTGGCCTTGGTGCTCTGGCTGACGTTCCGTGGGGCGTTAATGCGCTTGCTGGTGGCGTAGATGAGGCGGGCTTCCTTGGAGAACTGTTAGGCGGTGGCGCTGGTGCTGCTGCCGGAAGCCTCCCGCCGCTCGCTGGACAGTTAGCCTCTGCTGGCGACTGGTGGACGCCTCTTGGCCTCACTGCGGCAGACGTAGGGCAAGCCGCAGGCGCTTGGACGACCAATCCTGCGTTTGCAGAGCTTGTTGGCGGTGCTGGTATCAGCGCAGGAGGCGGAAGCCTGCTTTCCTCACTCGCAAGCCAGCTTGGGACGAGTCCTGCAACGCTGCTCAGGACGCTCGGCACGCTCGGCTCGACCGCGCTAGGGGTGTACGGCGCGAACCAGCAGGCGAACTCGCTTGAGAAGCTCGCGCAGCAGTACGCTGGCTTTGGCGCACCGTACAGGGCGGAACTGCTCAACCTGACTAAGAATCCTTCGAGCTTCCTCAGTTCCGACCGTGCGCAGGTTCCGGTGCAGATGGGCACGGACGCGCTTGCACGTTCCTTGAGCGTGCAGGGAAATCCTGCTGGCAGCGGGCGTGCGCTCCAAGAACTGCAGTCATATGCGACGAACGGACTCTACAGCCAGCTTGCGAACCGAGAGAACCAGTTGGCTAATTTCGGCGGGCTGTCTCAGTTCAACGCAGCCGCGCCTGGATTGCAGACTGCGGCTATCGGCTCGAACAACAACATCTACAACGCGCTCGGCTCAGGGCTTGCGAACCTGACCAATCCAACACCATCGCTATCTGACTTGATGAAGGCGCTTGGTGCGCCGGGACTCCCATAATGGCTAACTACGGAAGCTTGGAAGGCGTGCTTGCGTCAATCCCAGGACTCGGCGGCTACAACGCGCAGAACCAGTTCAACCAGCAGCAGCAGATGGGACAGTTGCAGCAGCTTGGCGTGCTGAGCCAGCTTGCGCAGCGGCAGCAGGTTTTGCAGAGGGACGCTGGCCTTCGCAATGCTCTTGGGCAGTTAGGGCAGGATGCGACCCATGAGCAGGTTCTCAGGGCTGCGATGCCGTATGCAGGGGCAGACGATCTGCTCAAGGTAATTACAGGCTCGCAGGACAAGAGGTTGGCTATTCAGGCTACTCAGGAGCAGGCGAAGGCGAGGCTAGGGCAGCTTGCACAGCAGTTCGTCCTAAGCCATGAGGCTAAACTTCGTGGCCTGACAAATCAGGAGGACAGGGCGCGTGAGATTGCCCGCCACAATGGGCAAATGGAAGCCCTGCAACGCGAGGCGCAGAAGATCACTGGCGCTAGGCTTCTCTACGATACAGGATTAACCCCTAGCGGAGCTACTGCACCGCAGCAAGCAGCGCCAGAGCCTGCGGGAATGTTCCCTGCCAATGGTCCAGTAGGTATTAATGTCGGCGGGATACAAACATCCTCGCCGGATAACGCCTCTGCTCTAGCAATGGCTAGGAGCCTTCAGGGAGGCTCCGGCGTGCTTTCGCAGCCCCAACCTGCGCCCGCAGGGCCGTCTGGAGGCGTCCTGAGCGACCTTTCGACCCAATACACGCCTGCCGCGCCCAATAACCTAGACGCCAGGGACTTGGGCGCTCGCTCTAGGGGGCCAGTCATGGGCACGGCTATGGACGCTGCGCCAATGGGCGAATTCGACCGTGGCGGGATGCCTAGCTACCAGTCTCCTGCTGCCAGTCCTGCTCAGGTGGCTGTGCCGCAAATGCCACCTGAAGTTGCGCGTATGCCTAAGAAATATCAGGACGCATGGGTATTGCAGCAAACGCGCACTTCCAACGCAGGGGCGGCTGTTCTTTCCCCACAAGCCTTGCGCGGTGTTGCGGAACAGGTATTGGCGGGCGATAACACGGCAGCACAAGGATTCGCCCGTAGTGCTGCGAATAAGGTTGCCATTACTAACGCTGTTTGGGACTTGGCGAACGAAAGGAAGATGGACGGGGATATGGTTGCCAACAAGGTTGCCGAATTCCAAGGCTTGAAAGCTGGACAGCGTTCTGTTGGAACCAGGGGCGCTCAGATCGCAATGGCAGCGTCTGAAGCAAAGGAAATGATGGACATTGTTAAAGAGACTTCAGACAATTTCAAGCGCACCAATTTCGTCCCTTGGAACTGGGCGCTTAAAGCATACGATACGAATACTGGCTCACCAGAAGTAAGGGAGTTTGGCGCGGCCATCAACTCATTCGTAAACGTCTATGCCAGAGCCATCAACCCGACTGGCGTTCCGACCATTTCAGACAAGGAACACGCCAGGGAACTTGTCAGGAGCATAGATTCTCCTGCTCAAGTTGACGCTGTTCTTAAGATTCTAGGAAGAGAACTTGAGATTGCCAAACGCGCTCCAAGAACTGTGCGCGAGGATATGCGCCAAGAAATGCTTGGGGGCGGAGCTTCAGGAGGTTGGTCAATTAGACCGCGCTAATGACTGAATACGTCGTCACCGATCCTAGTGGTAAAGAGTTCGTCGTCACAGCCCCTGAAGGCGCTACGCAGGAACAGGCTCTTGACTACGCAAAGCGTCAGTTCGGATCGACTGGCGGCGGTGCTGCTGTGGGCAATCCTAATGTCCAGCGCCAAGGTGAACTGGCTGGTCGCCAGCGCAATAGCTTCGGCACGCAGTTAGGGGAGATTGGCGGTGCTGCTGGCATAGGTGGCGCTCTTGGTTATTTAAGCGGCGACATTCTTGAGAAACTTGGTCGCAGTGCGGCAATGTTTCCGCAGACCAACCGCCTAGCCCCGTACCTTGAGAACGCGGGACGATTGCTGCAAACGCAGCGCGGCACTGCTGCTAGCGCAGGGGCTATCAGCGGCGCGGTAGGGGAGACAGCAGGGCAAGCCGTGGAGCTTGCTGGTGGCCCTCAGTGGGGCGCTGAACTAGCGAGGTTCGTCGGCGGTGGCGTGGGGCCAGAAATGGGTCACGTTGCTTCATACGCGATTCGGAACAAGATGGGTATGCCAGCGTTGATGAACTACTTGCGCGAGGCCACTGGCAAGGAGGTCAAGCTATCAGCGCAGCAGCAGGCTTATCTGGATGAACAGCTTGGACAGTTGCGCGGTGGGCCTAAGTCCAATGCCGACCTTGAAGCGATTGGCGCTGGCATGGGCGATGAGGCTAACAGGATGGGACGTAGCGCAGCGGCCAACACAGCCAGAGCAGAGTCTCAGCGCGTTGCTGTTGGAAGCCCTACGCCGATGGCTGACCGTGAGTTATCCGACATCGGCGGCGAACTGCGCGGAGTCATCACCAAGCGCAATGAGGCTGCTATCAATGCACGCCAAGCCGAATACGCCGCCAACGAGAATGCGGTAAAGGATTTGGTAAGCAAGCGCGAGGCTGCTGGACAGTTCGTGAATAACACGCCGGAATACAACGCTCTGGTTGATAGCCTCAAGGCTGAACTGGCTCCCGGCAAGAGATCAGAGTCTGTGCAGACAGGGATCAAGAAGATACTTTCCGACATAGAATCGTATTCCAACATACCTGGGGGAAAGAGGCTTGTTCAGAGCGGGCTGAACCTTGACTTGGTTCAACAGCCAAGCCAACGAGGGCCGATGACGTTTCAGGCTCTCGATGACGTTCGCCGTAAGCTAGGCGAAGCCTTCCGTGGTAAGCCAGCGGAAGGGTATGAAGCCATTGGCGAAGCTATGGCAAAAGACTTGTACGGCAAGGTCAGCGAAATTCAAAAGAAGTTTGCCGGAGCGCCACAAGAAAAACTGCTCCACGACTATGCCATGCGTACCGAAGGCTTGCAGCCGTTCATGTCCAAGACGGGCAGGCAGGCTACTGCTCTGGACAAGTTCAATCCTGACGAGTTCGCAACAGACGCATCCACGCTGCCTAGCAAGTATTTCAAGACCTCTGCTGGCATCAAGGCGCTGCGAGAACTGGTCGGAAACGAGACTCAGATTAACCGTTCCGCTATGGAGTTCGTCAACCGCGAACTGAAGGATGCCAGCGGCCCACAGGTTCGCGCATGGATGAGCAAGAACTCGGAAATGATGCGAGAACTTCCTACCGTGCAGAGGATGGTCAACTCCTACGCTGGTAAGCTAGAGGCGGCTGAAGTTTCCATGCGCAACGCTGCAGAGTTTGCAAAACAGGCGGCAGACAGCGCGGAAATGCTTGTTGGAAAACACTTCCCTGCACAACGAGCCGTAGACCTTATCAAGTCAGGAAATGCAGAGCTTTGGGCCAAGTCTGCTCCTGCCATAGCAGCATCGCCTCAAGCAAAGCAGCAGACGGTAAGCGCGGTCAGGCAGGTGCTTGCGGATCAAGCCACGTCCAAAGGAACCATTGACCTATTCGAGCGCAGTATCAGGCCAGCGATGGAAAACCTTAGCATCACCAATAGGGCTGAGCTTGACTTCATAGCCGACAAACTTAACAAGATACGCGAAATGAAGATTCCAGAGGCAGAGCAACTTGGGATGCTCAAGCGCGTACTCCTGCAAGCTACTGGTGGATGGGCTGCTTCTGCCGCGTCTAGGTCTGTGTCCTCTGGATATCAATGGTCTAAAGACAAGATGGTTCCAGAATGAAGGACATCACTCCAGACGAAATACGACGAATAGAGGCACGCTGGAAGTCTGACGTTGACCTGAAACTGGACGCGCTGGTGGCATTCAACGAAACCTACAAGCCTCTGCTCACTCTGCTCCTAGAGCGCGAGATTGCGCGTAAGAAGCTGCGCGATGCGGTGATCGAGAAGTCTCTTACCGGGCTGATTATCGCTGCCGTGGTCGCGCTTGCTGTCATGGCGTGGAATGGTGCGCTCTCGGAATTCAAGGCCATCGCGCAGGGGTTCAGGAAATGATCTCCGTCGAAATCGCTTACCTGTGCGGATCGGTTCTTTTCATTGCTGGCGCTCTTGAGCTTATCCGAGTCAATAGAGGATCAAGGCCATTTCGCATCGCCGCATGGCTGGCAGCGTTCGGGTTCTGGATGCTTGGGGCGCGATTCTGGTATATGGCGAACGTGGGCGATTTGGTGCGTCCGCACATCTTCGGAACTGGCGCGATAGGGGCGATAGCTTTGGCGCGCATCATCGCCTGCGCGGAGTCGATCAAGGCGCGGTTATGATCGCATCAGCCCTAGCCGGTGGCGTGGAACTCGTGCAGACGGCGATCAACGACCGTGGCTCATTCGGGGAGTACGTGCGGGCGATCCTGCACTCGCGGGAACTGGTGCAGTTCCTCGTGCTGCTTGGCGCTGGACTGTGCGGCGCTGCGGCGAACTATCTCTACAAGTGGCTGCGCGATGAGATTACGGGCTCGCTCATCGAGTACGTGACAAAACAGTATCCGAAGCGCACGCTGCTCGCCCTTGCGACCTACTTCGGCTATTGCGTGGCAACGGTGCTATCCCCTGTGCTGGACGGAGCAGGATGGGGCGTGGTGCTGAACATGGGCTTTACCACCGGCTTTGCGATTGACGCGCTGGTGAACAAGTCCGAGCGCAAGGCGTGGACGGATGCCGAGCGCACTACCAAGCTGGAGAAGCCGACATGAAACGCTACCGCTACCGCAGCGCCATCACTGGACGATTCGTCAGCGCGGCATGGGCTAGGAGCCATCCGAGAACGTGCGTGAGGGAGGCGTTAAAGTGAACAACTATGCCGGTTGTTCGTTACCGGCAAACGCTGGCTCTAATTTTCTCCAGCCGCCAATGCAGTTAACGATTGCATCTCGTCCGACCAGTTATCCGGTGATGTGCTTAACTGCCCACATTACCGCTTCTTCTATCTTTGTCTTTGCCAATGAAAGCTCGCGGCTTGAACCGACAGAATCAACGTAGGCAAAGAAATCCAGACCTTTGTCTTTTACGGTCTGCATATGCACCTTCTCAGCGTCCGTCAGAACTCGATACTTATGCCGCATCACGTTTCCAGATACTGCGTCGGAGGTCCGTTCAGCGGAAGTGCTTTGGATGGTTTCCATCTAAGTCTCCTTTTGAGACAAGCCCGATATTGGGCAAGGTCAGTATAGCGTGAATCGTGCTGACCTAAAAGCCGCGATTGAGCATCCTAACGTGCGCGCCTTCCTCAAGGCTATCAGGCTAGGCGAGGGAACCAGTGACGAAGCGGGCTACTACCGCATCGTCGGCGGCGGGTCATTCACCGACGACAGCGTGCATCCTCGCGTGAAAGTCCATATCCCGCGCTACAACGTCTATTCCACGGCGGCAGGGGCTTACCAGATCATCTGGCCTACGTGGCAGGGGCTTTGTAAGCAGTATTCCTTTCCAAACTTCTCGCCCGACTCTCAGGACGAAGCGGCGGTCGCACTGATAGCCGAGAAGCGAGCCTTGGAGGACGTGAAATGCGGGAGACTAAGCGATGCGGTAGCCAAATGCGCTCCGATCTGGGCAAGCCTGCCTGGAAGCACGGCGGGCCAAAGGACGGAGGACTACGCGGCGGTAAAGGGCGTATATTTGAGCAACGGAGGCACGCTCGCATGAACGAGGAAGATACGCTCCCGCCGCGCAGACCGCATACAGACAGCTATGCGTGGGCCATCGTTCTAGCCCTCGCGCTGCTTGTAATCGTAGCATTCGGAGTTTTCTAAGCCACCACCACCATGAAAGGAATCACATGAAACGCATTGCCGCAATTGCCGTAATCCCCCTGTTCTCAGCCTGCGCTGGCGGACCATTCGGTCCAGACCTCGCCAAGATGACCGCCGAGCAGATCAAGGAAGCGTCCAAGGTCAGGGATGCCATCGTGACCTGCGTTGAGATCGGCACGCCTTGGGGCAAGCAAAGGGCCGTGACGATGAGCGTGGACAAGGGAGTCGTAGCCAACGGATCGGTGCTGGTAGATGGCGAGTGCAAGGCCACCTTCCAGAACGGCGCTACCGCTCCTGCGAAGCCAGCTACTCCATAGGCCGCAGGCTCGCGGCAATCGAGGCGTAGCACCGCGCAGCCTGCCCGCAGACGTACTCGCCGCCCTCGTCTGTGTAGACGAGGCACGACTCCCACGCTTGAGCGCGTGCCTCGGCTGATAGCCCGTAGCGCGCCCAGGCGAGTTCCGCGAGCGGGTATAGTTCTGCGGCGGTCATCGCCCCGCCCTATCCGCGCACCGTTCGCCCGGATGCAGCCTTGCGCACCGCTCGCAGCGGCTGGAAAATGGCGCATCGCGCCGCCAGCGGTACTCGCGACGTTCGCGCTCGCGGTCGGCTTTGCGCGGAGACTCAGGCGGAACGAGGCTGGTGTGTCTCATTGCATTCCTTTCACGAACGCCCAAACGTCGGCGCAGCGATCTTTGCGCAGACACAATTCTCTCTCGCGCCTGCCGTGACAAGTGCATGGCTCGTAGGACACTTCTCTCGTCAGGTGCAAGTAGGTAACCACTCGTCCTGAAGGTTCGCGCTTGCCGAGAATAATGTCATTCAGGAATGCAGCGGAGACGCCAATTTTCCGAGCGAGCGCACGCTGACCGCCAAGGAGTTCAGCCGCAGCCTTCAGCTTGACGCGCACCTTATCTGCTGTCATGACTTGCGCGGAGACTCTGGAGGGCGAGTGGTGAGGCGGGTCATTTCCTGCCCTCCAGCGCGGCGCGGATGCGTTCTTTGGCGGTGATGGCGTAGTGCAGCATCCCCTTGACTTCTTCCATTGTTAGGAGGCGACCGTCCAGTAGATATTCCAAACGCTCGCTGTAGGCACCCGCCCATCTATGCGTAATCCGTGAGCCGTCAGGAACCAACCTCGCCGCTTCCTGTTGCGCGCCCGGAGGCGCCGTGTTCTGGTGGGCCGGAGACTGCGCAGTCTGCGTTCCACCGCGAAGGGTGGCGTCCTTTCCGCCTACGCTAGTATCAGCGGTAGCGTTCGGCAAGCGTGCCTCAGCCCCGGCCCGTTGTTCTTCCCTATGATTTGTCATGCTGCTCTCCTAATCTTGCCGCGAAGAATATCTCTCGTAGACTTACAAATGGCGATATTGTAGTTGCCGTACCAAGTCATTTATCGCTCTTGAAACCGCGACGAACCCAAGCAACACCCCAGCCAATTGCATACATGGTCGCTGGCCATGCCAAGCCAATTCCGAACGCGGCCCCAAGGTCTGACGAACTCAATTTGACGATTGCATCGTAGAACACCACCAGACCAGCTATTACGAATGGGACTGATAGAAATACCCACAATCGCTGCCAGCCGTTCAGTCGGATTGCCATAGGTCTAGCTGCTCCCACGCTTCGGCTTCGGAAGTAGCTTGTCGATGGCCTTCTGGAAATCCTCTCCGCTTTCGTCCACCCCAAGCTTTCTCGCGGACTCGATAAACCTTCGGGACTGCGCCGGGTTGTCCGGGCCGCCCTTTGGCTTTCGCTTTTTTCCTTTTCCGGTGCGGGTACTCATTGAGCAGTCGTTTGATAGGTTAACCGCTTGCCGACGACGCCCTTAAGCAGCAGATCGGCACGCTGCGCGTCGTTGATGCCATTCGCTACGCGATTGTTGTACCGGAAGTCGAACTCCGCAAGGTAGCGGTGCAGGTGATTGTGGGCGCAGTGCTGGTAGACGCCCTTCATGCCCCGCTTGAAGATGCTGAAGAAGCCTTCAATGGTGTTGGTGTGCATGTTGGGGTTGCGCTTGGAGACGTACTCGCCGATCTGGTGCTTGACGATGCCATGCCCGGCGACGAACTTGCGCATCCCCTTGTAGATCGGGTGGTCGTCGGTCATCAAATTGGCTTCGCGGGCAAGGTTCGCCTTCAGGATGGGAATGAGGGTTTTGACCCGCAGATCGTCCACAACATAGCTCCTGGCCTTCCCGGTCTCGCGGTCAACCAGAGATAGCACCTTGTTCTTGTGGTGGTAGCCACGGCCCCGTTTCTCGCCCTTGGGCTTGATGGTGTGGTCGTGGCCAATATAAGTCTCATCGGCCTCAACTACCCCACCATCGACGCCGAACGGAACCAGACCACCTTCCCGCATCGCTTCCCGAATCCGGTGCGACATGAACCACGCCGACTTGAGGCTGATGCCAAGGCTCCGGTGAAGCTGATTGGAACTCATGCCCTTTTTGCTGCTGGCAACGAGGAAGATGGCTTGGAGCCAGACGTTCAGCTTGATATGGCTGGCCTCGAAGATCGTCCCGACAGTCACACGGAACGGCTTGCGGCAGTCGCGGCACTTGTGGACGCCTACGCGGGTGGACTTCCCGGCCAGCTTCACACTGTTGCCGATCACCCCGCACTTTGGGCAGATCGGGCCTTGGGGCCAGAGCCGCGCTTCTACGAACTCGTAGGCAGCGGCTTCGGAGTGGAAGTACGGGGCGGAGAGGATGGACATTTGAGGCTCCCTGCAAGCATGTGGCTCAGAATCGATGCTTGCATTGTGCGCCGGACGGGGGTAGGATGCAAGCATTATTTTAGGAAAGGATGCTTGCACATGAGTGACGAAAAGCCGACGGGTAGTGCAGGGGGAGAGGCGAGGGCCGCAGCCCTTTCCGACGTCCAGAAGAAGGAAATTGCCCAGAAAGCCGCCCTTGCCAGATGGGGAGCAAAGGCGATCCACAAAGGGAACTTCAAGGACGAGTTCGGCATTGATGTGGATTGCTACGTGCTGAACGACCAGCAAAAAACCGCGGTGATTAGCCAGCGCGGGATGGGTGAGGCACTTGGGCTTGGCACTGGCGGCAGTCGTCTCCCGACGTTCGTAAGCGGCAAGCGAATTGCTCCCTACGTGGGCGTGGAATTGCGCCAAAAGTTGGATAACCCGCTGATTTTTCAACTCCCGGCGCTGGGCGTGAAATCGCAGCCGCCGACGCCCATTCACGGATACGACGTAACGATCCTGATTGATGTGTGTAAGGCGATTGTCACCGCAGAAGCGGCGGGTAAAGCGGTGAATCCCTCGGCGGTGAAGCAGGCACACATCATTCAATCCGCGTCGGCCAAGGCGGGCATCAAGGGACTTGTGTACGCGCTGGCTGGTTACGATCCGACGCGCGAGGAAGTGATTGAGGCGTTCAAGTATTACGTGCGAGAAGAAGCGCGTGAATACGAGAAAGAGTTTCCGCCTCAGCTCTATGCCGAGTGGTATCGCCTCTACAACCTTCAGAAACCTGCCAAGGGGCGTCCCTGGAAGGCCAAGCACCTGACGGTTGACCACATCTACCACCCGCTCGCCAGAAGCAGCGGAAAGGTCTACGAGCTCGCCCAAGCCAATAGGGCCGCGAGCATTGAGGGTGGAAAGAAGAAGATCCATCAATTTCTTTCCGAGGTCGGGACAAAGGCACTGCGAATGCAGCTTGGTCAGACGCTGGGAATTGCTCAAGTCTCGGATACGCAGGAAGACTACGAAGCCAAGATCGAACGGGCCTTCGGGGTGCAAAAAGACTTGTTCCGTTGAACTTGCAAGTCGTGGGACAGGGTAGTGCTGGTTGTATCCACCGGCCAGTGGGCCAGCACTACCCGCCACGTTAGAACCTACGCAGACCGACCCTTCTTCAGCATCTCCAGACCCTTAAAGTGGGTCTCGATGTAGTGCGTCCTGTTCATTTCGTTCATGGCGTATTGAATCAGGCTTCGCACGATGTCCGCTTCTTTGGTCCCAAATACCTCCAAGCCCTTCAGCTCCTGAATGAACTGAACCTGGTGCCCGGGGAGTCGGTAGCTCTTGGGAGTGTGGCGAGCCATAGGGGGGCAGAGTGTAGCTAATTGACATACAATTAGCCACAGCCTAGACTAGGCTCCATATGTAGTGGTTGCGTTACCGAATAACGCTATAGGTAGCGGGTATTGATCGTCTCTGGAGCGAGGGGTCTAATCCTCGGTCCCAGAGGAAAAAAGAAGGCCGAGCCTGCGTTAACAGGCCCGGCCTGAAGTACGGCCCGGCGGGAGGGATTTGAACCCCCGACCTCCGGATTACGAATCCGGTGCTCTCTAGGGCTTCTGACGGCCTCCTAACTGAGCTACCACCGGTAAAGCTGGACTACGGACCGCCTTCCAGGCGGTCTTCTTTTTTGTACTGAACTCATCGCTACATGCTATTGATCGAAAACAGTTTGTACACCTGTTTTTATGGCAGATAAAGCCACTAACTGTGGGGTGACGACGACACTGCCTTCAGTTGTTCCCTTATCCAGAACTTCCAAAGACTTAGGAATACCTGGGGCGCCCTTCGTCCCAATAGAGGCCCTCTTTCTGTTTTCCCTACAGGTTGGGGTAGGCATTCCGGGGACATGTACAAGTTTACAGTATCCGCAGAAACCTCTGTAGAAAACAGGGGCTCATCCAGAGGGAGAACGAATGAAATTGATACTTGCTGGGCTAGGGATTGTTCTACTAACAGGATGCGACAACGGCAGGTATCAGATTGCCGCCATGCCTAGCACTGAGATGGTATGGAGACTTGATACCCGGACTGGTGAAGTCGCCAAATGTCTGCATAGCGGCAATGCTGGCGGTCCTGCGCTATGCAGCACACCATCGCGTTAGTTAATTTGGTACGGCAACTACAATATCGCCCTCGTAAGGTTGCGGGCGGCGGAGGCCCAGGCACTATGCGCTGTCGTTCCGTAGCCAATAAGCTTAGAAGATCGCAGCGGATTCCACACTTTATGAATTCCATAGCATCCGGCGCAAAAAGCGGACTTCGGCCACCTCCGCAGCACCCTCTGCTTGTTTGTGAGCTTCATGGCCTGCTCCCGCGCAGGATCAGGGTGACTGTTTCTTCCGCTGAAACTCTCCTTGCCCACGCCTCTACAATCGGATGCGTCGGATTTTCGGCAACGAACTTCTCCCATCCGCACCAGCGCGTCAAGTCGCCCTTCTCCTGCCAGAAGTAGTCGAGCATGTTCCATTCATCTTCCGTGAGAGGCTTCATGTCCGGGCCTTCATGGCTGCGTCGATGTTGTGATCCATCTGAGCACCGCCATCTCGTAGAAGGTTGTTCCAGTCGCAATCGTGCGCGTCACGCAGCCACCCATACCGCTCCGCATCCCTCACCGCCGCCTCAATCTCGGCTCCGTACTTGTCCATGAGCCAGGCGCGTTCGTAGAGCAATTCGCGCTCCGCGCCGCTGTACGGCGTCGCCTTCTCCGCAAGTTCCCGAACTCTGCGGATTTCGTCCAGTAGGGCGGTCATGGCTTAGATGCCTCCATTTGGCGGACTTCTGCGGCTGTTGCTGGTCGCACTCTAGTAATCTTGTTGCAGTGTTCGCATCGGCAGCGTTGCTTGGCGTCGAATCTCTTTTGTGCTTGTTCGTACCGCAAATGGAGGTCTTTGACCCGATACCATTCCTCGATCATCGTGTGAATCCAGTCCACCGGGTTTAGGTTTTTCTCGCCGCAATCGCGGCATTCAACGGTCGTCAATTCGCGGCGCACGATGATGGAAAGGTGGCGGCATCCGTCGCTCTTGAAGTACGGACGACCACGCGATTCGAGCGTGATGACCTTGGAGTCGCCAACACCTGGCAGAGAAACCGTCAGCGTCACGTCGCGCTCCTTTTCCTCGGCCTGACCTCGCGCACCTTGCCGCAGCGGGCGCATATTTTGTGCGGTTTGACCGTTCCACCGTGGCACGGAAGGTAAGTCTTGCGCCCCCACCGATTCCTGCGCAGAAGCCAGCACAAAATGCCGCCTAGCATGGTTTCCTACGGATCGTGTATCCGTCGCGCTGAACGATCCCTGCGAGTTCGCATCTTGTCAACGCTTCTGGCAATGATCTCCACTCTACGCCATGCAGTTTCAGCCCGAAGCCGATGCGCAGCCAGTCAAGATTGTGAACGTGCGTCCAAGTCTCAGGGAAAAGCTTACGCACGGCATCTATGTTGACTATGCTGCCACTCACGCGACCACCTTCGCAGCCTTGCGCCGCAGCATGGCGCAGGCGTCATCGAAGTCCTCGGCGCTCAGTTCGTCTGCGGTCGCAACGCCAGCTTTGAGCAGGATTGCCGATACCGTCATGCGAGCAGGCACGCAAAGCTCGCGCAGGATGTCGGCACGAGACTTGCCATCAGAGGGCGCTCCGGCAGCGGCCTTAGCGGGGGGAATATCCGCAGGAGGCGGGGGAGGAGTGCTGCCGGAGGCCCGTTCGTCAGCGACGATTTCCGCGTCGCCCATGTCTCTTTCCTTGCGCGGTCTGCCGCGCTGTGCGCCAGCAGGCTCGAAGTCTGCCACTTCTTCGGGCGTGTAGACCCCTACCGCTACCGCAGGGTAGACGGTACGCACGCCTTCGGAGATTACCCGAGCGCGGAGCATCTGGCGCGGGTAGTTCTTCCATGTGTCCTTGTTCGTAAGCCCGGCCTTCGCCGCCTGATCGATTGTCCATTCGATCAGGACCGGCTTTGGCGAGTTGACCGAGTGCGAGAAGTGGCCGGAAACCTTCTTGTCGGTGTAGTCAGCCCACTCGACGACGCCACCTGCCTGCTGAAAGCGGGCGAGCATCGCATCGGCCTTGAGCGCGGGTCGGCCTTGAATGATATGGTACTCGGCAGCGACGGAACCGGGGTGCCGATTCTCGGCCTGCGCGACGATCATCAGCGCAAGTGCCTGGTCCTTGGTTTTCATGCCGAACAAGCCTGACTTGGCGATGGCGTCTGCCATGCGGTCCATTTCCCCTAACGGCACGATTGCGGTAGTCATGGTCTAGCCTCCTTTTTTCGGTCTGGTGCGTTCGGTAATCTCTGCGTTCTGGCGCATCTGCGGCGCGATGACGCTGCGGTTCCAGTATGCGATGTTGCGGCCATCTGGCGCAAGGTCTGTGCTGGTATCGTAGTCAGGCCACGGCTTTGCGCGGTCGCGCTCGATGAGAGCGTTGCCTGCCGCCCATGCGCGGTTATAGCAATCGGCGCACAGGGAGAACAGGTCTGTCGATGGCGTGCAGGCGCATTCTTCCTGCTGCCTGCGCTGCTCGTTAAGCCCCTGCTCGTTGCTGACGATCATTTCGCCCCCCTTCGTGCCTGCGTCTCTGCGGCGCACACGCAGATCGCGCGATTGAGGTTTTTATGATGGACGCTGTGCAATCCATCATTGGAGACAGCCCGCCAATCAGGTTTGTTCGCTGTTCGATAATAGCTAATCTGCAACCCCAATTTCTTCACCAGCGCCATCACCTGCGCGTCGTCGTGGAGTGGGTCATATCGCATGACGTGCGCGGTTGCAGTCGGCCACCTCGGAATCATCAACTCCGCTTTATCTCCTGCGCCAAATTCCTCATAGGACAGGCCCATCGCCGCCGCGCACAGCCTCGTTAGCTCAAGGTCGGTCATTTCGTCCCCCTGCGGTCTGCGTCCTTGATGATTTGCGCGAGCCGCGACTCTCTTGGCTGTTGATCGAACGGGATTCCCCAGTTCGGCTTCGGCGTGCCACGGTCTAGGACGTACTTCCCGCGACGTTGCAGGTACGCCTTGGCGTGCGCAAGTTTCTCGGCATAGGAGAGTTTCGCAAGCGGGCGCTCTGCTACGACCAGGCGCAGGCGCGGCTGGCGTGGCGTGCTCATGTGCGCTCCTTCTCGCGCTCGGCAAGCATGGCGTCTGCATATCGGTAAGAGGATTCCGCAGCAAGTATTCCGTTCGTAATGCCGCCTGCAATGTGCGCTTGCATAGCAGCCGCCGCGAAGTAGTCGCGCAGGGTCATTCCTTGCGTCTTACCAAGCGCCCGAACATGGCGCTCCTCAAGGTCAGAGGGCACTATGAAGTTAAGCGCAGGAAACGCCGATCCGCCGTCTTTCATTTCGGCCCCACATATTTGCACTCTATCCGGTAGTTTCCTTGAACGGAAGCAGAGTAGTTTTTGCAATCATTGAATACACTAAAACTGCCAACAATGTATCCAGCAAAAAAGCAAAGAGCTAAAAGACAAACGCATAGAAATCCAGCGCCAAAGTCGTTCATTTCGCCTCCCACAGTTTCGCATCGGGGCCGCAGTCGCTCATGCGGCGCATGTGTAAGCATTCACTGCTCGCGCTGCCATCCACAGGACTGAGTGCTACCGGATGCGAGCAGAACGGGCCAATGCTCGAAGCCCATTGCAGCAAACTAGGCGAGCAATAATGCTTGCAGTCTACGCAGTAGCGCGTGGTCATGCTGGCTCCTTCGTCGGCAGCTTCTCGGCTTCGCGAACATCGTCGCGCAGGCAGTCAGGGTCGATGCGCTTGAGGCGATTCAAGGAGTATGCGCCCATTCCGTACTTCCAGTTAGGCTCAAAGGCGCACGCGACCGCCTCTTTTATTGAGCAGTAAGCACATTCGCCAACGTTAATTAAAATATCATCAACAATGAATACTGCCCCGATATTTTTACTATTGCCGCAACAGGAAGTTGGGCGAACCACCATCACCAAGTCGCCAACGCTGATCGGCTTGTCGCTCATACGAGCCTCAGCAAATCTCTGAAGATGCCGCACACGATCACCAGCGCGGCGAGCAGCAGCACCGCGAGGTCGCCGGGCACGATCTGGAAGCTGTCGTTGTCGTCGTTCATTTCATTCCCCTTGCTGAGTTGACGGCGGAGTATAGGCACGGTTCAAGCCCCTTGTCAACAAGCCCGTTCTTGCAATGATTCTGGATATGTGCATAATACGCCGACATGAAGCTATCCGCAGCAGCAAAAGAGTTCTTCCGACAAGCTGGCCGCAAGCGTTGGGCCAAGTCCACTAAGGCGCAGCGCCGAGCCTTCGCAATGAAGGGCGTAGAGGCTCGCAAAGAAAAGGCGCGGCTAGTAAATTACTGGAAACAATGGAAAATGAAAAATGGCAAGTTCAAAGCGCCGTAAGATAGGCCGTCCAGTCGGCGGCAAGTCTCGGATGCTGTTCATCACCGCGCTAGGTGAGCGCATCCTTGCTGCTATCGAGCGCGGCACGTACAAGTTTGCGAAGGTCGGTGGGCCAAAGCCAAAGCGCGGGAGGGTCGCATAATGGGCGCTGTTATAGTTAGCTGCGATGTGTGCGGAGAGGAAATGCCTGTTGCGAAATCATTTGCCGATTACGATGGAATGTATTTTTGCGCAAAGCACGACAGAGAGCGTCGGTTAGGCGACTTAAAAAAGAGATATGAGGAAAAAAATAGATGGCTCGCCATGACGCATCACAAAGACTTGGCGAACTTGGCTGCTGAGATTAAGGCACTAGAAGAAACCGACAATGCGCCGCCCAAGTAGGCCCAAGACCCTGCGCGAGCGGTATGCTGACGCCAACAAAGCAGATAGGTTCTACGCTGCGCTTGCAGGGGTAGAGCCTCAGAATCAGACAGTGATTGCGCCAGTGAAGCACAGGGCAGCGCAAAATCCTGACATTGCGGAGCTTGGGCCTGACGGAGTAATGGCGGAGATTGCAGAGTTTGTGGGTAGCCATCCGAATGTCCTCATCGCATGGAGGCAGAACAGTGGCAGCGCGAGCTATGAAGCAAAATCAGGCAAGTGGGCACCAGTCAACTTCTATGATTGGATCGTTCGACCTGAGAAAATGCGACTGCCTGACATCATGGGGATGCTATTGGACGGCAGGCTGTTTGCGATTGAAGCAAAAAATCGGCTATGGAAAAAGCCAAAGGATGACCGCGAGCGCGAGCAAGCGGCGTACCTGATGCTACTAGCCAAGAAAGGGCATCGCGCAGGCTTTGCCGTATCGGTGGACGATGCACGAGCAATCATTGAGGGTTAACCAAGGAGAACGAAATGAAACTGTACGAATACGCTGTGATCTACAACCCGCTTCCGACGAAAGACCAGAAGGAACGCGGAGAAGCGCCTAAGTCTGTGCTTATCGTGGATGTAACCAGAGTCTTGTCTAACAACGATAAAGAGGCGATGATGCTCGCGGCAAGGGCTATCCCGCAGGACTACACTGACAAGCTGGATCGCGTGGAGATTGCTCTGCGCCCTTTTTAGCGGCCCCACCCGTCGCAGAAATAATTTCTACAGCGGCGGTTGTGGGGCGCAGTGGTGGAAGTTTTGACGCCAATCGGATGAGGCAGGAAGCTGCGTTCCCTAGTGCCAGGTGGCAACTGGCTAAAAGGCTGTGGTCTGCTTGCGCTGGTGCCCTGCGGTTCGGACATACATCGGCGCGATGAGCGGCAATACCGTGCAGCTTGGCAACGGTAATACGGTCAACCACGGCAATAGCCAGCGTGAGGAAGTGGAGATTCGCACCATTGAGGAAGCGTTAGCGTGGGGCGATGCGTGGCTCAAGCGTGCGCAGGATGCTGAACTAAGGCTCAGGTATGCGCTTGCCACGAAGCAGCAGCGGTTCGAAATGATGCACTCCTGCCCATTTCCAAGGGGCAGCGAGCGCAGGTTCGTGCAATCGGTGAACCTTTTATACCTTAGCGCACGCGGATCGGCAGACGAGGAGATTTAACTGTGGCAAGCGGGGAGGCGCGGCAGCTAGTCATCTGCCACTCGCAGGAGCAGCTTTCGCTCATGGCGCGGATATTTCCGGCGCTCGAAGCAAGGCTTGCCAATGGCGAGTGGGAGGGCTTGGAAGGGCGCAAGGTATTCGCGCTCGACGGGGAGATAGCGGCCTATGCGGTGGGGTATGCTGGCAAGCTGCGCTACCTGCCAGAGCCTTGGCCAGAAGGCGCAACGGACACAGAGATAAAGGCATGGGTCAAAGCCCATGCCGTAGACTATGCGGCGGGACAGCAGATAGCGCAGCTGGATAGAGCATCTGACCGGAAGCCTATAACTTCCGCTGACGAGGGTCGTGGGTTCGAATCCCACTCTGCTGCCCCCGCCGCACCACATTCGCCCCCTCCGGTAGCAGCTACGGCGACCCCGCCGGTTGCCGCAGAGCCGGTGCCTCCTCCACCACCGGAGGGTGGCGAACCTGACGAATCTGACAGAAATGTCAGCATTGCGCAGGATGCGCTAGAAACGTCGCAGCCGCCTGACCATCAAATACCATTATCGGCCTACGAAAATGAGCCAGAGGCCGCCAAATCGCGTCCTGGCGGCAAGAGGAAGCCACGGCTGAGGTCAATCATGGGCGGGATCGTCGGAACCGATGGCAATGCAGCCCGCAAGCCTGACCCGGACGATGAGCCGCTGCCAGCGGAAATGTCCGAGGATCACGTGGCGATGGAATTTGCTGCATCGCAATGTGATGACCTGCGCTATGTTGCAGCGCGCAATCTCTGGCTCGTATGGGATGGGAGCTACTGGAAGCCGGATGCCAAAAAAGAGGTTGACCGGCGCTCGATAGAGTTCTGCCGCACGGCGCTATCGTGGCCGGATGCCGCAAGCCTGACCCCGGAGGGCAGGCGCAAGATCGGTTCCAAGCGGTTTTGGTGGAACATGCGCGATAACACGTCATCCGACAGGCGCATATCGGCAGAGGAATCACAGTTCAACGCTGACCCCTACTTGCTTGGCGTGCCAGGTGGCGTGGTAGACCTGAAGCTTGGCAAGGTGATCGCGGCTGAAAGAGAGCATTACATCACGCGACAGACAGCGGTCGCCCCTGAGCGTGGCGAGCCAGTGCAATGGCTCAAGTTCATCCAGCACATTTGCAAGGGCGACGATAGCCTGATCGCCTACATGCAACGCTGGTGCGGGTATTTCCTGTCCGGGGACAATAGCGAGGAAGCACTGCTTTTTTGCTTTGGCCCTGCGCGGCGCGGTAAGAGCAAGTTCATATCGGCGCTACGCGAAATGATGGGAACCTATGCGGTCACGGCGAGCATGGACGTATTCACGGAATCTCGCATGGAGCGACATAGCGAGGAATTGGCGAGCCTTGCAGGTGCCCGCATGATCGTCGCAAGCGAGACAGACTCGAATAAGCGATGGAGTGAAGCACGCATCAAGCAGCTAACAGGGCGCGACATTGTGCGGGCGAGGATGCTGCGGGAAAATAGCTTCGAATTCCAGTTAGGCAAGATTCTCATGGCCGCGAACCATATACCAGGCCTGCGCAACGTAGACGAAGCGATGCGCCGCCGCCTGCATATCTTGGAATTCGCCAATCCGGTCGCAGAGGAAGATATGGACCGTGATCTCGATGCGAAGCTGCGCACCGAGTACCCGCAAATCCTGCAATGGTGCATGGATGGGTTCCTCGCGTGGCGCGATGCGGGGCTAGGCAAGCCAGAGCAGGTAATGGAAGCGGTGGAAAACTACCTCGAAGGCGAGGACGTGATAGCCGAATGGATCGAAGCGAACGCAGTGGTAGACCAGAACGCACGCGCTAAGTCCAGCGACCTATACGCTAACTACCGCTCATGGGCTGAGGGTGCAGGGGAGTACGTGCTATCGCAGAAGAACTTTACCACCAAGCTGAAAGAGCGCGGCTACCAAGTGATGAAGTCAGGCGTTAAAGTGATCCTCGGCCTACGCCTCGCGGACGCTGTTGTGCCACGATACGGCGCCGATAAGTAGCCTCTGCTGCCAGCAGCGTAGCCCCGTCCAGTTGCGCAGGGATCGCTGCCATCAACTCGCGTGCAATGCGCTCAGGCGCATCGTCGTCCGTGCGCTCGCCGGATAGCTCGATAGCCAGCGTGTAGACGTAGATGCGCCTGGTAGTCAAATGCTCTCCGGCTTCGTCGCCTGCGTGCGCTTGCGATGGGCGCGAAATACCTTGATGCGCCATGCGGCGACCGATGTTCCGTCCGGGCGCGTGGCATCGGCTGCGGCCTGCACCGAATACGGCGCAGGCTCGCGTGGCGTGCCGATGAGGGCTAGGGCTGCGGTGAGTGGGTCTTGTGCGTTATTCATCTCAACCTCGGCGGTTTCGGATAGTGCTTACGGATAATGTCTGCTTGCTTTTCAAGGGACGCGCTCCTCGCCGCGCTCTCCGCGCTCGCCGCGCTCGCCGCGCTCTCCGCCGCGCTCGCCGCCGCGCTCCTCGCCGCGCTCGCCGCGCTCGCCGCGCTCGCCGCGCTCGCCGCCGCGCTCCTCGCCGCGCTCGCCGCGCTCTCCGCGCTCTCCGCCGCGCTCCACGCCGCGCTCTCCGCGCTCTCCGCCGCGCTCCACGCCGCGCTCGCCGCGCTCTCCGCCGCGCTCCACGCCGCGCTCCTCGCCGCGTTCAACTGTTCCAGAGACCCCCCGTCATTCCCCCACGCTTCCACGGCATCAAACGCGGTGGAGAGCGTAGCGCGGTACTCGCCCGCGTATTGCAGCGACTCGCGGCCAATCTCGGCAACGCAGAGAGCGAGCTTGCGCCTTGATGCGCAGGCAGGATCATCTTCCAGCTTTTGCGTGATAAGCCAGAGCATCCAGTCGCCGCGCTTGCAGGTGCGCCATGCGGCGGCGGCTGAGGGTTGCTCGCGCGCCCATCCCACGGCCTCAGAGCAGGCGGTAGCTGGCAGTTTGGTAGACCAGTGCTTTGTAGTGGTTTTCATGGTGTCAGCTCCAGAGTAATGGAAAGGGATTTATATACATGACTCCCTCTGAACCTTCCGGCGTTTGCGCTGGCGCTTCTTCGCCTTCGGGCTACGAGCGGGCACCTTGTACGCCAGCACCTTGTCCACGATCCGGTCCAGTTCCTTGGGCGGCTTCATGATTGCTCCCGAAAGCCGTCGCATTGACAGTCAGAGCAGTTCGGCTGCACGTTTTCGTCAGCGTGACCACATTCGGCGTGACCGCAGACGCACACACGATGCTGGCATTCTGGGAGTTCGCATTCTTGGCAATCGCAGCGCACCGATTTATACGGCGTCCCCTTACTCATCCTCTCGGGCGTCCATTCCTGCGCACCGGCCAACCAGCCGGTTCCTCCGCAAAGCGGGCAGTTGTTCATGCGGTCAGTTCCTTGTAGGTGATGCGGCGCTTGGCCGTGGCAGCGATCAGGCTGTTGAGGCGCTGGAAGGTATGGCGCTTCACGTTGCCCTCGTTCAGCCGGAAGGTGAACTCGTTGACGTAGCGCGCAAGGTGCTTGTCGCTGGCGTGGTGGTAGACGCCGTGCAGCCCGCGCTTGAGGACCGCCCACACGGATTCGATGCTGTTCGTGTGTACGCCATCCCGGACGTACTCGCCAGCGCTGTGGTTCACGGTCTCGCGCCCGAAGAACAGCCCGCCAAGGCCGCGGTAGCCCGCGTGTTCGTCGCTGTGGATCATGCTGCCCGGTTCGATGTGCGTGTGGATCGCGCGGTGCAGGTTGGCCGTATTAACGTCCTCGACAGGCATGGCGACGGTGCGACCGCCGCGCTCACGCATTCCGAGGACGGCGGACTTTCCCACAGCGCCGCGACCAGCTCGGCGCGCTCGGCAAGCAGGCGCGGGTAGGCGTTGCAGGCGGCGACGATGTAGGCGGCGTCATCCTCAGCGTGCAGTACGTGGACACAGTTCGCCACTGTGCGAAAGTCTGAGGCGGCTATAACCTCTGTGCGCTTGTTTTGTATCCAAGGCAACGGCGTTGCAGGCTTCGGCGTGGCGGTCATTTGTCTCCCCGCTCTTCCGCGCCGGAAAGGTCGCGCTCGTGGTAGTAGGGCGCTTCTTGATCGTCCGGTGTCACGTCGCGGTACACCAGTTCCCCGCCTTCGATGGAATGCAGGCGAGCGGAAAGCCAGTCCAGCGTCCCGACGCCGATGAGGTAATGCTTGCCGCTTGGCGCTTTCGTGTATCCGACAAACTCTTTAGCCATGTTTGCTATCCCCTGTTATGCACCTGCAACCCGCAGGCTAGGCTAACGCTCTCCCATGCCCGAAGGCATGAGGGAGGATTAGGCGGTGCGGTTGCTGAAGGCCAGAGCGGCTTGGTAGATGCCTGCGTGGAAGCCCTTGCGAGCGGCTTCTAGTTGCTCGTCGCTCATCGTCGGGAACGCGGCCTTGTCCCAAGCCGTTTCTTTCGCGTTGTTGAAAACTTCCAGCGCCTCTTGAAATGTCATTGTCTGCTCCCGTTGCTGTTATGCGCTCCACTGAGCGCGTGATAGCAATGTAATCCCCGCCTACGCATATGTCAAGAGGCATTACGCGTGCAACGCTATCAAATGTTTCTATCAGCACATAAGCAAATCCGTGGCGAGCCAGCAACACCTACAGCCCGCCTTATAACTAAATCGCAGCATTCGCCTCGGCCTTATAACCAAGGGACCATCAGCCTTTAGGGACGATCCAGCACAAATTAGGGACCTTGGGACCATTAGGGACCATTTGCGGTAACATCCCGTGCGCGCACATCGCGCGTAGTGCTTGATACTTTCAAAGGTCCCTAAACGTCCCATCGTCCCTGTCCTCACTCCCAACATGGTTATTATGGGACGGTTGGGACGGTTTGCATGAGAGTGTTCGCTAACGTAGGCTTAGTGTTGCGTGCTGGCAACGTATTGCAGGCCGATACCTGCGCTGCCGGGTCAAGCATTGCGCAGTATGTGATTATGTAAACTCACGCATCCAGCTAGCCTGTCTCCCGACCGCAACACTGCGCTAGGCATGGGCAGGCGTGGGCCTAAGCACGCGCACGCCAGGACCGTGGCAGGCAGGCGGCCGGAGGGGGGGTAGACCTCGGAACGCCGAGACACGCCCCCCTTTGCGAGTGGGTGCCCGTACCGATACCTTTCGCATGTTTTGCCCCCCTATGTTGGGTTCTGTTTTGCGCGCGAAAATTTTTTAGCGTATAAGCGTGCTGCATGGGCGCACTGGCGAGGGCAACGAGGGCAGAGATTGACGGGAGTGATGTGGAGGGGTTGCTTGGGGAGTTGCTTGCAGGGGTGTCGAGCAGGGGTCCGGTTGCGGTAAAGGAAATGGCGATAAGTAGGGGGTGGGCTGAGAGTGAGTTGTGGCGGTGGTTAAAGGGTGATGGGGATAGGAAGGCTGCGTATGAGGAGGCGAAGCGGTACAAGAGCGAGATGTTGGTAGGGGAGGCGCTGGAGATTGCGGCTGGGAGTGGGGAGGCTAAGTTGCAGGTGGACACGAATTTTCGGTTTGCGGAGAAGGCGTACCCGGAGGTGTATGGGCCGAGGATGAAGGTGGAGAGGGAGGTGAAGGTGGTGGAGGAGGGTGCGCTGCTGGCGGGGATGGTTGAGCTGCTGAGGTTGGCTGGGGCTGCCGGTGCTGCTGGTGCTAGTAGGGAGCGGGTGGTGGCGGAGCAGGGGCCGGAGCAGATTGAGACTGTGGATGAGATTTGATGGCTGACCTGCCGCCAGAGGAAGCCGCGAGGCTGCGTGCGCTGCCCTTTGAGAAGGCGGTTGCGTATTGGGACGCGGCGGAGGAGTTGGGCAGGAAGCAGGGCGCGGTCAATTCGGTGGTTAGGATGCTCTGCCGGGCGGATTTGTATTACCTGCTGGTGCGGGTATGCGGGCGGGTCGATATGCTGCCCAAGGCTGAAGGCAAGGATTTCGTTGCGAACCAGTTCGCATTCGAGCGGTGTCGGGAGGTCGAGGCATCCCCGGATGGGCACTTGGACCTGTGGGGACGGGAACACTTCAAGTCCAGCGTTATCACGTTCGGCAAGACGATCCAGAACATCCTGTGCGACCCGGAAGTGACGATAGGGATTTTCTCGCATACGAGGCCGATAGCGAAGGCGTTCCTCAGGCAGATCATGCGGGAACTGGAGTCGAACAAAATCCTGCACGCGGCTTTTCCTGACATTTTGTGGGGCGAGGACGTGAGGCAGGCACCTAAATGGTCCGAGGACGATGGCATCATCGTAAACCGCAAAAGCAATCCGAACGAGGCGACGGTTGAGGCGTGGGGGTTGGTTGACGGACAGCCGACCTCGAAACACTTTCGCGTGCTGCTCTACGATGACGTGGTGGTTGCAGGGAGTGTTACAACTCCCGAAATGATCGCCAAGGTGATGACCGAAATGGAGCGCAGCTATAACCTCGGCACCACACCTGGGGTTAAAAGAGGCGTAGGGACAAGGTGGCACTTCAACGATGCCTACAAGACTGTTTCTGATCGCGGCACGCTCAAACTGCGCGAGCATCCGGGCAGGAAGGGCGCTACCGAGGACGGAAAGAGCGTGTTCTGGTCCGAATCCATGCACGAGCAGAAGCGCCGCGACATGGGGCCATATACCTACGCCGCGCAAATACTCCTCAATCCTAAGGCCGACGCCATGCAGGGCTTCCGGCGTGAGTGGCTGCGAAAATACAAGCGCATCATCCCCGAGCGCCTGAACTGGTATCTGTGCTGCGATGCGGCATCGAGCAAAAAGCGCGGCTCGGACTACACGGCGATGTGGGCGGTAGGTCTTGGTGTGGACGGGAACTACTACTGCGTTCCGGTATGCCGGGACAGGTTGAACCTCAAGGAGCGCGGCGACAGGCTTTTCGAGGCCCACCGAACCTACAAGCCAAAGCAGGTCAGGTACGAACGCTATGGCCTCATGAGCGACATAGAGCATTATCAGGCAAGGATGGAAACCGAGAACTACAGGTTTACGATTACCGAGGTCGCAGGGGTCACGTCCAAGGCAGACCGGATCAAGCGCCTGTTGCCAATGTTCGAACAAGGGCGTATATGGTTGCCGGAGACATGCTTCGTCACGGACTGGCAAAAGGTTCCGGTTGATCTAGTGCAGGCGTTCATAGAAGAGGAGTATTTGGCATTCCCGGTAGGTTTGCATGACGACCTTTTGGACGCTCTGGCACGTATAGCGGAGCCTGATTTGAAGCTGATCTGGCCGCAGCAGGAAAAACCGCAATACATCCCGCCACCTCGCAAAGAGCAAAACCCTAACGTTGCGTGGATGTCCTAGGAACCAACAAAGACATCATGGCCAAGAAAAAACCGTCCCGACAAGCGCAACCCGCAGATACCAGTGTTTCAGCAGAGGACAAGGCAATACTCGATGAAGCCCATACGCGCCTCGCAGACGCAATCTCACGCGAATCAGAGGAACGCGCTAAAGCCAAGGTAGACATCCGGTTCGTCGCCCTTGAGCAGTGGGATCAGAAGGTGAGGGCGCAGCGCGAGGGCGATGTCAACGGCGCTAGACCCTGCCTCACCATCGACAAGCTAGGCCAGTACCGGATGCAGATTTTGAACGACATCCGAAAGAACCGCCCCGCCGTCAAGGTGCGCCCCGTCGATAGCGGAGCCGATGTCGAGACAGCAGACATCTTCCAAGGCATCACGCGCCATATAGAGGACATTTCCTCCGCCGACATCGCCTACCAAGCCGCCGCTGAATGGGCCATTGACGCAGGCGCAGGCTACTTCCGGTTCACGACCGACTACGTAGACCAGAAAAGCCGCAATCAGGAAATCTATGTCAAGCCGATTTTCGATGGTTTTAGCGTCTACCTCGGCCCGCACCTGATGCCGGATGGCTCTGACGCGGAGTATGGGTTCGTTCTGGAAGATGTGCCGCTTGCCACCTTCCGACGCGAGCATCCAGGCGCGAAAGACCCAACCGGGACGCTGGACGGAGACACCTCTAGTCCATTTTGGGTGGGCGAGGAATCGGTCAGGAAAGCCGAATACTTCTACTTCAAAGACACCCCTGCCAAACTGCTCTACCTATCCGATGGCACTGACGTATTCGAGGATGAGTACGCGGAAATGGTCGCCAAGGCAAACATGGACGATTTTGGCGTTCCGATTGTCCCGACCGTCATGGATAGCAGGGAGTCATTCAAGCGCAGTGTCAAGTGGTGCAAGCTGACCGCAACGGAAATCCTCGATAAGCGCGATTGGGCAGGAAAATACATCCCAATCGTCAAGGTGGTCGGCCATCAGAAAATGGTCGATGGCAAGAAACTGACATGGGGCCTCATTCGCCCAGCCATTGACTCGGCTCGGATGTATAACTACTTCGCCTCAACTGTCACTGAGCGCATCATGCAGTCTCCGGCTACACCTTACATCGCAGCCGAAGGACAGATTGCAGGGCGCGAGCAGGAATGGAAGGAAATCAACCGTTCGCGGCTGTCGGTAGTGCAATATAAGCCCATCGACGTGAGCGGCAACGCCGTCCCGCCGCCGGAGCGCGTCATGCCAGCGCCGATGGAGCAGGCGATGATTCACCAGTTGCTCACCATCGAGCATGACATCCAGACATCCCTAGGGATGTTCAAGGCTTCCGTTGGCGATACGCAATCCGACCAGTCCGGCATCGCAATCCGAAGCCTGCAAATGCAGTCGGACACGGCGACCTTCAACTTTCCAGACAACCTTGCGCTCTCCATCCGACACGGCGGCAGGATCATGATTGACCTGATCCCGAAGATCAAGGACGTGGAGCAGGTTATCCGCATCCTCGGTCCTGACGGCAAAGCCAAGCGCATCCAGATCGACCCGAACCAGAAGCAGTCCATGCGCGAGATTCCGACCCAGGAAGGCAAGGTAAAGCGCATTTACAACCTTGGCGTCGGCACCTACGATGTCACCGTGACTGTGGGGCCGAGCTTCACTACGAAGCGCATGGAATCCGTTGCCATCATGCAAGAGGCGATGAAGGGCAACCCGCAACTGACTCCCCTGATAGGTGACCTGCTTTTCAAGCAGATTGACTCGCCCATCGCTGACGAAATCTCAGAGCGTCTTAAGCGTGCGCTGCCGCAGCAGTTGCAAGGCGACGATGAGGACGAACCTCCGGTTCCGCCAAAAGCGCAGGCAAAGATCATGCAGATGACGCAGCAGATGCAGATGATGAACGAGAAGGGACAGGAACTCGCGCAGGAGAACATGAAATTGAAGTCAGGCGAAGCCTCCGCGCTTGCGAAGATTAATGTGCAGCGCGAGGAAGCACTGGCAGCACTGGAGCTTGAAAAAGAGGTTCAGGACAAGAAAATCGCGCTTGAGCGTTCGGCCGCACTTGAGAAGGCGAGGTTGGAGCGCGAAATCGCTGAAGCCGAACACGGACTTGCCAAGGAAAAAATAGCCTTCGAGAGGGATCAGAAACTAGCCGCAGACCCGAACTACCGTGACGTAGCCATGCTCCCGCAGGTGGTCGAGGGGATGCAGGCGATGACGCAGGCGGTAGCTGGCGCGATTGGCGAGCTTGCCAACCTGCAAAAGCAGGCTCTTGCATTGCAGGAGCAGACGCTCGCCGTGCTACAGAACCCGCCCGCACGTTCCGTCCTCATCGGCAACGTGAGGAAGGACGGCGGAGGAAATATCGTCGGTGCTGACGTAGCTACGAGATTGCAGTAATGGCTGACCCTACCGTAGTCCATGCAGACGCAGCAGACGGCACGTTCAGCGCCACAGGCGCGACGAATTGGGACAAGAACCACACGATCACCGGGCTGCTGAACGCGGATTCGCCTACCTTTGCAGGGCTGACGCTCTCAGGGCTGACTGCATCCAGACTTGTTGCAACCGATAGTTCCAAGGCGCTTACTTCCACAGTAAGCGGTCTATCTCCAACCTTCACTGGCCTTACGCTCTCCGGCCTCACGCAGTACCGCTTGGTGCTGGTTGGGGCTAGTGGAGTTCTCAGCGATTCTGCCAACCTTACCTTCGGCGCAGCCACAGGCCAGGGTCTTGTCATGGCCGCAGGCACGGCGACCACGGACGTTGCTGCGCTGTCGATCACGAGGACGAACAACGACTCGTCCATCACTAAGGGCGTCGAGATCATTTTCACGGACGGAACCAGCGCGGCTGGATTCCTGCCGATCAATGTCCTTGGTGGTGCTGCTGGCGCGACAACTCTTTTCAAGGTGGACAAGAGCGGCAACGGAACGCTCGGCGGAAACCTGACCATTACGGGTGGCTTTTCCACCATAACGGGCGGAGCCAGCATATTCATCGACAGTAACGGGTCGGGGTCGATCAACCTGCGCCCTAACGGCGGGTACGGCCTTGGAGTCTCAAATGCGGGGGCTGTGTACCTCAACCCGTTCGGGATTGGGGCAAGCACGTTCATGGACAACGTACCGCCTACCATCGCCTCTGGTTTCGGGACGAATCCGAGCATTGTTGCGAGCAACGGAACGGCAGCATTCACGGTCAATGTAGGGACTGGCGGCACGGCAACTGGCGGAGTCCTGACCATGCCTGCCGCGAAAAACGGTTGGGCGGCGAAAGTGGAGAACATCACCGCAGTTGCCGCGAACCGTGGCGACCAGCGCACGGTCATCACGGCGACAACTACCACGAGCATCACGGTGCAGAACCAGACGATCAGCACTGGTGCAGCCCTTGCGTGGACAGCAAGCGACGTGCTGCAAATCATGTGCCTCGGATATTAGAAAGGGACGCGAATGCCATCTACCACCATCAACTACTCCGCGCAGGTAGGCCAGAACTTCGCCTACTGCGTAGGGGTCATCAAGCAACTCAGGGACGCGAGCGGCGTGCGGCGTGATGCGACTACCGCAGAGTGCAACGCCTTCATTCGCGTGATGTGCAAGCAAGTCATCATCGACATCATGGGAGCAGAAGCGAACAAAGCCGCGCTCGCTGCGGTCGTTCCCCCGCAATCGGATTTCACATGAGCGATAAGAAGGCAGTAAGTTTGCCTGAGCTTCTATCCATCATCGGTGAATTGACCGTAGAGAATCGAATTCTTACGTATCAGATTGGAAATTTGCAGGCTGAACTCGATAAACTGAAGGCAGCTACTCCGGCTGACTAAGTGGCAAGCGGAAATTTCTTCGGCGGGGAATTCTTTGGCGGAGGGTTCTTTGGCGCTAACACGCCAACCACCACCACTACGACAGGCGGCTATTTCGACTATGGCCGCAGGCGCGATCCTGATGACATACGGCGCTCAAGAGAGAAGTTCGGTGTCATCCCTCCGCAGGCGCAAAGCATCATCGACGCGGTTGCGGAACGGCAGACGCAGGACTTGCGACTTGATGAGCAGCAAAGGCTGGAAGAACTTGCCGGAGAACTGAAACTCGCAGGAATCGAGTACCAGAGCCATTACCTTGAACTGCTGAACGACCAGCGCCAGAGGATGATCGACGCCGAGATTGGCAGGCGGATCATGGCATTGCAGGAAGAAAATGCCATCCGGTTGCTCATCATGGTCAGCACCCTATAAGTGAGAAAATGACTACCATCGTACTCGGCAGCAAAGGTTTCATCGGCGGCGCAGTGCATAAGAGGGTAGGCGGGATTGGCCTTACTCGCCAGGATCAGGACTTGGAAGCAGGCTGCACGCTACCCTATGCTGACACGGTGTATATGTGCGCTGGCGAGACTGGCGGAGTGGGGCGCATGACCGATGACCCGCTCTCGTTCGTGCTGCCCAATGTCCGTATGCACATGAACGTGTTCGAGGCGTGCGCCAAGGCAGGCGTGCGCCGCGTGGTCTGCGTAGGCTCTACCACAGGCTATCCAGACTCGGCTTCGCCAATGGTCGAGGACGACTACCTGCAAGTCGAGCTTCATCCGGCCTACGTCATCCCCGGCAACGCGCACAGGTTCATCTATCGCCTAGCGCAGATGTTCACCAAGTCAAAGGGACTGGAAATTTCGTTCGTCCGTCCCTCAAACGTCTACGGACCAGGCAACGACTTTTCTCCCAATCATTCCCATGTCATAGAGGCGACCGTCAGGAAGGTTGCCGAGCGCCAAGACCCTATCGTGATATGGGGCGACGGAAAACAGGTGCGCGATGGCATCTACATCGACGATCTGGTTGAGGCGATGGTGCTTGCCGCGCAAGGCCCGGTTGGAGCGTACAACGTAGGCAGCGGCGATGAAATGTCCGTGCTTGAGATTGTCTACGCGCTTTGCAGGCACGCAGCGTTCACGCCAAGGCTTGAGTATGACCCTTCAAAGCCGCTCGCCATTCCAGTGCGCCGCGTGGACACGACCAAGGCGCGCACCGTGCTTGGCTGGAAGCCGAAGGTGATGATGCGCGATGGTCTTGCGGCAACCTACGATTGGTTCCTCAATGAACGTCGCTGAGTACGTCATCGGCAGGCTGGCAGAGATCAGCGATACGTGTTTCATCCTCTACGGGGGAGCGATGGCAGACCTTGTGGACGCGATGCCAGGAAGGATGAATTACGTGGTCGCGCAGCACGAACAGGCTGCTGGCTTCATGGCTGAGGGCTATGCAAAGGCAACAGGACGCATCGGCATCGCCGTGGTCACGTCAGGGCCGGGTGGCGGGAACCTTGTCACGCCGATCCAGAACTGCTGGTACGACAGCGTGCCGTGCGTGTTCATCACTGGGCAAGTTTCTACGAAGTTCATGCGGCCCGAAGGCTCTGCGCTGCGGCAGCTAGGCTTCCAAGAGACTCCCATCGTCGAGATAGTCAAGCCGATCACCAAGTACGCCGTGACCGTGAAAGACCCGTCGCAGGTTCATTTTCACCTTAACCGTGCGCTCATTGCTGCCGGAACCGGACGACCCGGCCCTGTGCTGCTCGATTTGCCAGTGGACGTGCAGAGGGCTACGCTATGAAGGCAATAGACCAGTACCTTGCCGACTTGGAACGCGCAGAGCGTCCAGTCTTGTTGATAGGAGGCGGCTGTGCCAATTACAAAGCGGAGTTCATCGCACTCTCCAAAGCCTTACAAATTCCTGCGTTCCCAACGTGGAATGCTCTCGATGTCGCAACGTCCGACCTCCTCACATACGGTGGACGAATCGGCACTTATGGCGGTCCTGGCAGAAATTATGGATTGCAAAATAGCGATCTCCTGCTTGCTATCGGCTCACGCATATCCGGGAGAATTACCGGGGGATTGCCTGAAACGTTTGCACGACGAGCAAAAAGATACTACGTCGATATTGATGAGTCGCTGCTCGATCCACTGAACCAGCCGCAGCCAGCGCAAGTCAACGTGCTGTCCGATGCTGGCGTGTTCATGCGTGAGCTTGCCGAGCGTGTCACGCCGCACAAGGACTTCACCAACTGGCTACTCAAGTGCAAGGACTGGTGCGAACGCTACGATCCGGTCAAGGCAGAGCATCTGGTAGGCGACTTCCACCACTACGGGTTCATGCGCAAGCTATCTCAGGTCATGCCTGAGAACGCTCTGATTACCGCAGACACTGGCGGCAACGTCATCATGTTCGCGCACGCCTTCAAGACTAAGTGGGGGCAGCGGTACTTCACTTCCAACGGCAATACTCCGATGGGATTCGCCATGTGCGGAGCAATAGGGGCTTGGTTCGCTGACAAGTCGCGGCCCATCGTCTGCCTGATCGGGGATGGCGGGATGCAACTCAATCTCCAAGAGCTACAAACAATTGTCCAGTACGAAGTGCCAGTGAAGATTTTCGTCATCAATAACCGCTGCCTCGGAAATACGAAGTCTTACCAGCGCGTGAACAAGAAGGCGGAGCTTGCCTGTGGGCCTGATGGATATTCCGCGCCTAACTTCTGCGCCATTGCCAAAGCCTACGGCATCAAGTCGATGTCGCTAGGAGAGTGGGAACGGTTCGACTACGTGGTAGAGAGCGCATTGAACTACTCAGGACCGGTACTGGTTGACGTTGTGCATGACGACTTCTGCGCCTACGAACCGAAGATGGCGCGATGGGACAGAGGAATCGAGTGCATGGAACCTGCGCTACCGGAAGAAGAACACGAAGCCAACATGAGAATGGGAGAAGGAATGACCGCAGAAGAATACATGGATAGGCGCGTCAAATGCGCATAACCGTCACCGGCGGTGCTGGTTACATCGGAAGCATCCTTGTGCCGATGCTTCTGGACGCAGGGCATGAAGTAGTCGTACTCGATCACTTTATGTATGGCGAGAACTCGCTTGCATCGTCATTCCTGAATCCGCGCCTGAGCCTGCATCGTATGGACGTGCGGGACATCGACAAGGTAATCCCGCACCTTAAATCTGCGGATTGCGTGATTCCTCTTGCCGCATTGGTCGGTGCGCCGATCTGCGATGCGTACCCGATAGCTGCGGAGCAACTGAACCTGAACGCGCAGTTGCTTCTGCTGGATTCCCTGTCGCATAGCCAGTTGGTCGTCATGCCGACCACGGAGAGCGTATATGGGAAGAACGCCGATGTCTGCACGGAGGAAACGCCAGTAGCGCCGCTCTCAACCTACGGCAAGCACAAGGTACAGGTCGAGCATTGCCTCATGGATCGTGACAATTCGATCAGCCTTCGCTTGGCGACCGTCTTTGGGATGTCGCCGCGTATGAGGCTTGACCTGCTCATCAATGACTTTACGTTCCGCGCTCTGCGGGATAGGGCGCTCGTGATATTCGAGGGGAAATACAAGCGCACGAGCATCCACGTTACGGACGTTGCGAGAGCCTTCCTGCACGCCATCAACACGCCATCTATGCTAGGAAACATCTACAACGTGGGCGCGGTCAGCGTGACTAAGATTGAGTTGTGCGAGGCGATCACCAGGCAGCAGCCGTTCTACTTCACAGAAGCGGATTTCAAGACTGACTTCGACCAGCGCGACTACATCGTGTCCGATGCGAAGATCAGGGCGACAGGGTACGCGCCAAAGGTGACGCTTGAGGACGGAATCCGCGAACTGCTCATGGGCTATCGCGGACTGTCGAATAATCGCTACGGGAACGTGCCGTGAAGCGCGAAACTGTGAACCTTGACTGGCCGCTGATGCGTGAAGGTGTCACGAGGAAGGATACTGCTGCCATCGTGGACTTCCTCGGAACGGAGCCTATGCCACGGCTCACGCAATCCAAGCAGGTCGCGGCTTTCGAGGAAGAATTCGCTGCGTGGCTTGGAGTTAAGCACGCGGTTTTCGTCAATTCAGGGGCGAGCGCCAACCTGATTACGATGGCTGCGCTGCACGATTTGCATGGCGAACTTGAAATTGCCGTGCCGTGCCTGACGTGGATTTCAGACATTGCCTCAGTGCTGCACGCAGGGCATACGCCTATCTTCGTGGACGTTGATCCGCGCACCCTCGGAATGTCTGCAAGCGATGCCAAGTGCAAGTTTGTTACGCACGCCCTAGGGTTTGATGCTGGAGTGCATACCCCTCTTGTCGAGGACTGCTGCGAGGCGATGGGGGCGACCAGAGGCAGCAGGAAACTAGGAACCTTCGGCCTCGCCAGCAATTTCAGCTTCTACTACGGGCATCACATGTCCACCATTGAGGGCGGCATGGTATGCACCGATGATGCCAATTTCTACCAAACTCTCAGGATGCTAAGGTCGCATGGCCTGACGCGGGAAATGACCGATGGCGTAGCGAAGGAAAAAATCGCCAAACTGTATCCAGACCTGTATCCAGAGTTCACGTTCGCCTTCCCTGCCTACAACGTGCGCTCAACTGAGTTGAACGCGGTCATCGGCAGGTCGCAACTCAAGCGCGTAGATGCAAACAATAAGGCTAGGACGTTCAACCTGCTGCATTTCCTGTGCAGGCTTGATCCGACGCGCTATCGCACCGAATACCGCACCGAAGGCTCTTGCAGCTTTGCGCTTCCCTTGGTGCTGGCGGAACCGGATGAGCGCCTCATGCAGCGCGTGGTGGCTTACCTTGAGCATTCCGGCGTGGAAATCAGGCGCGGCACGGTAGGGGGCGGCAACCAGCTACGCCAGCCCTATGCCAAGGCTCTGTGGGGGAACGACTTCCACAAGGAATTCCCGCAGGCTGAGTACCTGCACCAATACGGGCTTTTCGTAGGTAACTACCCAGGACTGGAAAGATGGAAGATAGAAGCCCTGACCGATGGGCTGAACAGGCTATGAGGCACGTAAGTTGTCAGGTTCGATTCATAGGCGTATAAGCCTACCAACACCAAGGAGTAGTCATGGACATGACCGCGCAGTTAGATTCATCGCAGACCTACAAGCTGTTCGTTGTGAAGCAGACACCAGGAGCGAACCTGATCTACTTCGACCTTTTCAACGCAAGCGGTAGCGGCGTGAAACTCGCCGTCATGTGGTTAATCCCGGTGGTATCTTGCGCGGTGGCGGTCACTGGTCTTGTTTCTGTTGACCTGTTCCTGCAACGCACAACCGCAATCGGAACCGGCGGAACTGCTGCCACCTTCAACGGAACAGACCCGACCGCATCTACGATCAGCCCGTTGGGACAGGGATCATCCGTAATGCCTGCTGGAGTCACTGCAAGGCTTACCCCTTCTGGCGGCGCTACTGCTGGTGCGCTAATCGCGTGGGAAAGCGTGCTTACTGAGGAACTGAACGCAGGCCCATACTTCCGGCATGACCTTGTGCGGCGCGGAATGATGGATGCGCCCCCGCTCATGGTCAACGCAAACTCAGGCATCAGCGTAGTCCAAGGCACGGTTGCGAGCGTGGGCACAATCGGATTCGACATCGCTTTCCGCGTTGTGAGGAACTAATGCCCGAACAACTGGAGATTCAGGCTGTCGAGCCAGTCAAGCCGTTCCCGGTCGCAAACGTAAAGTCAACTCCCCCTCCCGCCGATGTTGCACAGCAGCAAGACGCTACGCCAACGGATGCCAAGCCAGCAGCGCCGGTAGAGGAAAAGCCGAAGGAGGAGGCGAAGCCTGCCGAGGATCAGGAGGAAAAGCACGGCAAGCGCCGCTACGAGCGCAGGCTGGATAAAGCCTACCGAAAGGCGGCGGAGGAAAAGGCCCGCGCTGACTTCCTTGAAAAGCAGCTATCCGAGATACGTCCTCAGCAGCAGGCGCAGCAAGACCCTGGCGCTCCTACCCTTGAGCAGTACGGCTTTGATCCGGAGAAATACGCTGAGGCGAAAGCCAAGTACGAGGTCGAGCGCACGACCAAGGAATCAGCCGCCAAGCAGCGCATTGAGCAGCAGAAGGCGTACCAAGACAGGCTGATCGCTAGTTGGGAGGAAAGGGTAGCCAAGGCCGAGGACAAGTACCCGGATTGGGACGAGAAGGTAGGCGACATCAAGCCCAATTCAGCGGCAATGTGGGCTGTATTCGAGGCTGAAAACGGCCCGGACATCGCCCATTACCTCGGCAGCAATCCGAAAGAAGCCCAAAGAATCATGCAGTTATCGCCAACTGCTCAGATCAGGGAGATTGGCAGGCTGGAGGAAAAACTGGCTTCCGCGCCAGCAAAGCCCAAAGAGGTATCCAAGGCCCCTGCGCCCATCGTGCCGCTCTCTGGCGGCAAGGTTGCCGATGTCGGGGAGATCAAGGACGGGATGAACTACAAGGAGTTCGTGAAGATCAGGAACAAGCAGCTTGGCAGGCGGTAATTGCTAGTCGCCTGAAAAGGGCGTATAAGCATTTCCAGTAGTACCTTTGCCGAGTCAGGCGCAACGCCTGACAGAAAGTAGTTGAGCGCGGATTAGGCCCCGCGCCACGGACGACCTCCGGTGCAGCGTAAAACGCTGCGGAAACGGGTCGAGCGAAGTTCCGTGATTTAACAGCGGCTCCCGCGATGGGATGCTCCGCGCCTCGGCAAAGGAGTTTGGCATGAGCAATACCAACCTTACGATCGACATGATCACGAACGAGGTTCTGCGCATCGCGCATGAAAAAGCCTCGTTCCTCGGCACGATCAACATGCAGTTCGATGAATCCTACGGACGGCAGGGAGCGAAGATCGGAAGCGCACTGCGCATCCGGCTGCCTGACGAATACGAAGTGACCGATGGCCGCGTAATCCAAGTGCAGGATTCCGTGGAAACGAGCGTCACGATGACGCTGGCTACGCAGAAGCACGTTGCGATGCGATTCAACTCTGCGGAACTCTACACCGACATCGATGACTTCTCGAAGCGCAAGATCGAGCCTGCCGTTGCAAGGCTGATTTCCACGGTCGAGGCAGACGTTCTTTCCGGTGTAACGAAACTGGTTCCGCAAGTCGCTGGCACTGCCGGTACTTCGATGACGAACCTCTCGGTTCCTGGCCTTGCTCGTGCGAAGCTGAACCAAGCGCAAGCGCCGAAGGACAACCGCTATATCCAGATGGACAGCGTAACGATGTCCTCGATGGTGACTGGCCTTGCCGGACTCTT
>Ga0315912_10000897_pt1 | contig 42702 bp, 35 predicted proteins | sample VfabasoilMG_FD_204469 | JGI IMG/M metagenome (GOLD analysis project Ga0315912, IMG submission 204469) | Garden soil microbial communities collected in Santa Monica, California, United States - V. faba soil | ecosystem: Environmental > Terrestrial > Soil > Garden | place: USA: California... | reverse complement strand
GATCGTTCGCGCGCGAACGATCGACGGTGCCAGCCGCCATGGCGAACGAGCGCGTGGGTCGTCCCTATGCGGATCGCGTCGCACAGCAGCCGCATCGCCGTGGGTCCGATGCGCTCGTACGTTGCTTCGCTGCTGCGCCGCCTCGCAGGGCCGGCCTCGGTGCGGATCGTGGGCGTGACGAGCATGCGAAGCTCCCCGACCGACGCCGGCTGCAGCACGGCGCGCACCGATCGCAACATGCGGGCCTCGGCCGCGGTCACGGTGACACTCATCGGCGTCCGACCCTCGGCGTCCACTCACCCCACGGCCGACCGTTGATCGTCAGCACGCCGCCGCGAAGTCGCAGCTCCACGGTGTCAGGCGCGGTGAATATCGGATCCTCGGGGTGGTAGCGACCGGTGAGGAAGTGCATGCGCTGGTTGGTGGAGCCGATCCAGCGCCGCGTGTGCTCGGGTGCGTCGATCTGGTAGCGCCCGTCGACGAGCAGATCGGTCGCGTGCAGCACGGCATCGGCTCCCGCGACGTCGTCGAGCTCGGCGAGCGTGTAGCCGGTGAACACCATCGTGCTCAGCCCGACGCGGTGCACCGCCGAGAGCAGCGGAGCCAACGCGGCCGCCTGCTGCATCGGCTCGCCCCCGAGCACGGTGACGCCTTCGATGCCTTCGGTGGCTTCGATGCGCGCGAGCAGATCGTTGCCGGTGACTCGCGTGCCGCCACGCCCGGAGAAGAACTCGGGGTTGCAGCAACCGGGGCAGCGCAGCGTGCAACCCTGCACCCAGATCGCGTAGCGACGCCCCGGGCCCTCCGCGCTCGTGTCGGCGATCTCGATCGCGAGCTGCAGCGCCGACATCACCCGCCGATCTCCACCGGGATGCGTTCCATGAGGCCGCGGCCGAATCGGCGCCGCAGCCCGAGGCGCTCGAGGTGGACATAGCCGATGTGGCATCCGCACGTCGCATTGGTGCACGGACGCGGGGCCAACATCGCGGGCAGCGGGTCGCGGTAGAGGTTCCCCAGCACGTCGCCGATGAAGTGACAGCGACGCACGTCGCCCTCGCCGTCGACCGTGAACGAGGAGTACCCAGCCCCGCACGCGTGCCCGCGCGACTCGTGGTGCACGTTGTTGACCGGGAACAGCGGGTCGATCCCAGCGAACGCGCGTTCGAGCTCCGCCGTGTAATAGCTCGGGCCCTCACGCTTGTACGCGTTGATCCACACGTAGATCTCCGGGGGCAACGCGGCGCGTAGCTGCTGGGCCGCGTCGGCGTGCTCCCGCGTGCCGACGATCCCGACGCTGAAGCGCACACCGAGGTCCCGGAGTTCGTGGCAGCGTGCGACGAAGCGCGGCAGCGACACTTCGCTCGGATGGTACGTGGTCCACAGCGCGACCGTTGCTCGCTCCGCGTCGGCGAGCCATGCCGTGTTGCCCGAGAGATTGGTCTGGATCGCGACCCGGCGCACGTGTGGCAGGTGGCTGAGCTCGATCATCGCCTCGCGATACCAGCGACGCACGAGCGCTTCGCCCCACGGCGTGAACAGGATCGACAGCGTGTCGCGGCTCGCCGAGGCCCACTGCACGAAACGGTGCAGGCCGATGCGGTCGGCTTCGAGCTCGTCGGCGGGCGAGCGGTGCTTGGCGAACGGGCAGTAGCCGCAGTCGTAGTTGCAGCTGCGCAGCGGGCCTCGATAGAGGATGTCGAGCTCGGTCACCGCAGCACAAATCCTTCCATTCGCTGGCGCATGGCGTCGCTGTAGAACGCGGGCCCGATCGCGTCCGACCAGGCCAGGCCGGCGGAGGTGGGCGCGATGCGGTTCGGCGATGCGATCAAGAGCCCGCGCTCGACGAGGGCCCGAAGCTCGGTGAAGTCCTCGCTCGGGTCGCGTCCGAAGCGGTCACGGTAGCGCGCGCGATCGAGTCCGCTCGCGGTCGTAATCGATTGGATCAGGTAGCGACGCCGCTGCTCGTCGTCGGGCAGCGCGATCCCATAGTGCGCGCGGTCGAAGCTTTCCGACGGGCGCCGCACCCAGTCCGCGATGATCGTCTTGACGCTGCGCGCCGCGACGGCCCAGTCGTCGGCGTAGTGCAGTTCGCGAGTGTACGAGCGTGCGCCGCAGCCGAGGCCGACCATGCCGTCGTCCTGGCAGCAGTAGATGGGCGCGCCGTCGCCCGCATGATCGCGCCGGCGAAACATTCGCAAGCTCACCTGCTCGTAGCCGGCCTCGAGCAACCACTGCCGGCCGGCCTCGTAGAGCTCCACGCGAACGTCGCTCGCACGCGTACCGAGCCGACCGAGTCCGGTCAGCGGGCGCACGTAAAGCGGGTAGAGGTAGAGCTCCTCCGGCTCGAAGCCTACCGCGTGTCGAAGCGACGCCAACCAGGTCCTGGTGGTCTGGCCAGGCACACCGTAGATGAGGTCGATGTTGAGGGTCGGGAACCCGCGGCTGCGGATTCGGTCGAGCGCTGCGATCGCGACCGCCGGTGTGGATGGGCGCCCGAGGGCCTTGAGCTCGTCGTCGAAGAAGCTCTGCACGCCGATGCTCACCCGGTCGACGCCGCGATCGCGAGCGAGCTGCAAGCGGTCGGGGGTGGCGGTGAGCGGCGAGGTCTCGAGCGACACAGGAACCGTCGACAGCGAGCCCGCGATCGACTCCGCGAGATCGAACAGACGCTCGAGCTCCCTCGGCGACAGGAAGGTGGGTGTGCCGCCGCCGAAAGCGACGCGGGCAAAGCGTGCCTCGCCGATCGCCGCGCGCACGCGAGTGGCCTGCACGGCGAGCTGATCGAGGTAGCGCGTGGAGAGCTCCGCGTCGGCGCCGACCTGCGTGAACAGGTTGCAGAAACCGCAGCGCATCTCGCAGAACGGCACGTGCAGGTAGAGGAACAGCGAGGATCGATCCTCCGCCGCCCACAACTGAGAGAGCGCGGGTGCGTCGGCCAACGGCCGGTACGCAGTCTTGTGCGGATAGCTGTACGTGTACGCGTGGTAGCGCGGCCCCGCGAGCGTGGCGTCGACGCTCATCCTACGCGGCCCTCGAGGACGAACTCCGCGTACGGCACGTCCCAGATAACCGGGTGCGCGCAGCGATGGCCACGCAAGCCATCCTCGCCGTATGCGGTGCCGTGATCCGAAGTGAGGATGCACAGCGCGGAGCCGCGCGCCGCGAGCGCGTCGAACAGCGGGGGCAGCTGCGAGTCGACGTAACGCAACGCGGCCGCGTGCGTCTCGCGATCGTCTTCGCTGCGGCCCGGCAGGTAGTGGCAGTTGGGTTGGTGCAGCGCGGAGATGTTGATGAAAACGAACGCGCGCCGGTCGGCATGAGCCGCGAGTCGCTCGCCTGCGAGCTCGACCTGCCTCGCGGTGCTGTCATGCGCGGCGACACCGAGTGCCGTCGACCAGTGCGCTTCGTCGAACGAGGCTACGAGCGTGTGGCCGAGCCGCGACGACGGGTCGAAGAAGCCGGTGCCACCGATACAGATCGTCACATATCCGGCTTCACGCAGCCCCTGGACGATGTCGGGCGCGTCGAACACTGCCGTCGTGAGACCCGTGGTCTCGCTGCCGGGGAACTGCACCGCGAACAGGCGTGGGTGCGGACCGGGCGAAGCGGGCGTTGGCAGGAACCCGGCGAAGAACGCCAAGTGGGCGGCGTACGTGAAGCTAGCCGGCGTGTGGCGGTGCTCCCATCGTCCGATGAGACGCGCGAGGTTGGGCGTGCCACCGTTCGCCATCGTTTCGGCCGCGACGTCGAGGCGCAACGTGTCGAACGTCACGAGCAGGATGTCGCTGCGGCCGACGAGCGCACGTGCATTCAACACGACAGCACCTCGGGGAGCTCCGCGACGTGGTCGACGACGATCAACGGGCGCGGCAAGCCGCAGGGAAAGCTGCGTCCGCGTGCGATCCAGCAGGTGGCGAGGCCGGCCATCGCAGCGCCGGCGATATCCTCGAGCGGATCGTTGCCGACGTGGAGGATCTCCGACGGCTCCACCGCGAGCAGCACCGCCGCGCGCTCGAAGATCGCTGCGCTGGGCTTGCGCGCCCGTACCTCGCTCGACACCACCACGTGCTCGAACGCGTCGGTGAGCCCGGCCGCGGCGAGCTTGCGCCGCTGGCCCCTACCACCGTTGCTCACCACCGCGGTGCGATGGCGCGCGGCGATCCGATAGGCGGCCTGCGTGACCGCGGGATCGGGATGCACGAAGCGCGGCAACGTTCGCCGAAACCACCGCGCGACCTCGGCGGGACATCCGAGCGTAGGCGAACACTCGCTGAGCCAGCGCACCAGGCGTGGCGTCCCGCGGCCGCCGTCATCGATCTGCAGGGCGTCGTGGATGATGCCCTCGGCCACGCACGACGCGAGCAAGCCACGGACCGCTGCTTCGCGGTCGACCAGCGTGTCGTCGAGGTCGAACGAGATCGCCGTCCACGTCACGGGCCGAGCATAGGCAACGCGGGCCCGGGCGTAAACCGACGCTCTTCTTGGTCCGCGAAACCACGAGCTCGTGGACACGCACCCACTGCGAGTAGCGGAGTGATCGGAACGAGTAAGGGAAGGTACCAAAGTGGCGGCAAGAGAGCGAGTATTCCGAAGTCCATGCGACTCCTCATCATCAGGCTCTTCGCATTGTTGTCCGCTTGCGGTGGGCCCCTGGTCGTGTACGGCTTGCTCGAGCCGTACCTGCAGTCTTGGCTGGCGTTTGCCATTGCCTTCCTGCCGATCATGTTGATGCTGCTCGGCACGTTGTCGCTTGATGATGACGATGGTCGGGATCGGTTCGCTCGCGTTGTCGTCTACGCCGGACTGGTCGGCGTGGCGATGCTGCTCCCGGCCAACGTGTTCGCGGTAGTGGAGCTCATCTCGGGAGGGCCGCAGATCGATGATGATCGTGGCCTCGTCATCGCGGGCGTCGTCGTGGGCGTGGTCGCGTCGGTCATCTATGTCATCCGAGCCCAGCGATGGCTTCGACCACAATCGGACTTGGTCGTGGTCGGGTCGCTGAAACCGACAACGCGCCACGGTCCTACGGCCGAAGATTGGGGATTGCTTGCGCTCAACCTCGTCTTCGTAGCGATGGGTATCGTCATCCTGCCCAAGCAACCAAGCTTGGGAACACCGTGTTTGACGTTGTTCGGGCTCGGGGCGGCCGTGTTCGTCGACAAGATCGTGAGCAAGCGTCGTCTCGCCAGGTTGGATCCGCTATCGACCGTGTTGGCGTGGAACGTTCCTCATCACGCCCGTCAGCGACGCGTGGTGCTCGGCAGTCTCGCGCTCATCCTCTTCGGACTCGAAGAGCTCGTGTTCGGCCGCGCCTATCCGCTGCTGGTGCAGGTCATCCTCGGTTTCGCCGGCATTGTCGGACTGGGACAGCTCGTGGTGGTGGCGTGCGGTATGACGCCGGAAAGATTCATCCAGTTCGAACGTCGTGGCCTCGTCATCGCCCGACGTCGCTATCGCTATTTGGTGCCCTGGGCGGCCATCGATGAGGCCGAACCGGACGAGCTCCAGGGCCACCCGGCCTTGCTGCTGCAGTTGCACGATCCCCATGCGATCGAAGTCGAGCCATCGATCGAACGACAACGAGCGGTCGACGAACTGCAGTCGACCGCTCGCTCACAGGGTTGGCATGTGACCTTGATGACGGCTAGATACGGGCTCGATCTCCCCGTCGTCTGGCGGGCCGTGGATCAACGTCTCGACATGGTGCGACGCGAACGAGCCTGATGGCCGCCGCTACTGGTGCTGCTGCATCGCGTCGAGGCGCTGCTGAATCTCCGGCGCGGACATTGGAGCCGCGCGCTTGGTCGCCCGCTTCACGCTTTCCTGCGCCTGCTCCATCTCGGCCGGGGTGAGGGGCGCACTCGCTTGGGCTGGCGAGAGCGTGCGACCTTCGGACTCCGCTTGCTTCACCCGCTGCTCTTGAATCTGCTTCACGACCAGCGTAGCCCGCACCGTAGGGCTTGAAGGGCCCGACCCCGACACTCACCTCGACGTCCGAGGTCACCTTCACATAGCGGCGAGCGTCACCTGATTCATGCGGTCCTCGAACGCGGGATGCGAAGAAAGGACCTCTGCTATCGCAGTCGTCATTGCGGTTGGGGGGCTGCGGCCCAAGATCGTTCGCCTTGTCCTACCGATCCGCAGCCCGTCGAGCGATCAGGGCAGGTTGTTCGGCAGGCCGCCAGGCTGGCTGAAGACGAAGCCGTTGTCCGAAACGAGCATCAAGTGGCAGCCGTAGCAGCTTGCCATGTCGGAAGGATCGCCATTGCTCGCGGTTTGGATGAGACTATCGCCATCGAGGCCCCACGCTTGGTACCCCCAGTCGTCCGAATCGGCGAAGCGCGTTGAATCGCGCTCCATGAACGCGACGACGGCAGCTGTGGTCGGCACGTGCATGTTGATCGAGGCCGGCTCATCCGTTTCCGCCAACTCCTCGCCCGCGAAGACGAAGTCGGCCAGCATCGTTCCGTCGGGCCAATCGGGATTCACCTCCCCCGCTCGCCAGGCATTCACAGCGATGGGGTTGCCCAGGACGACCCTCATTTGATCGTTGTCGGTCCGGTGGTGAATGCTGAGAACGCTCCACGACGTCACGTCTGCGGGCAGCGTAGAGTTATCGCCCTCCGCGGCGTTCTCGACCTGGTCGTCCGTGAAGAAGGGCAGCGGCTGGGTGAATACGTAGTCCTGATCGGGTACCCGAACGTTGTGGCAACCGAAACACGTCGTCTCGTCGGTCGAGGTGCTCGCGTCACCGAGCGGTGGCCCATCGGCGGGGGGGACGAGCATGCTGTTCCAAAAGCCGTAACCCCAGCCACCCGTGTCCGCGAATCTCGAGCTGTCCTTTTCCATCACGGCGATCGCTGCAAAGTCGCCGGCGGCCTGCATTTCCGGCCAATTCGGATTGTCATCCTGGGGTCGGACGACATCGACCAGAATCGACCCTTCGGGCCATGAATCGGGGCGATCGGGCAATGCGTCTCGAGCGGCCGTTACAGCGATCGCATTGCCCACGACGACACGCACTTGGCTGTTGTCGAGCCTATGCGCCATTCCAATGACTGACCAATCTTCCCACCCCATGGGGTACACGACGCCCGTCACTGCAGGGTCGAGAGGAGCGGGTTCCATCGGTTCACCAGTGTCGCCGGTGGTCATCAGGCCCGCGGTCTCTTCGGACGAAGGTGGCGACCCCGTTGACTCGGCCGAAGACGTCGAGCCCGTCGACTCCGACTCGCTACTCAGATTTCCGTCGTCTCCACAAGCAACTGCATTGAGGGTCATCAAAGCGCAGAGAGCAAGCGCAGGAACACCTGCACCCTGCGACGAAACACAGAGTCGTGTATGAGTCATCGTTGGCTTACCTTGGTTGATACGGGCGGTTGATACGGGTGGTCGTTCCGGGGAGGGCGAGCCCTCGCCGTTGCGCTCGTACGTGTGACGCGAGCACCTGGATCAGTTGATTTCGACACCCGAAAACCTCGACGGAGTAGGGAGAGGGCGGACGATCCCGTCCAAACTGGGAGATCCAGGTGGCTCAATCCCGGTGGGTACTCGACCACTTGCGAATGACTCCTTCGCAGCGATTCCGGTGCGACGACGACAGCCTGTGTGTGTGGTCGTTCCGCGCCGTGAACGCGCCGGCCTCGCCGGACCCCGGCAGGCCTGGCCGCCGCTTCCACCCTACAGAACATAGTTCTCTAGCCGTTTGAAAGGCCCAGGTCATCTCGAACCCTTGTTCACAGCGGTTCGGGATGACCTGGGCCTTTCGACATCGCTGTTCACAGCGGTTCGGGATGACCTGGGCCTTTCGAAGTCGCTGTTCACAGCGGTTCGGGATGACCTGGGCATTTCGAAGTCACTGTTCACAGCGGTTCGGGATGACCTGGGCCTTCCACTGCGAAATTGGCGCCGTCAGGCACCCCCCTGGGTCATTTTCGAACTCCGCCGCCGGCGCCGAAAATTTCGAGCTCACTGCACGCCGAGCAAATGGAGGTAGCGGGTCAGGACCGGGTTGTCGGAGTGATCGGACCAGAAGACGCGGGATCGGGTGGGAATGCGGGGTTCGATGCGGATACCGCGAATGCCTTCGACAAAGAGAGACGCGCCGGGAATCAGTGCCACGCCGATCCCGCGACGAACGAACTCGAAACAGGCATCGAGACTGTCCACTTCGATCGCACGCGCGGGCGCTTGGGAGAGCGTCCCACGATCGAGCAGAAAATCGCGAAATCCTTTCTCGGCGGCCGCCGACAGGACGATCCAGCGCTCCTGGCAAAGCTCCGACATGGATACCGAGACGCGTTGTGCCAGTGGATGATCGGTGGCGATCCAGGCCACCAGCTCGTTTTCGGGCAGGTCGCGTACCTCGAAACCAGCCCACACCCGTGGAAGATCGATGAAGGTGCAGCCGAGATCGATCTCTCCTCGTAGGATTCCCTGGCGCTGTTTGGCGACGCTGGCCTGACGGACCTCGAACGTCACTCCTGGCGATTGCAGAGCGTGTTGGCCGAGGGCTTCCAGCAGACCACTCGCCGAGGCGACACCAGAATGCGCCACGACCAGCTTGCCCGAGTCTCCGGAAGCGATTCGGCGCGCCTCCATCACTCCCCGTGTCAACTCTTGCGTGGCTGCACGTGCATGCTCCTGCAATGCTCTCCCGGCTGCAGTCAACGTGACGCTGCGGCGCGTTCGATCGAACAACGGCACGCCGATCTCTTGCTCTAGCCTGCGGATCCGATGGCTGATCGTCGATTGCGTGAGATGCAGTTCCTTGGCCGCGCGTCCGAAATGCAGGGTGCGGGCAAGGACTAAGAAAGCCTCGACGAGGTGTTGTTCGGGCGCAGTCATTTGGGCGTTCCGTCATCGACGTCGTCGATTACAGGTGCTGTTCCAAATCATTTCACACAGACATCGAGGCGTACCAACCTAGCTGTCGAAATGTGGATTTTTTCCTCCTCATGGCTACAAGCTGCACGACCGTTCTACAAGACCGACCGCGCAAGCATGCCGAGCAGTGCTGTCGATCGACGCGGGCTCCGGTCCGCAGCGGTCGTCCGTTTCGCTTTCGCTTGTGCGGGCGGCGTGGGACTGAGCGGTAGTGGATGCACTATGGATGGCACGGATGCGAACGAGACGACGGCAGGTTCGTCGGAGCGCGTGCTCGCAGGCGACGAGATCGAGGTGAACGTGCTCGAGCGCTTCGATGCGGCCGCCGGTGAGCATCCCGAAGCGGTCGTCGTCGATGACGAAGGTAGCGTATGGGTCACGTTGCATGCTGCATCGATGGTCTACGTGCGCCATCCCGACGGAGACACCGAACGCATCGTCCTGCCGGGTAGCCCCTTGGACGGCTCGACCCGCGTCAACGGGATCGCGTTGTTCGACGCATCGATCTTCGTGGCCGTGCGTTCCGAAGCCGACGCGCTCGCTGGCGTATGGAGGCTCGAAGGGGGCACGATGCATCGCGTCGCACCGCTCCCTGCGGGTTCGGGTATCAACGGCCTAGCAGCGGCGGAGACCCTAGGCCGCTTGTTCGTGACCGATGATGGCGGCCGCGTCTTCGTGGTAGACCCCGTCGAAGGAACTTCGGCTGTTTGGGGAGATGACGCGGTCCTTCGTCCCACCGGATCGACAGAAGGCGGCTCGTTCGGGGCCAACGGGATTGCGGTCACATCGGATGCCGTCGTGGTCTCCGTTCCTGCGACGCAGTCATTGTGGCGCCTACCGATTTTGGCGGACGGACGTATGGGCGTGCCCGAGCCGTTCATGGCCGACGCGGGCCTCGACGTTGTCGACGACTTCGACTTCGACGAGTCGGGACGGCGATGGCTCGGAGCGCAATTCTCCGAGCAACGAATGACGCTGGTGGACGTCGCAACATTGCGACAAACGACACTGGCCACGGCCGAGAATGGTCTCGATCAGCCAACCAGCGCTGCGTTCGCAACCGATGATTCGCGGACGGCGTACCTGACCAATGGTGCGTTCGGATCGGCGACTGGGGTTCCGCATCCGTCATTGATGAAGATCCGCTGGGGCGACGAAGTCGAGCCTTGATGTCCGTTAGGTCAGGGGTGGCTTTGACGCATGCTTGCGCGATGCCGTGGAAAGAGCAGCGAAACGTGGCTCAACGAGAAGCATTCGTGCGCACGGCTACACGACAAAAAGTCGATGTCCGAGCTCTGCCACGAGTTCGGAATCTCCCGGAAAACCGGCCACGAGTGGGACCAACGCTCCGTGGACGGCGGAACGCGTAAGCCCTGTTAGTGCTAGTCGCCGGCGATCACGACCCGTGTACCCGCGATGTGATCGTGGAGGCAACGTCGGTCGTCGCTGAAGATGAGCAACGCATCGATGAGGCCGACGAACGGGATGACGCCCGCGGCGACCTGCATCACCCAGCTTCGCAACAACACTCCGTGAACGAAGCCTGGCAACGAACCATCGGTCTTGATGATGCGGATCCCGAGCCACTTCTTGCCGAGCGACTGGCCCTCGGAGGAGATGAGGACCCACTGATAAACGACCAGGGCGAGCAACGCCATGATCACGAATCCCACTCCGAACATGGGACCGACCGCGAAGCCAGCCGCACCCACGCCCAATGAACCGAGGTACAGCCCGCCGTCGACGAAACGAGCGGCCAGCCGCGTACCACGATCCGCGAGCGGCTCGTCCACGGTGGCGAGCGCCCAAGGGCCCGCGGCGACCGGTGCAGCATATGGATTCGCTCCGGCACGGATCATCGGGTAGTTCGGCATCGGACCGCCGTACGGGCTCGGTCCCGGCCCCTGCATGGGAGGGGGGCCGGCTCCGTACGGGCCCGCCCCATACGGGCCCACGCCGTACGGGTTCGGCCCCACGCCACCTCCCGGTCCCACGCCATACGGGTTCGGCGGACCCATGCCGCCTCCCGGTCCTGCGCCATACGGGTTCGGGCCCATATTGTGTTCGGGACCCGCCCCCGGTCCGTACGCGTGGACTCCTGCGCCACCTCCCGAACCCGGCCCGCCATAAGCCTGTGAACCCGCCATTCCGGGTGTCGTCGAGCCGGGTCCATAGGGCTGTCCGACACTCCCTCCGTAGGGGTTTTCGACCCCTGGGCCGGGTCCCATTTGGGGGCTCGAAGGACTTTGAGGGTCCCAACCGGGTGACGAGAAGCCTTGAGGGGGACGTCGTGACGGTGGATCGGCAGCCATGGGATTGGGCTCGTGGGGGGAGAAGCAGTGTAACCCCGCGCCAAGTCTTCGGCGGAAACTACCTTTGACCGTAGCCCTGACCCGACGTTTCCTCGTTGCGGTCGGTCGCGGGAGGAGGGACGGAAGTCAGCGACCCAACCGCCGCCACGAGTTCGGGCCCGAGTTCGAGATCCGCTGCCGCGAGACACGGTTCGAGCTGCTCGAGCGTCCTCGCACCGATGAGCGGTGCCGTGACGGCGGCGTGACTGGCCACCCATGCGATGGCGAGCGTCGCCGGATGGTAGCCGTGAGTCCGCGCGAGTGCGGTGAAACGCTCGGCGATGTCGTAGTTGGAAGGGTCCCCATAGCGAACCTGGTACATCGCGTGGCTCATCAGTCGTCCCGAATCGGGGCGTTGATTCGACCCATATTTTCCCGACAAGAGTCCGCCTCCGAGCGGGCTGTACGGGAGCACGCCCAAACCCAGTTCGGTACAGCAGGGCAGGATCTCGACTTCGGCCTGTCGTTTCACCAAGTTGTACATCGGTTGAACGCAAACGATCGGTGTCCAGCCTCTGCGCTCCGCCATTCCCACGGCGAGACTCGTCTGCCATGCCGCGAAATTGCTGACCGCCGGATAGATCACCTTGCCCGCGGCCACGAGCTGCTCGACGCCCCGCAAGACCTCCTCGAGGGCTGTGCACTCATCGAAGCGATGCAAAAACAAGATGTCGACCCGATCGGTTCGAAGTCGTCGCAGGCTGGCCTCGACCGAACGAACCAGATGATAGCGGCTGCTCCCTCGCGCATTCGGTCCGGCGGAGGTCGGGAAGTAGGACTTCGTGGTGAGAACCACTTCGTCGCGCTCGGCCGAAACCAAACGCCCGAGAATTTCTTCGGCTCGCCCACCGTTGTAGACGTTTGCACAGTCGAAGAGGTTGATGCCGACTTCGCGACACCGTGCGTAGATCCGAGCCGACGTGGACTCATCGGCATCTCCGCCGAACGCCATCGTGCCCAAACCGAGCGACGACACACGGAGACCAGTACGACCGAGGAACGGGTACTTCATGGGGCCAACGGTACCCGGGGCCAACCGTCCGTAAAACTCCCTCGCCCGTTCGGGCGACACACGAAACCCACGGCAGGTTTCAAACGACGACTCACTCGGGTCGATCGCGCCCTGGGCTCGGATTTCTTGGCGGCTTCCTTTCCTGGGCCGTACTCGCCTGGCACAATCTCGTACGTGACATTGCCTGGCTTCCGCTCGATCGTCGTTCGTCCATGGTGTGCCTTCGCCCTGCTGCTCGCGCCGGCGTGCGGGCGGAGCGATCTCGTGGTGTCGACCGGCGGCGACGACAGCTTCAGCACGAGCGGATACCAGAGCGACACCGCCAACGACACGGGCTCGTTCACCGTATCACCGAGCACCGTGACGTTCGCCGACACCACGTTCGGCTCCGAACCGCTCAGTTCGTCGTCGTTCGGTGAGACGTTCGTCGATACCGACGACACCGACGATACCGGGTTCGAGGAATGCCAACGCACCGTCGACGGCGACGTCGTCGTCGACGACTTCGGAGACTTCGAAGAGTTGTTCGACGTTTCGGTGATCCGCGGCAACCTCACGGTCCAAGGTGTCGAGGGGTTGTTCGATCTCTTCCCGTTGTTTTGCCTGACCCGTGTCGAGGGCACCTTCTCGCTCCTCGAAAACCCCGATCTGCCCAACCTGTTTGGCCTCGACCGTCTCGCCGAGGTGGAGAGCCTCGTCGTCGAGTCGAACCCTCAACTTTTTTCGCTGAGTGGTTTGTTCTCCCTGTTCGGTGTGAACGGCGACCTGAGGATTCGCTCGAACGTGTCACTTCCGACGTTGAGCGACCTTCTGCCCCTCGGATTCATCGGCGGCACCCTCGAGATCAGCGACAACGATAGTCTGTTCGATCTTTTTAGCATCGAGTCCATCACGAGTGTGGGCAGCGTCTCGATCACTGAGAACGACAATTTGACGACGCTCGAGGGACTTGGCTCGATCACCGGCTTGGCGCAACTCGAACTTCGCAACAACGCCAGCCTGAGTGACATCTTCGCGCTCAGTTCTCTCCGCGAGGCGACTGGGATCCGCATCGAGGGAAATCCGTCATTGACCACGTTGACCGGCCTGTTCCGTGTCGAAGGAATTGGGGGAGGTGGCCTCCAAATCATCGGCAACGCGAACCTGCCCAGCCTCGAGGGCCTCGGCAACATCACCCAAGTCGATGGCGAGATCCGAATCGAAGGCAACGAGGCCCTCACGGCGTTGGCCGATTTGGACGACGTGGAGAACGTCGGCAGCCACATCATCGTCACCGAGAACCCACTGCTGACCGACGTCAGCCCGCTCGGGTCGGTCGACAGCATCGGTGGTTGGCTCGTCATCGATCGCAATGCTGCGCTCACGAGCGTTCAACTCAACGATCTACGATCGATTGGGGCGGTCCTCAGCGTTTCGTTGAACCCTTTGCTGACCACCACGGAGTTTCCCGACCTCGAATCGGTTGGCACCGACGCCCGCTTCCTCGCGAACGGTTCGATGACCCAACTCGACGGGTTCCCGAACCTCACGTCCATTGGAGGCGCCTTGCGCCTGGAGAACAATGTGTCCTTGCTCGGAATCACCGAGTTCAACATCGAGGAGGTCGAAGGTAACGTCACGGTCTCTGGGAATACCGTGCTCGGAACCGTCGACCTCGGCGATCTCACGTTCGTGAATGGCAGCCTCATCGTCAGTGAAAACGATGCCCTGACGACCGTCGACTTCGGAAACCTCCTTGCGGTGGCCGGAGAGCTCAGGTTCCAAGGACATTCGGCGCTGTCGAGCATTGCGGCTCCCAACCTCACCGACATCGGCAATGGCTTCTCATTGCTCGACAACTCGACGATCGCTACCCCTGGCGCCTTCGATGGTCTGGTCAGCATCCTGGGCGACTTCACAATTTCCGGGAACGCCAACCTGACGAGCTTGGGGAGCTCGTTCCCGGTCCTGTCCGAGGTTTCGAGCCAGTTCGGTGTGACGGCGAATCCTTCCCTCCCCACCTGTGACGCGACCGAACTCGCTCGCCGCATCGAGATTGGCGGTTTGACCGTCATCAACGGGAACCTGCCGCCCCAGGTCTGCCCGCCATGACCCAAGTCGCGACTGAACGCTCAGAACAGCGGGACCAGGACTTCGTGCCAGTGGTTCACCATCTTTTGTGCGCCTGAGGCATTGGGATGCACTCGGTCCGTCGTATCGGCCACGACGTCGAACCCTGCGAATTGATCGACGACCAGGATGGGGGATGACACGGTGCTGCGCTGTGCAGCCCATCCAGGGATGGCAGCATTCAACTCGAGGACTCCAGTTGGACACGTCGTGCAGAGCGTGCAGCCCTGACAGGTGGACTCATCGGGTGCCATCGGGATGATCTGAGCGACGACGAACCAGACGTCTGGATTCTGGGCCCGCATTTCATCCACCACGATGTCGTAGGCATCGAGGATCTCGTCACCGGGAGCCACGGTCGCGGGATCGTCGACCGCGATGTTGTTCCAGATGTCATTCGTTCCAAAGTGCATGAGCACGAGATCCGGCGCGACCGCGGCCCATGTCCGAAGCTCATCGATTTGCGTGGTTGCGACCTCGGTGACCAGGTAGCCGGCGTGCCCCTCGTGATCCGAGTCGGTTCCCGCAACACCGCAGTCGCCGTTGACGGTGCTCGTACCCACGAAATCGAACGCAAAACCCTCTTGGTCGAGGACCTGCCAAAGGCTTGGACGATAGCCACAGATCTCGGTGATGGAATCGCCGAGCGGCATGATCCGCAGGGCGCCATCGCGCGGTGGCCTGCCCACGACTTCTCCACCCGTACCGCTCGTCTCGTCGCCGGTGGACGCAGCCGCCGAATCAACCTCGTCGCCTTCACCGGAACTCGTTGGACTCGATTCGCCTCCGGACTCCCCGGTCAACGGGCCGACATCGGTCGTGGCAGCACCCGAGAGCGACGTAGGCATGCTGCCATCGCCCGTGTCCTCCCCTCGACCCCGACCTTCCGAGGTTTCGTCGTCGCCTCTGTCGTCGCCTCCGTTGTCTCCTCTGTCGTCGCCTCCGTTGTCGCCTCCGTCGTCGTTCACGCCGCTACCGCTGCCCCCGTTCTCCGCGCCTTCATTCGAGGAGCACGCTGATGCCCATTCGACGAGACTCAGCAACAGCACATAAAGGAGCGGACGAGACGATCCGAGACATTGACGAGGAGGAAATTGCATGAGTCCATTTCCTATACCCTCGAGTGATTCGAGTTGGTCTATCGGAGCGGACGCAAACCATGCACGTCCTGAACCCGACATCGCTCCACGCTTGCGGGGATGATTTCGATGCCGTGTTACTCCGTGTTCGGGTTCCGCTCAATCGGCGAGCTCTCGGAGGATGCGCCGAACGAGGCGGGGGCCCTCATAGATGAGGCCCGTGTAGACCTGGACCAGGATCGCCCCCGCGTCGAGGACTCGCTTGGCGTGATCACCGGTGCAGATGCCCCCCACGCCGATGACCGGAAGCGTTCCGCGCGTTCGCTCGTGGATGGCTCGCACCATCGCGAGCGAGCGATCTTGCAGAGCCGCACCGCTCAATCCTCCGGTCTCGTGAGCCAACCGCGAACGCAACGTGGATGGACGCGCAAGGGTCGTGTTCGTCGCGATCGCCCCATCGAGCCCGAGTTCGAGGATCACGTCGAGTGCATCATCGAGCTCACGGTCGTCGAGATCCGGGCTGAGCTTCACGAGCACCGGCCGGCGAACGGTCTGTGCATCTCGTCGCGCGAGCACCGAACCGAGCAACCCTCGAAGATGGGCGCGTCCCTGCAACTCACGCAGACCCACCGTATTGGGCGAGCTCACATTGACGACGAGATAGTCGGCTCGATCCGAAAACCGGTCGACCAGCTGTTCGTAGTCCGCGGCAGCCTCCGTGAGCGGCGTGTCGCGGTTCTTGCCCAGGTTGATCCCGAGCACGACACCATGCGGGCGCTCGCGACCCACTCGCGAGGCCACGATCTCGGCGCCCTCGCCCGGGAACCCCAATCGATTGATGAGCGACGCATCCTCCGTCAAGCGAAACACCCGAGGTTTGGCGTTGCCGGGCTGTGGACGCGGGGTCACGGTCCCAACTTCGACATGCCCAAATCCCAGGCTCGCCAAGCCTTTCCACGCGAGGCCGTCTTTGTCGAACCCGGCCGCCAAACCGATCGGATTGTGGAATCGCAGGCCAAACGCCGTCACCGGCCGGTCGCCCCCGGGGCCCAGCCAAGCGCGAGTGAACGCGCGCAGGAGCGCTGAGCTTCCGGCGACTCGACAAGCGACGATCGCCAAACGGTGGGCATACTCGGGATCGAGCCGAAAGAGGAGCGGTCGCAGCCAGGAGTACATGGTCACGGGGAGGGTACCTTCGAACGCTCGCGAGGCACGGCGACCGCCCCGACATGATAGCGTCGTGCTCATGCGCTGGTCCGCACGCCGGATGCTTCTGACGGGTCCCCGCAAACACGCGTCGACCCTGGGCCGATGGCACCGGCCGGGCCTTCTCGTCGGCTTCGCCATCCATCTGGGATCGGGGTGCTTCTCCCCCGACGAGGTCCCGTGCGAGCCGGGAACGATGGAATGCCGCTGTGCCGCCGGAACGGTGTGCGAGGAGGGCCTCACCTGCAAAGGCGGCGTCTGCAGGCCGACCGAAGCGAGCGGGAGTTCCGACAATGAGGGCACATCCGCGATCTCGGCGACGAGCGGCAATGACGAGCCAACATCGATCTCGTCACCCAATCCAACGTCGAGCCCATTGGACTCCGACGACGAAGCGACCGTGACTCCGCTGGACTCGAGTTCGATGTCTCTCGAGTCCACCTCGGTCGAATCCACCTCGGCCGAATCCACCTCGGCCGTGGACCCGACGTCGACCTCGGACCCAGGTTCGTCGTCTGCGGACACCGACACGGGTCCGTGCAACAACGGGATCCTCGAACCGGGGGAAATGTGCGACCGCGGCTCGGGATGCACGGAGTGCGTGCTCGACGAGTTTGCCTGCAATCCACTCAACGACGCGGGCTGCTCACGCGGGACCAAGTGCACGTATCTCGAGAACGGGACCTTCGGCTGTGTGCTCGCCCCGAATTCACCGGCCGCCCTCGGGATGCCTTGCCCCGATCTCTACCAAAGCAACGTCTGCCAATCCGGTCTAGCCTGTGTGTCCGGAGCGACGTGTAACGACTTTTGCTGCACTGAATGGTGCGATATCAACGGAAACTACCGAGACTGTTCGCGAGGGGTGTGCTTCGGCTGGTGGGTGGATCCAAGCGGCGCCCCCGGACTCGAGTGGCTCGGTAGTTGCGACGAGCGCTAGAGCCTGTCGAAGAAGACGAGTAAGTTCATTCAGCAGGCCGTTTTGCGGGCACGAGATTCATCACCAATGCGGGGACCGGCTCGATTTTGGGGCTCGACGTCGGCGGCCGCTTGAGAAACACGGGTCTCGTCGTATCGATCTCCGCATCGAACACGGACGTCATATGCTTGGCGGCCGGGTCCTCGCGATCGGCTGGCGCTGCTCTTCGAGTCGTGGGCGCCTCGTCACGTTCTTTGGGGAGAGGAGCAGCATCGACATCGGCGATCCGGGGCGGCGGTAGCGATGGCCCTGCGACCTCATCGACCGTTGGGACCAAGCTCGAGGCCGCCGTTCCTTCGCCTGCCAAGGCACCACTTGCCCGCTCGACCAACCCGCTCGCAAGCGTTTTTCGCGGTGGATCCGCGATGCGTCCAGACGAGGCCGCCAACCGGAAGTCAGCCGTTCGCGGCGGAGGAGCAGCACTCCGGCCATTCGGAACGATGAAGAGCAAGCTGCCCCCCAACGCAATGCCGGCCGCCGCAGCCCCGACATTCGCTTTCCAACCGGTGAGTCTCGCCCAGCGCAGGGTGTGGAAGAACGGCTGGCGGGGCCGTGCCGGAGCCCACGGTACGCCCACGTCGGCGGGAACGGGTTCGAGTGGAACCAATCGGTGCGCTTCGACGGCGACCTGACGCTGCGACAATCCGAGCTTCGCTCGATGGGCGAAACGTTCGAGGGCCCGCGCGAAGTCATAGGCGGTCTGGAACCGCTCTCGCGGGTTCGCAGCCAAGGCTCGCCGGACGATCTGCTCGAGGCCTTCGGGATAACTCGGATCCACGCACGACGGGCGTTCCAAACGACCACCGACGATCTGCCCCATCGCCGCGATCCCGTCCCGAGAACGAAAGGCTCTTCGGCACAACGTCGCTTCGTAGAGCAGAACGCCCAAGCTGAAGACATCGGACCGTCGGTCGAGACGGCGACACTGACATTGCTCCGGGGACATATATCCAAAGCTACCCTTGAGCGGTCCCCCCGCGATCGTATGGCCCTCGGGCACGACGAACTGCACGAGCGGAGCTTCTTCGGTGGGCTTCGAGATCCCGAAATCGACGAGTTTGACCGCCCCATCCTCACGGATGAGGATGTTCCCCGGATTCAGATCGCGATGGATGAGTCCGAGGGGCCGCCCGTTGTCGTCGCGGAGCTCGTGCACATGATCGAGCGCCAATGCGATGTCACGAATGATCGTGAGCGTGGCCTCGAGGGCGAGCCCGCCCGCCGAAGCGGCGGCTTTGATGAGGGATCGCAACGTCCGACCGTGGACGAACTCCATGATGAGGAGGCGATCGTTGCCGCGGCGAACGTAGTCGAAATAGGTTGCAATGTTGGGGTGTCGCACGCGAGCCGCGATCGCGACCTCGCGCTCGAACAGCTGAATGTATTCACTGCGATGGGCAAACGCAGGCCGAATCCGTTTGACCGCAAACAGCTCTTCTTGGCCCGACCCCGAATCGTGGCTCGCGAGCAGGACCTCCGCCATTCCGCCACGGCCCAGCAATCCGCGAATCCTATAGTCACCTAGGAATTCAGAATGCGACATCACTGACCCCTACCCTCGTCTTTGGGTTGCACACCACCGCGTGGACCAAACCAACCCTCACCGGTCGGATCATCTTCGCTCTTTGCTTGAGGATTGTCGTGGGGAATTTGCGCGGTCCCATCGCGGCGCAAACCCGTTGCGGACCGCCGACCTGTGGGTTTCGGCCTGGGGTTGTATGTCCAAAGCGAGATATGGGAACACCAAGCGATGGCTTCGCCGGGATACGCTCGATAACCGTGGGCTATCACTCGCCGGTCGGCGCGGCGAGTGACCGCATCCTCGTTGGACTACTCACGAGGATCGCCTGGCCGCGGGAGTGGGTGTGGGTCGTGCTCGCCCCGAGCTCGGAGCCACCGCACGGACACTCGCTCGGGCCGCATCGACCCGAGACAAAATCTCGGTCGCATGGGCAAGCAACACTTCGCCTGCCGGTAGCAATTGCATTCCTCGGGCACGGCGCTCGAACAATGGAACCCCTAGCTCCTCCTCGAGTTGTCGGATCCGACGCGACAAGGGTGGCTGAGAGATGCGCAGGCGCTTGGCGGCTCGACCGACGTGCTCTTCTTGCGCAACGACGACAAACGATTCGAGCTCGAGCAACGACACAAAAGCGCTCATAGCACGCGGCCCCGACAGCGAGCGATGCGTTTTTGGTATTGGACGACCGCCTCGCATCCTGCCACTTCGTCGACTCATGGCGATTACAGTGCTCGGTCCAACCGAGGTCGCAGGGATGCGGCGGGCGGGCAGCGTTGCCGCAGCGACCTTGGCCCACATCGGCCGGCTCCTCCGTCCGGGCATTTCGACCGCGACGATCGATGCTTGGGTCCGCGAAGACACGGCTCGTCGAGGTGCCACTCCGAGCCAGCTTGGTTACAAAGGGTTCCCCGCCGCGGTTTGCACGAGCCTCAACGAGGTCGTCTGTCATGGAATCCCAGCTCCCGACGTCATTCTGGGGGACGGGGACATCATCAACGTAGATGTGACGTCGTCGCTGGACGGGTTTCACGGAGATTGCTCGACGACGTTCATCCTGGGCGACGTTCCCCTGCGGGTCGCGGAACTCGTTGCGACGGCCAAACAATGCCGGGACGCAGCGATCGCGGCCGCTCGTCCGAACATCCGACTGGGCGATCTCGGACAGATCATCGAGGACATCGCTCGGGCACGCGGATTTGGAGTCGTCCGAGAGTTCGGCGGACACGGGATCGGACGCAGCATGCACATGCCTCCACACGTCCCTCACGTTGGACCTGCCGGGCGAGGCTTGCGTCTGCGGCCCGGTATGGCGTTCACCCTCGAGCCCATGCTCACGTTCGGTGAACCTGGGATCGAGGTCTTGAACGACGGATGGACCGTCGTGACTTGCGATCGATCCCCTTCCGCTCAGTTCGAACACACTATCGTGATCACGGAATCGGGTGCCGAAGTCCTCACGCTCGAGGTTCCTGTTTGAAGACGTCGCGTCGAAAGGGCCGATCGCCGGCGTTTCGGGTGTCCGCAGACCACTTGCAGCCGGGGGGCCCTTGTCGGAGGCCCCCCGTGGGTCTCTCTGTCAACCCTCGGATGAAGCGTAGAAAGCTTCGATGAGCCCCGCGTAGCGCTCGTTGACCTGCTTGCGGCGGACCTTCATCGTCGGCGTCAGCTCGCCGCCATCGATGGTGAGCTCGCGAGGCAGGACCGCGACCTTTTTGATCGTCTGGACCCGGGCGAGCGAGCGGTTGACGACCTCGACCTGCGCCATGAGCCATTCGTTGAGTTTGGGATCCGTGGCCGCGTCGGCGAGCGTCTTTGCGCTGCAGCCAGCCTCTCCGAGGGTGATCTCGAGCCGCGTCTCGTCGAGCGCGAGTAGGGCCGACAAATGCTTGCGACCATCACCGACGACGACGGCCTGAGAGATCGCAGCGATCCCCCGCAACCGTTCCTCGATCATTTGCGGTGCAATGTTCTCCCCGCCCGCGGTAATGAGCAGATCCTTTTTCCTGCCGGTGATCTTGACGAACCCGTCTGAGTCGATCGACCCCAAGTCACCCGTATGGAGCCAGTTGTCGGCATCGATGGCTTCGCGCGTGGCCTGCTCGTTTTTCAGGTACCCCTTGAACACATGGCGTCCACGCACGAGCAACTCGCCGTCGTCCGCGATACGCAGTTCGGTTTCGCGAAAGCTATAGCCCACGGTGCCCGACTTGTATCGTTGTGGCAGCGATACCGTGCTCAGGCCCGTCACTTCCGACATCCCGAAGCACTCCATGATCGCCATGCCCAGACTGTGGAAGAACTCCACGGTGGACAGACTGATCGGTGCCGCGCTCGACACGAGGACCCGCGCTCGATCGAGCCCGAGCCGCTCACGCACTTTGCTGAACACCACCTTCTCGGCGAGGGGGTGGAGGAACGGGCGCGAGGTCCCTCGCTGATCGGCTTCCGCGCTCGCTCGACCCACCGACCGAGCCCATGCGGAGATGCGCTTCTTGAGCCCGCTGTTTTGGGCTCCGGCCGCGATGATCTTGGACTGCATCTTCTCCCAAACGCGTGGAACCGCGAGGAAGAGCGTGGGCCGAACTTCACGTAGGTTGTCGCCGAGAGCCTCCAAGCTTTCTGCGAACCACACGGTCGCATGCGAATAGAGCGGACCGTAGAGCGACACGATCTGCTCACCGATGTGCGAGAGCGGCAAATAGCTGATGACGCAGTCACCCGGAACGAACCCGAGTGCCCCGAACGTGATCCGGGGATTGAACGTCACGTTGTCGTGCGTGAGCATGACCGCTTTGGGCTCACCCGTCGTTCCGGACGTGTAGATGTACGCACAGACGTCTTCGGATCGCTGTCGCTCGATCCGGGCGAGCAACGTCGACTCCGGGACTTCGTCGGCGAGCTTGAGGAACGTTTGCCATGAGTAGACCGCCGGATCGGCATCGTCGCCGTACATCATCACGATCGCTCGGAGTTCGGGAAGTCGATCGCGAACTTCCTTGAACTTGGCCAAGTGCTCGCGGTTTTCCACGAACACCACCCGCGCTCCGCAATGCTCCGCAATGTAGTGACATTGTTCGGGCGTGTTGGTCGTATAGATGCCGGTCGGGCGTCCCCCCGCATGCACCGCGCCCATATGTGCGATCACCCACTGCGGACAATTGAATCCAATGATCGCGACTCCCGAGCTTGGCTCGACCCCCAAATGGATCAAGGCCCTCGCCGCTTTGTGGACCTCCTCGCGATATTCGTTCCAGGTCCGCGTGCGCCATTCACCACCTTGCTTGAACTTGAGCGCGGGTCGGTCTCGGTTCGCATCGACCACGAAGTCAAAAGCTTCCATGAGCGTCTGGCGGTCTTTCATGCTGGGGGCTCCTTCCTCGACGGGTGGTCGTATTTTCCCCAAGGGCGCAAGGTTAGCAGAACCGACCTCGAGGGAGCTTCAACGGAAGGGCGGAAATGGCGCCCTGCACCATCTGGATCTCCATCGAGATATCGCGAGCGGACCGAATGGGACCAGCCGCGAGCGCGTCGCGGATCTGGGCGGGGTCCACGTTGGATCCAGCTGTTGGATAGCCCACCAAACTGACTCGTATCGTTCGAAGCGGGTGCGGCCGGGACTCCCCGCTGCCCCTCCAGCGACTTGAAAGCTTGGGGTTCGCCCGCACGGCCGAGTCCGAATTATTTTCTTCGTGACGACGGACGTCGTCGTTTCGACGCATCGCCGTAAAGGTCGTCATAGCGAAAGCATGCAACCTCGTGATCGTTCACGAGCCCGGCAGCTTGCATGTACGCGTAGCAGATCGTCGAACCCACGAATTTGAATCCACGGCGGACGAGCTCCTTGCTCATCGCATCGGACTCTGGGGTTCGTGCGGGCACCTCGGCCATCGACGCCCGCGCGTTGTGACGGGGTCGACCGTCGACGAACCCCCAGATGAAGCGATCGAACGAACCGAACTCTTCCTGCACGGTCAAGAATGCTTTGGCGTTGCCGATCGACGCTTCGATCTTCTGGCGATTGCGTACGATGCCGGCGTCCGCCATCAATCGCTCGATACTGCGGCGATTGAACCGCGCGACGCGAACGGGATCGAAGTCGGCGAACGCTCGCCGGAAACCATCGCGCTTCTTGAGCACGATGGCCCAGCTCAGTCCGGCCTGGAACGCATCGAGGATGAGGAACTCGAAGTGCTTGAGATCGTCGCGCACGGGCACGCCCCATTCGCGGTCGTGGTAGTCGATCATGGCCACGTTCTGCCGCGCGACATCGATTCCCAGCGACCAGCCGCAGCGCTTACGCTCCGGGACAACCGGCTTCGTCACGGCTTCACGAATACACCATCACGCGGCTCGGGGCCATGGGCGTCACTCGACATTGAAGGAGTAGTCCACGCCGGTGGTGGGTCCATCGTAAGCCGGAAAGCGATGATCGTAGACGATTTTGCGAACGCAGGGGACGATCCCGAAGACCTTGAGGTTCGGCGGAGCCTTCACGGTGACACCGGAAACCTTGCCGGTGTTGCGGATCCCGAAGACCATGTCGATGCGTCCGCGACCCAGGTCTCCATCGCTGTACTCCGCAGCCGTGGCGATACAGCCATTGAGCTTGCCCTCGAGCCCGGCGAGGTGTGACCGAATCGTATGATCGGGGAGTCGATCGCTGCCACTGCCACTGTCGATATGCTGGGTTTCGTTGGCGTCGTACAGCGGAATGTGGCGATCGTCGATCGCCCGAAACGACTCTCGCCCGACCGCTGCGGCCTTCGTACCCCGCTTCCGTCGCGCCTTCGCGGGGGCGAGCTGTTCTGCGTCGACGGTCGGTGGTGCTGGCGCAACGATACAGCGCTCGGCTTCACAGATCGTGCCGTCCCCACAGACGCCGAAACACGCATCCCTGCCAGGCCCACCGAAGTCGCAGGCGAGCAGTCCAACGAACAGGCCGGTCGTCAGTCTCCGCATCGGTCTCACATCGTAGTCGTTTCGCCCCGCCGCGTCAGTTTCGAGGGTTGGCCGGCCCATGCGCCTTTCGCACGACGAACTCGGACGATCACCCGAGCGCGACCCGGCGAAACGTTCCGGACCGAGAACGGCACGCGGAACTGGGGTTCACGGCGATGCAGCTAGCATGCGATGAACATGCGAGCATGCGTTCAGGAGCGCCCAGAGGAGTGCCGAAGCGGCGAGGCCCCACGCCGCTCGAGCTCGAGGCCGCGCGAGGCCGTCGGTTGCCCGATGTCTTGGGCGAAGGGTTGTCGGTCTTGTTCGTGGGAATCAACCCGAGTCTCTACTCGGTGGCGGTCGGGCATCACTTCGCGCGTCCGGGCAATCGCTTTTGGCCGACCCTGCATCGCTCGGGTTGGACGCCGCGTCAGCTCGATCCGTCGGAAGACCGCGTGCTGCTCGAGTTCGGCCTCGGACTGACCAATCTTGTATTCCGTGCCACCGCCCGTGCCGACGAGCTCAGCCCCGACGAACTCGTTCGCGGTGGACGAACCCTGCTGACCAAGGTGCGTCGATTTCGACCCCGAACGGTCGCGGTCGTGGGTGTCACCGCCTACCGGACGGCCTTTGGACGACCCGACGCCAAGCTCGGACGACAACCCGACCGCTTCGGCCCTTCGGTGTTGTGGGTCCTTCCGAACCCAAGTGGCCTCAATGCGCATTATCTGCTGCCCGACCTCGTGCAGCTCTATGGCGACCTGCGAAGCGGCCACGATTCGTGACGAACTAATCCAAACGTCCGAAGAAGTAGGCGACGCCGATCCCCATGAAGAGCCCAGCATGGTCGCCGAGCTCGAAGCCAAATCCGGGGCCATCCGTGGTCCCGAGCCGTGAGCCTGCGCCCGTTCCGGGATTCATATCGAACTCGCCGTTTTGATCGGGTTCACGCCGACCGGGAATGATTCGGAACACGATACCGAACTCGGGCAGGAGCGCGACGCGGCGTCCGACGAACAATTGCATGGCAACGGGTACTTCGACGTCGATTTCGAGCGGCGTATCGAGCGTTTCGCCTCGTTCTTCTTCCAAGCGACCGAGAAAACCAACGTATGCGGTCAGGCGCAACCCGATGCCGACGTCCGCATGGATCGATTGATTGCGATCGCCCTGCACCGGCCACGCGAAGAACTCGGGACCCACCCCCACCCGCCCCACCGTGCGCATTCGGCCGAACTCGCCGTCTTCGTCGGTGTCTCGATGCGAGAACGTCGCGACCCCCGCATGAACACCAAGGGTAAATCGGTTCGCAACAAATCCGCGCACGAACAGCCCGTTGAGGCCCGCCACGGTCCGCATGGCACCGAAGCCTACCCGCCCCCGCATCGACGCCGAAGGTGGCGATCTCGAACCGGACTGCGACCCCACGTTCGCGTCGGCTGCCGGTTCGGCGGTTGCCGCCACGTCGACTTCGGATGCACTCGGTTCCAATTCGGCAGGAGGCTCCGTTGCCCCCCATGTGGGGGCAGGAGTCAACATCAACGCAATCGCCACACCGATTCCACCAGACCCGATCCGAACCTTCATTGCGCTTCGAACCTCACGAGGACCATGATGGCAATGTCATACCGCTCCCGAACGGAAGTCGCGCGATGCGAATTGGCCCTCCTCTGCGAAACTTCGAAAACGGCCCCCTCGCACGGTCGGGATCATCCAGCCGGCGACCCCGCGTGAGTGGCCCTTGCCTTCGGCCTGAACGCGCTACTTTCAAGGATGTGATGGCCCGATGGATGACGCGCGTAGTCCTGCTTGCGGCTTCACTTGGCGGAGCTGCCTGCAATGACATCATCGGCCTCGATCCCGCGGATCCGGCTCGCGGCCCCGGCCAGCTCGTCGGCAACGGCGATCCCGTCTCGGGGAGCGATTTCGGAGGAGGTGCCGATCCACGACCACCGCCGCGAAGCATCGAACCACCTGCGGAGGGTGTGGCGATCGACTGCAACGGCGAGTGCCTGACCTATTGCGCGGGGCTGGAGCTCGACAACCCCGTCAACGTCGGACTCTGTACGTCGACCTGGGGCGTTGGGCTCGACGTTCGCCCCATCGAGCGCGAGGAAGCCTGCCGCCGGCTCTATGCCGATTTCGTCGGACGTTATCCGTCCCACGCCGAGATCGATTCGGTCTGTGCCGCGGCCGACTGGGGGGATACCGTCCGGCAGCTCCAAGCGACGCCGGAATACCTCCTCGTCCAACAACGCCGATGGGCCGACAAGTTGCTCTACAATAATCGCGCGGTCAATTTCGAGCGCGCTTACGACATGGATGAGTTGGTCGGCAAAGCCTATCGCGGGTTGGTGAGCTGGGATGAGTTTGCCGCTGTCGTGAGCGCCCATCCGATCCTGGTGCGGAGGTACGACACGGGGAGTGACCGTGTCGCGTTCTTGTTCAAGCTCTTCCTCGGTCGACCACCCTATGAAAACGAGCGGGCCGATCTCGCACGCCTCTATCGATTGTGGTTCAACGGTTATTGGGAACACCCGCACGTCGGGCGCGTGCCAGATTCATTCATCGACTTCGAGTGCATCGACGACGCTGGCCGGCCCGATCCGCAGACCGTGGGTGAATGCACGAGCATTCTCTTTGGTCATCATGAGCTCACGCTTGCTCCCGACCGCCAGCGTATCGAACGGGAAGGCGACGGCGATGCAGCCCAGGAAGGCATGCTTTGGTCGGGCTTTTTGCTCCCTGACGAATGGAAAGCGCTGCAGCTGCCCGGCCGTATCGTCGCCGCCTCGCCCACGTTTTGGGAATACGCCGTCGACGAAGCCCTGGAACAGCTGCTCGGTTACAACCTTGCCATCGATGCGCCGAGCGTTCGCCACGAATTGGTTCGATACATCCTCGCATACAACGGAGACATCCGCGCCCTCCATTTCGCGATCGCAACCTCTTTCGTATACCTGCAGTCGAGCCGCGGCGAAACGGCGACGACGCGCCGCTTCACCTACGGTCCGCTCAAACAGATCCAGGTCGAGGGCTGGATCGATTCGATCCGTGACGCCACCGGGTACGTGATCTCTCAATGTGACCATCGTTTGCCCTACCCCGAGGATTACGTGGGCGACCAAGCCGAAGAGGAAGGGATGGGTGGATGGGCCCATGCACTGGTCGATCGATCGCGATGGGAGATCGACGCGGCTCGGCAAGTCGAAGTCGACTATCGCAATTTGGCCCGGACCCTCGGTGGGTGTCCCACCAATGAAGCCGGCGGCCGGTTCACCACCGTCAGCGTCCTCAATACGGCTGTCCAAGAAGCCTTCGTTGCGGAAGTGTGCGGACTCAGCAACGCCCGTGGAATCGAAGTGGAACGGTTGTTGCCCGCAGGCATCTCGGCCAACACCGAACTCACCGAGGCGACCGCGGATGCGATCTTGACCCACCAGCATCGACTGCTCTTGGGGCGCGCCCCGACCGACGATGAGCGAGCGCAGGCCCAAGCGAGTGCCGCGACATGCTCCCCTGCCCCGTGCACCGCACAAAGCTTTGCTCGACCGCTTTGCTTCGTATTGGCCTCGAGCTCAGAGATGCTCTTCTACTGATGCGAAAGCCGGACCGATGACTTTACCTTGCCCCACCGGATCGCGGGACCCCAGCCGAGATGTGTTTGCAACTGCAATGGAGGGGGGGACTCCCACCGTAACGGGCCCTTCGTCCGAGCCGTGCGCACCACGTGCCAGGAGTCTCCTCGTCGGGTCGACCCGTCGTCGCCTGTTGCAAGGCGTGGGAGCGTTGACGGCGGCAACGGCATTCCCCCACCTTTGGTTGCCCCGACAGGTGCAAGCCACGGCCGCGTTCGGCACGGCCAAGCATCTGCTCTACATTCGCCTCAACGGCGGCTTTCGCTTTTCCGTGGCGTTCAACGGCGATGTCGCCGAATCGTTCAATCCGTTTGGACAAGCGAGCGGAGTCGCGAGCGGTACTGAATGGGGAGTGGGTCGAGTGTTGGGCGAAAATGCCTGGCTGACCGAAGAACTGGCGACATTGGGCTTGCGACCGGTCCCCACGTTCGCGAACGAGATCGCGGTCGTCTCATGCGTCGACCATGAACCTCTCTCCGGAAGTGCCGACGGAAACCACCAAAGCGGGCTCGAGCGTTTCCTCACCGGATATGTGGGTGGCGAAACCGGTCTCTTCACGATGATCAACTACGGGCTGCGAGAACGACAGGCCGCAGATGAGGCAGCGGGGATCACCCGTCTGCCCGCGATCATCATGGGCGACCCCGGGATGGGTCGGGGTGGCGGTGCATATGGAGCGTATCGACCCGCAGTGTTGCGCGGCGATGACTTCGAGCGCTTTGCGACGACGCCCGACGGAGCGCTGCCCGACTGGGCGCGAACGTTGGCCACGGCTTACGATGAACGCAACCTGGCCGGGCAAAACCTCGCCCACATGCCGCTCATCGATTCTTACATTCGATCGCGTGAGGCTACTCGCGCCTATGCGGAGATCTTCAGCAGCGACATTCTCCGCGTCGGCGATCGTTCCGACGAAGCTCATGACGGGCTCTCCAACGCCGACCTGGCGCTCGCGTTTGGCGATCGCGGGGCCGGACGCGACGCCCACCTGGCGCTACGCCTATTTCATTTCGGATGTCCGGCGGTGTACTTGGACGAAGGCGGCTACGACCTGCACTCCGACGAGGAACTCAATCTACCGACCCGTATTCAAGGGTTGAGCCAGTTACTGTCGGCGCTCGAATGGTCGCTCAAACGATTGGCGCACCCCGAGGGTGGCACCTACTGGGATCACACGGTCATCGCATGTGGTTCGGAGTTTTCCCGCACGACGCACGGAAGCCCCTTCAACTCGGCTCGTGGGAGCGATCATAGTGGTGACTTGGCAACCCGATGGATGTCCATGCCTTTCATGGGCGGCCCCGTCGCGGCGCGCGGCCGTCGGATCGGAGGGACCGATCGTTCGACCTTTGCGGCCACGGGTCCGGTGTTTTCGTATCGTTCGACCGCCAAAACGCTCATGGATGTGCTCGGGTGCGATCATGCCGAGTTTTTTCCGGCCGACCTGCCTTACGAGGACGTGTTCGTCTAACCGAGGAGCTCAACCTTGCGCTTTGTATCTCATGGTCGGATCGTTCTTGGGCTCGTCGTGGGCACCCTCATGGGGTGTCGCTCGACCACCGACTACAACTCGGGCGAGATCGAGTTCACCCCCGAGCGACCCGAAGTCGAAGATTCCACACCGACCTCACCGTACGAGGGTACGAACCCGATCGTCATCGAAGCGCAACAGCGCTTTCCGACCGGACTCGAGCTTCATCGCAAAGTGATCTGGCGGACCTGCACCCCCAATGGAGGCGTCTGCCACAATAGCAAGGAGTATCCCGACCTGCGTACGCCGGCCGGTTTCGCCGCGGCGTTCGATGCACCTTGCAATGTCCAACCCGGAGAGACGTCGTCGGTCTTCGATGGTTGCGAGCGTGCCGCGGATCGCCTGCACTTGGATGCGTTCGAGGACGAACCCGTCGCGATCGCTTGGATCGAACAAGTGGTGACACTGACGGCGGACGACGAGAACGCCCAAGCACCGGGCCTCCATATCCATTTGGTAACACCCCTCCCGGGCGATCGGACCGAAGGGTGGTCCACCGCCCGATTCAGCCGCACGTTCACGGACGAGGCGGGTGACGTTCGCGACCTCGATTACGCCACATTCGATACCGAGTGGCACGTTCTCGAGGGACGGACCCATCTCATCGGCAATATCGAAGAGTACCAAACCGACGCCGTGCAAGCCCTGCTCGATATCGACATGATCGAGGGCGATGCCAATCGCAATGGCACCATCGGTTCCACGCTCGACATGGATGTGCGGTTGCTCGTACCGGGGAGTCCCGAGCAGAGCTATCTCATTGGCCGGATCCGTGGGGAGATGTTCGATGCACCCTTGCCCGGGTCACGTATGCCGCTGGCCAACTCACCACTCTCGATTCCCGAGATGCTCGCGCTATTTTGCCTCATCGAAGGATTCCCCGCCGAGGCCGATCAAGAATACCTCTCGAGCTCGATCGACTACCGCAATTGTTCCTATTCGGAAAACCCCGAAGACCTCAATTTACTCGGCAATGGCGTCACTTGGGCATCGCGGGTTCGTCCGATCCTCGAGACGAACTGTGGAGGCTGCCACTCCGAACAGGAAGCCCAAGGGGACCTCGTCCTCGTCGGCGACGGCGTCTACGAACGTTTGCTCGCACCGTCGGCCCAGGTCCCCGATCTTCCTCTGATCACACCGGCAACCCCGGATGCGAGCTATCTCTACCTCAAGCTCATCGGTGACGACGCGATCGTGGGAAGCCCCATGCCGCTCAATCCGCTCACGGGGACCGGCAGGCTCAGCGAAGCCGAACTCGGTGATATTCTGACCTGGATCACGAACGGCGCGATCGAAGATCAATAGCGCCACCATCTGCGACCCTACTCACCAACGGGCGGTACCACCCGCGGTAGGCGAGCGTGCGGGAGCACCGGGATCCATGGTATCGGAGATCGACCTGCGCTGAGCGATCGATGGATCAGGAGCGGCACGTCGCTTGGCCTGGTTGCTGCTCGCATTCGTCAGTCGCCGGTGCAGGTGCGACAGCCCTACCAGCGCCCGACTCTCTTCTTCGCGTCAATGGTGCGGTTAGTTTGACGCGACGCTGCGTTCGTCCCTTCATGAGTTGCCTTCCGATATTCGACGCCTCCTCACGCAGCACCCGCGAGCACTTTTTGCCACATCATTCGCCTTAGCACGACGGCGACGGATTCTTCGAGGGCTGGAACGCTGTCAGCATCCGCGCTGGCGCGCTGGCGAGGCGCGAGGCCGAAGTTGGATCGGGCACACTGCGAGTGCCGAGCGACAAAGCCCAGCATGGACGGGGGGGTGTTCCAGCGCGCGAGGAATCCGTCGCAGTCGTGTCACCCCGACTGTAACCGTGGCCGTACGAATCGTGACAGTCCGACACAGTGTGGCCTGATATCGTGGTGGAATGAAGGGTTTTGATCCGAGTGCGATCGATCTCAAAGCGCTCGCTCGGGAAATCGTTGACCTTCGGAATGAGCTCGACCGCGAACTCGGCGAAGACGACCTCGCCCATCTCCGAATGCTCGAGCGACGTGGACGTGTCTGCTTTCTGCTCGGCTACGGGACGGCCTGGATCGCTCCCAATCCACTGTCTGTCCTCCTCATTCATTGTGGGCTCGCGACCCGCGTCATGATGGGGCATCACATCTTGCACGGCGCGTACGACCGGATCCCGGATGTACCCAAACGTTACACGAGCCGTGTTTTTGCACAGGGGCGCCGCCGATTCTTCGATTGGGCCGACTGGATCGATACAGACGCATGGCACCACGAACACAATCGCCTGCACCATTGTTTCCTTGGCGAAACGCGGGATCCTGACATCGTCGACGACAACGTGGCGGCTTTCCTCCGCACAAAGCCGCCACGTTGGAAAATCCATCTATTGATCGCGATGTATATGTCGACGTGGAAATGGGCGCGACTCGGCTCCCGCGTAACGGATCACTGGCAGCGATTTCGAGCACGTCGCGAGGGCAAGCCCGAACCTGCGCCGGCCTCGATGCTCGACCCGCGCACGTCGAGAGGGCGCGAGTATTGGCGAATCTGCCTGCTCCCGCATGCCTTTTATCGATTTGCCTTGCTCCCGGGCCTGTTTATGCCCCTCGGCCCGATCGCGATGTTCAATGTATTCACCAACACACTCTTCGCAGAGGTCCTCGATAATCTCGTGCTCTACATGATCCTCGGGCCGAGCCATGTCGGTGACGACCTTTACCGTTGCGACGGCAAGCTGAGCGGCAAGGGTGAGTTCTACCTGCGGGCGATCGTTGGGACAGCCAACTATACGTCGCGCGGTGAATTCCACGATTGGCTGATGACCTACGTGAATTATCACGTGGAACATCACATCTGGCCCGATCTCACGCTTCTTCAGTATCGCAAGGCAGCGCCCAAACTCAAAGCTTTGTGCGCCCGGCTCGGCTTGCCTTACACCGAAGAGAGCCTCTGGGCGCGGAATCGGAAACTGCTGCGTGTGATCTACGGTCATGCGCAGACACGCCGGGTGTTGAATCTGACCGACCGATTCGAACCGGTCGAACCCGTGAGCGCCGCGTCGTGAAGGCCGAATCGCAGCCTTGCGTTTTCGATCCGCGACAGGTCGACCTACAAGCGTTGTCCGCCGGGCTCGATCAGATTCGGCGCGAACTCGACGCAGGGGTGGGGGCCGCGGACGTGAGCCACCTCCGGCGGGTCGAACGTTGGGGTTATCTCTGCAGCCTCATCGGTTATGGAACGGCGTGGATCGTACCCAACCCGGTCTCTGCATTCTTCATCCACCAAGGCAATCAGACACGATGGGTGCTGATGCATCACATCGGTCACGGAGCCTACGATCGGATCCCCGGTGTTCCCCGTCGATTCACCAAAGCCGTGTTTGCGCAGGGGAGACGCCGCCTGCTCGACTACATGGATTGGTTTTTGCCGAGTGCATGGATCGAGGAGCACAACCATCACCACCACGCGTTCCTCAACGACAAGCGGGATCCCGATCTCCTCGAGGATCGTTTGGCTGCGTTGCATGCCCGCCGCCTGCCGAGCTGGCGTTTGGCCATCCTCGTGGGTGTGATGATGACGATCTGGCGATGGGCTCGTTTCGCCCCACGCACGTTTGTTTGCTACGAAGAAAGTTGGGCTCGCCGACACAAACGGACGCCGGACGCGGGTCATCGCTTGGGCACTCGCAGCCGGACTGGCACTGGGGCCCGGGCCCGATTTTGGCGACAGTGCCTGTTCCCCAACGCGATCTATCGGTTTGTCGCTTTACCACTCGTGGCCTTGCCGTTCGGCACGACGATCGCGCTCAACGTTGGGCTCAACCTGGTGCTCGCGGAGTGGATCGGCAACGTGCTGACCTATCTCCTCCTCGTCCCCGGACACAATGCCTGTGATCTCTATCGATTCGAAAACAGTCCCGCTTCGAAAGGCGAATGGCAGCTTCGTCAGATCCTCGGCACGTGTAACTTCCGTGCGGGCTTCGAGCTTGCGCACTTCCTCCTCAGTTATTTCACCTGCCACATCGAGCATCATTTGTGGCCTGCGATGACCGTGCGCCAGTACCAACACGCAAAACCCAAGTTGGCGGCCCTGTGCCGCCGCCTGAACATTCCGTTCAACGAAGAAGCTTGGTTCACCCGCGTCCGTAAGAGCATGCCCATCGTCTGGGGAACGGCGAGGAATCGACGGATGACCCACACCACGATGCCCGACCACGTCGCTCCGTTGGGTGCGTAGCACGGCCGACGCGTGTGCGAACGTGCATCACGGCGTCGGCGGCACGAATCCGGAGGTGACCCATCCCGCTCGAGCAACCCAGGAAGATCCGCCGATCCTTTGCGGCTTGTCGGGTGGAAAACCGAATTCTTCGAGGATTGCCGGATCCGTGAGGTACGTCTCCATGAGGGAGACTCCGACGGGAACGTTGGCCACGGTTGAGCCTGCGGTCCGATCACTCCAGGGCTGAGTGTCGTTAGGAACAGGAAGGAGATTTCTCACGTAGAATACTTGCATCATTTCCGTCGGATCCATGGGACTGATGGAAACGGTGATTCCCTCCGCCCGTTCGGTGTAACAATCACGCAGTCCAACGTTCATCTGCGCACGGTTGACGAAGTCGGGTTCGGCGAGGTTGTAGAGGGCCGCCCGATAGGAGGCCTCCGAGAGCAGCACGATGGGGCGCGTGATCGTGGTGCGATCGCTCACCACCATGCTGCCCAACGGTGAGATCGTCGGTAGAACACCATCCCCGGTGACCTCGAAATAGCCTTCGAATCCTGAATCCACCGTGATCTCGACGATTCCGCCGTCTTGAACGAGGATGTCGGTGTAGAGCGGAAGATCGCACGGCACATCGAATTGTGCACACAACCGAACCTTCATGTTGTTCGGCGGTCGTCCGGGGGTCTCGAGGCTCTCGAATGCCTGCCGGAAGATGTGGGTTTGCCCCGTCTTGGGCATGGGCAACGGAACTTTGCCCAAGCAGGCCCACTGGCTCTCCCACACGGGTTCGCTCGTGTCTTCGGTTGGGTCGTCCATCGAGTCGGTACCCTCCGACGAATCCAGCATCGCTTGTCGAGGCACGCAGACCTGATCGACCGAGCATTCATACTCTTCACCCAACGCAGCGCAATCCTCCGGACTTTCGCACTGGTCTGCATCGAGAGGGGATAGGAGCAACGTACAGCCGGACAATATGGCGCTGGCTGCCAATGTCATCGATACGAGCGTCTGTCTCCGCCGGGAGCTCATAGCGGAGGACGGTAACTCAAGCATCATCAACCCTAGGCAACAACCCTGTCACGAAATCATGATCGGGATCGTGATGGTACGGCCATAAACGCTCGCGCGCCGGCAGGCAGCTCCAAACCCCAGGCTGCTCGTCACCAAATAGTCACCGACCCGATGGAAGATAAACCTCGACTTCGAGCACGGCACCGCGAGTAAGGTTCACGCGTTCGCCGGAACCGACCCGCGTGTGTTCGACAAAGCATTTTGGATCTGAAGCTCCGGGTCCCGGACGGTAGACTCGCACAACATCAAAGGCAAAACTCGATGGGTAGATATCGCGTCCGCGCTGAGCCGTTGCTCATTTTTCCGACGCAATCGTGCGGATGATGTTGAAATACCCGTTTGCGTAGTTGTGCGGCCCAAAGACCCCACGCGCACGCAACAGGGCATGCATTGCCGGAAGTCGATAATGCGGCACGGTCATGAGGAGGTGATGTTCGAGGTGATAATTCACTTGATGCGGAGCGCAGGTGAGACGTGCGAGCAGTCCGGCTCGGGTCGTGCGCGTGTTGTGAAATGGATCCTCGACACGGGCTGTGCATGCATGTTCGGCCCATGCACGAATCCGAAGGAACGCTCCATACGTAGTGAGCCACGCGAAGACCCAAAGTGCGTAGAGCCACGCGTGGCCGAATGCCCAGAGCACAGCCAACGTCGCACCATTCGTGAGTAGCACGGGCCCGGTGTACACGATGAATCCGCGCAGCGCGCGATGGGGATCGAACGGGCACCGACGCGCGCCGGTGGACGCCGTATATGTCAGAAGTCCCAGATCCATCAGAAAGAGCCCAAAGGCGCGACGCAGGCCAGCCCATCCCAGTAGGTCGCGTTGCAGTTTGCGGCGCACACCCGCCAGCGACGTCGGGAACGGTAAGACCAGTCCGATGTCCGGATCCGCGTCTGTGTTGGTGTTCCGATGGTGAGCGAGGTGATGAATCCGATAACGCCCGAGGTCAGCCCAGATCGGTGCACCACACAACCATCGGCCGGCAACATCGTTCAGCCAACGTGTACGGAACAACGAGCGATGGGCGCACTCGTGCACCAACACCGCGAGCGCCAATTGTCGCCCACCGACCACCACAATCGCCACTGCCCATACGATCGGGTGTGGCCATAGCGCCGCTCCAGCGAACGCCAACGCGATGAGTCCCCAGGTCCTCGCCAACGAGCGGATACCCGCGATGTCGGAGAGTACGAGCAGTGCTCGGATCTCGTCACGTCGCAGAACCTCGGTGACTTTCATGGTCGAAGCCTATCACTCGTAGGTCCCCGGCGGGTATGGACAAACGCCGACCGCAGCGCGAAAGATTTCCAAAGCGTGGCGGCAATATTTCGATCGTCCTCCTCTGGCTCGGGCGCTGCTACACGCCATTGCTGATGCAGAAACCCCAAATGATCCCGGTCGCGCCGAACAGCCACCCGAGCGCGACTGCATCGAATCCCGCGAACCTAAGATGGCCATAGTCGACGGCGTTGAGTTCTGGATACTTGACCCATCGGGCACGCGACGGGTCGTCCACGGGTTGCCTAGGGCGCGCAGATACGACTCGAGGTGGCTCGGCCGCGCCTCGTCATCGTCGACCGTGCGACGGCGCAGGGCGACCGAAAGAGCAATGTCACATTCGTGTCAGCGGCATCGGTTGGGGCTCTCCGTCGGCAGTGACCTTCTCGTGACATGAAGCCGCCATCAAAAATGCGCGTTTCCTGTATCCACATGTCACTCGACGATGCCGGCTTCGCAGAGTAACGTGCCGCGCGAATCCGGCTCGGATTCCACCGCTACGGAGAGCAACAATGACGGAAGAGCAAGAGATCGGAGCGGCGGTGGCTGCTGTCGTCAGCGAAGAACTCAATATTCTCGCGGGCGATCTGAACCCAGATACGAACCTTCGGGAGCTGCAAGGGGTCGAATCGATCAAAGTCCTTCGCATCGTGACGAAGCTCGAGCGCAAATATGGAGTCGAGCTCGAGGACGAGACCGTGTTCCGCGTCAAAACGATCCGCGAGCTCGCCGATGCCATCGCGATGCTCCGTCAACGGGTGGCGTGAGGCCGGATGAACCACGTAGACGGCCTGGTCGGCGCATCCGTCGACGCGATCGAGCATCACTACGATATCGGAAACCGGTTCTACGCCGCGTTCTTGGATGAGCGCATGGTGTATTCTGCCGCACTTTGGCGCGAAGGGGACACCCTCGAAACCGCCCAGCTACGAAAGCTCGACCACCATCTCAACGAGTCCCGTGCCCACCGTGCTGCCCGGATCCTGGATATCGGTTGCGGCTGGGGGGCACTGCTTCGTCGCGCCGTCGAGGGGTACGACGTGGAGCATGCGGTCGGATTGACGTTGTCCCGCGCGCAACATCACGAGGCGACACAACGTTCGACTCCCAACATCGACGTGCGGTGGGAGAGCTGGCGCGATCATCGACCCGAAAGCCCCTATGACGCGATCATCTCGATTGGGGCATTCGAGCACTTCGTCAAGCCCGATCTCTCGCGTTCCGACCGTGAATCGCTATATCGCGAGTTCTTCACCGCATGCTGGCGGTGGCTCAACCCCGGTAGACGATTGTCGCTCCAGACGATCAGCTACGACAACATGCCACGCCACGCGATGAGCCGATTCATCGCGGACGAGATCTTTCCCGAATCGGATCTGCCCAAAGCGGCAGAGATCTTCGACGCATCGGACGGGCTGTTCAGCTGCGTCGCCATGCGCAACGACGGGGCGCACTATGAAGAGACGTGCCGCGAATGGCTTCGTCGGTTCAAACGAAATGAAGCGCTCATTGTAGAGCTCACGAGCGCCGAACGGTTTGCGCAATTCTGCGACTACCTGCGGTTGTGTGCCATGGGCTTTCGCGTGCGCACGATGGGACTTCTGCGCCTTACGTTCGAGCGATTGGACGACGCATACCGAGCGCCGCCTCGCTGAGGGATCAGGCGCCAGAGACCCATCGAGCCACTGATCGAGCGGCGTACAAAAACGACCACGACGATCCTGCACGATGGGAGTATCCCCAGCGTTGCTCCCAGTCGGCGAACTTCGTCGTGTCCGTGCCGTTAGCGTAGAGATTCGGCGACGAAACGACATCGCTGCCGCGCCCGAGAAACTCCGCGGTACGTTTCACCATGTGCGCGGAACGGAGGATGCCGACGTGCCCCGTGTCCTCGATGATATCGAGGTCTGCGTTCGGCGCCGCGGCGGCCATGTGATGGCTATGCTGCGGATCGACGACTCGGTCGTTTTTGCCGTGCCCGACGAGCAGCGGGCAATCGAGCTCTTCCACCAAACGAACGGTGTCGAAGTCCTCCCACGCCCACGCGTTGGCATAACGGCGCTCGAGATGCTTTCGCATCGCTTGGATGACCGTGTCGCTCAGTCCGCTCATCTGCGCGAACTGATCCGACATCCACATCGCACCGCGGAGGGGCGCCAGCAGGACGAGCTTACGCGCGCCCAGACCAAAGCGCGCCTGCGCGATGACGGTCGCGAATGCACCTCCAGAATGACCGATCACCGCATAAGGGGGTGCCTCGAGCACGCCCATCAACGTACCCGCGACTTCCATGAACTCGGTCTGAAAGCCTTGCGAAGCGCCATGGGCGGGCAAGTCGAATGCGACCACCCGAAAACCACGCTCGAGGAGCGGCGGGACGAAGTGCGCCATCGCGCTCGCTTTGACGCCCCATCCGTGGACGAGAAGGATCGTCGGCCCATCTTCGCCCCATCGGTACACCGCACATTGTTTACCCGACAGCGAACGGCACCACCCACGCTGCGACGTGGGTACACCGCTGCCGATCGCTTCTCCCTTGAATCGCGGGGGGGTAAACAATGTGTGCAGAGCGAGTCGCGAAGCGACCGTTGGTGCCATCGCTTCCGTCAGACGCAAGGTCGCGAACAACACGCGCACGAAGTCCTGATTCATCTTGGCGAGGGTCGGGTGGGCATGCGATGGCATCGAACGTCTCCTCTACTCACGAGCTCCAACGGAAGTAACTCGCGAACCGTGGATCGCGCGCTGGGTTGGGGCGGATGAACGCATCGGCCTGTTCTGCGGTGACCCAATGGAAAACACCGTTGGCAGAGACGACGACGTCACCATGCGCGTCGAACATGTCCGCTTCGGCTTTGAAGATGTCGCCTTCGTCGAATGGCGGGGTGTCGACGATCCGCGCGATCGCCCGATAACCTACGCCCGTCTGCACCGGGCGGAGGAATCGGACGCGCATGCTGGTGGTGAAACAAACCTTGCGGGCGATGAGTGCAATCGCATTGCCCATCAGCTCATCGAGGACCGCTGACGCGATCCCCCCATGGATGAGCCCGGGATAGGACTCGTATTGTGCCGACAATACGACCGTGCTGCTGACCCCGTCCTCACCCCATTGGCGCACGACCAGACGGAGACCCGCAGGGTTGTCGCGGCAACAACCAAAGCAATTGTATCCAGGGAGCTTCCGCCATGGCAGTTCGAGCGGAGGCCCGTCACCGAGCGGGCCATACTCCGCAGCTTCGGCCGCGACGGCATGGGACGACGGCCGCAGGATCGGATGAACGCTCATGTTCGTACCTTCGCCCGTGTTGCGCTCTCGCCGATGATGGATCCCGACAAATCACCCGCGAGAAAATATCCTCGCATGGTCAGCCGCTGTTGCTTACCGCTGGTCGTGCGCTCGATGGTCTGCGGCTTGACCAGCACGATATCGACGACGTCGACCCCCAGCCTCGACACGAGGTCGTCCCGATGTTCGTCGAGCGCGGCAAGCAGCACATCCCGATCGGTCGATCGTACTTCGAGGAGGACGACGATCCTTTCGTCGCCGATCTCGCCGGCCGAGAAGGCGATACAGCCAGCGCTTGCGAGCGGCCCGAGCCGTTGTCGCACCATGGCCTCGACATCCATCGGGTAGATGTTCATGCCGCGTACGATGATCATTTCCTTGGCACGACCCGTGACGAATAGGTTTCCGCCGCGGACGAATCCGAGATCCCCTGTACGCAGCCAACCTTCACGGAAAGCTTCGGCCGAGGCCTGCGGATCGCGGTAGTAACCGCGCATGATCGCTGGACCACGCAGCTCGATCTGCCCGATCTGATCGTCGGCGAGCGGAACCCCGTATTCATCCACGATTGCAAGTTCATGTCCCGCAACCACCGCTCCGACACACACGACCCCCGTGGCACCCGGATCGGCGCGATCGCGGCTCTCGACCCGATTGTGGTCGTGCAGCGCACGGCGATCGATCCAGACGAGCTCGGGTCTTTCGCCGGCTTTTGGGAAGGTCGCCGCAAGCGTGATCTCGGCGAGTCCATACACCGGAAACATGGTGGAGGAGGACAGCTTGGCCAGCCGGAAGCGATCGACGAAAGCTTCGAGTACGCCGGCATCGATCGGTTCGGCGCCGTTGAAAGCCACGCGCCAACGCGATAGATCGAGACGCGCAAGATCTTCGTCGGTGATGCTCGACAGCAGCGCCTGATAAGAGAAGCTCGGACCCGCGTAGATGGTGGCACCAACCGAGGCAAAGCCGTGTATCCACGCCGCGGGATCGCGAAAGAATGCCCGGGGGGACCAAATGTGTTGGGTGACTCCGGCGGCGATGCCTGACAGCATCCCGATGAGTCCCATGTCGTGATAAAGCGGGATCCATTGGCCGTTGACGTCGGCCGAGTCGAGCGAGATCCCGCCGATGACCGCATTCAGCCCCGCGAGCACATTGTCGTGGCTGAGCGCGACACCCTTGGGCTCGGACGTGCTCCCCGACGTGAATTGGACGAGCGCGAGGTGATGTGGCGCAACGATGGGCAAGCGCTCGTCGGCAGCGCCCGTGCGTAGTTCTTCGGGATCGAGCAGCGTGACACCTCTGGGCCCAGCGCCTGCCTCACCCGCCAAGCTCGCGTGCCGGCCCACGAGAACTCGTATGCCCGCGGACCTGAGGATGGCATCGACTCGTTCGAAGAAGCGATCCGCGGAGCGAAACGCCTGCGGCAACGCGAGTGGGCTCGGTGCAGCGCCGGCTCGCAGAGCGGCAAAAAAGGCGACAACGAAATCCCGGCAGCTCGGGAGCACAATGCCCACGGGGTCACCGGGCGCGACGCCACGACTGCGTAATCCGCAAGCAAGCCGTCGTGAATCTTCGGCCAATGCGGCCAGTGAAATGCTGTCCTTGGCCGAAGGGAAAAACAGCATCGTATCGGGGAAGCGCTCGGCGGCCACGTCGAGCATCCCATGCACTGTGGTTGATTCGATCATACTCGCGCCCGGATCTGCGCGATCGCTTCGATGAGCTCGCGAGTGGAAGGGGCCGCCGCGATGTTTGAGCTCCGCAGCATGCGGGCGAGGTGTTCGTAGGCCTCCGAATGATCGTAACCGCCGACGGTATCCGCAATACGCAGCGACCAACGCCAGTATCCACGCAGCGTATTCGAGAGCGGCATTTTGAACTGCTCGAGTGCGCGGCGGATCGAGGGGATCGCTTGTTCGCCGAACTCGTCGAGATAGGCCTTGAGCACGCGCGAGAAGAACGCGAAGTGGCGAGCTTCGTCGCGAATGAGATGGCGGAGTATCGCCTTGAGTACCGGTTCGACGACGATGTCTTCGAAGGCCTGGTAAAACAGTTGAGTCGCCTTTTCTTGGATGAGCGTGTAGGTAAACACACCGATCGGATCATGGTCGAGATGGAAGGGTTTGCGGCCTTCGTCGGCGAGTTTTGCCCGCAGCCTTTGTGGTGTCTCGATCCCCGCAGCCACTTGATAATGGTAGAGCACGTGCGCGTGGGCTTCTTCCTCTTGAGCCCATTTCACCGAAAACCGGTAGAGCTCGCGATTATGCACGTAGTCGTCGTGACTCGTCGTCTCTCCGACCGGGAACAGCCGCTGATACTCGAGGAAGTAGCCTGGAAGATGATCTTCGATGAAGGTGATGTACTGCACGACTGACCGCTGGTCATCGTCGAGAGCGCTGACGTCCAACCGATCCCATGGGATGTCCAAGAACCGGTTCCAGGGTTTCAGGTCGAGGCTGCGGAAGTACTCGTCGGCGAGGCTACCCATGACGTCCGCCGAGAGCCGTTGCCTTGTATCCGCGATGGCGAATTCACGCATCATGAGATTCTCCTACGTCGAATCCAATCGATGAAGCAGGTCAGTCCGACGTACACCGTGCTTGACCGGCCGACACCTGTGGCAACCGAACCCGCTTCGGGAGCGAGAGACGTTCGCCCGGTTTCGCCTGTCCTGGTACGATTGTCGTCGTCATCGTCGTTGCACAGTAGGAGTCGCGTTGCAGTCGATCGGATAGAATGGCTGTCGACATTGCATGGCCGACCGTACCTAATGCGACTTGGTTCTTGCTGTCCTGCAGCTCGATACGAACCAAAGGAATGTAGGACCGGCTGGCCGGAATACTTGCTTCACACGTTCGATAAGTCAAGAGCGGACGCAGATCCAAGCGTGTAACGATTGTCGCCACACCGCTCGCGAGGTGGCGAGCACCATGACGAAGGATGACGCAATTTGCAGACGGAACTCAAAAGATCGTTCACAGCCGAGGTCAGCCGGAATCACCGCGACACGTTTGCGATACGTTCGCGTGGCAAACGCGATTCGATGTGACGCTCGATCGCAGTTCGCTGGAGCGTCCGTGTCCCAAAGATCGGTCCGCGACAGATAGCGATCCAATGCTCTATTCTTGCCGTCCGGTTGCCACTGCTCAAACCGAGTGGTCTCGCTGTTCGCTCATGGTCACCTGCGACGGTCAGCCCGAGCCAACAGCGGTGAGGCCCTCGAACTCGAGCGCGAACACCAGCAGGTCACCGCTCTCGAAGCGAAGTTGCGCGCAGGGACCCAGTGATCGCCGAGATTTCAGAACAGCTCATCGCCGCAGGAGGGGCCATGAACGACCCCCTCGAAAGGGTCGCGGCCCGCCGGTCCCCAATCACGTTTCCGAACCGCGCCCGCCGCTAGAGCACCGATCAGTTTGAATCGTGCCCGAGGACGGTGTTAGCGGCCCTCTCTGGCGAGGCACGAGGCCGAAGCTGTGTCGGGCACACTGCGAGTGCCTCGGAACAAATTCAGAAGGGCCGGGAACGCTGTTCTCGGGCACGATTCAAACTGATCGGTGCTCTAGTACTCGGTGCCGGAAGTTCGTGGCCGGTTAGGCGCGGAGCTGCGCCGCGAGGGCA
>Ga0315912_10000896_pt1 | contig 42745 bp, 36 predicted proteins | sample VfabasoilMG_FD_204469 | JGI IMG/M metagenome (GOLD analysis project Ga0315912, IMG submission 204469) | Garden soil microbial communities collected in Santa Monica, California, United States - V. faba soil | ecosystem: Environmental > Terrestrial > Soil > Garden | place: USA: California... | reverse complement strand
AGGACATGATGAGCAAGAGCCGACGCCGTCGCGCGCTGATCAGCGTTTCCGACAAGAAGGGGCTCGTTCCGTTTGCCGAGGAGCTGGCCGGGCTCTCATTCGAGCTCGTCTCGACGGGCGGCACGGCACGCCTGCTGCGTGAGGCAGGCCTCCCGGTTACCGGTGTCTCCGAAATCACAGGCTTCCCCGAGATCATGGACGGTCGCGTCAAGACCCTGCATCCCGGGATTCACGGCGGGCTGCTCGCGAGGGCCGGCATCGACGACAAGGTCGCGGCCGAGCACGGCATCGGCCTGATCGACCTCGCGGTCGTCAACCTTTATCCCTTCGCCGCCGCGATTGCCGCGCCCGGCGCGACCGACGAAGACGCCATCGAGAATATCGACGTCGGCGGCCCGGCCATGATTCGCGCGGCTGCAAAGAACCACGCGCGAGTCTGCGTCATCGTCGACGTCGCCGACTACGAGCGCGTGCTCGAGGCTTACCGCGGGAAAAAGAAGGGCCCCTCGGTGCAGCTCCGCCGCGAGCTCGCCGCCAAAGCCTTTGCGCACACGGCTGCTTACGACGCCATGATCGCGGGGTACCTGCGCGGCGAGTCTGCTGAGCAGGAGAAATTTCCCCGGCAGCTGATCCTGAGCTACGAGCGCCAGACGCGGCTCCGCTACGGCGAGAATCCCCACCAGGAGGCTGCCGTCTACGTGACGCCGGGCCGAACCGGGGCCTCGGTCATCGGCAGCGAGCAGCTCCAGGGCAAGGAGCTCTCCTTCAACAACCTCGTCGATGCCGACACGGCACTCAATTGCGCGCTGGCGTTCACGGTGCCGGCCTGCGCCATCGTCAAGCACGCCAACCCTTGCGGTGTGGCTGAGGGCGACTCCTCGGCCGAGGCCTATGCAAAGGCTTACGCCGCGGACCCGACGTCGGCCTTCGGCGGCGTGATCGCCTGCAATCGCGAGATCGACGAGGCGACGGCCGAGGCCATCCTCGACCGGCAGTTCGTCGAGGTCGTGATCGCGCCGGCGATCGGTGCCGCGGCCCTCGAGCGGTTCACGGCCAAGCCCGACGTGCGCGTGCTCCGTTGCGGCAGCGCGCCGCCCCCACCCGCGACGCTTGCACTCACGACGCTGGCCGGCGGCCTGCTGGCACAGGACGCCGATCGCGGCAGCGATCCCGGTGCGGTGTTCCGCGTCGTCTCGAAGCGCAAGCCGAAGAAAGACGAGCTCGTCGACCTGCATTTTGCCTGGCGTGTCGTCCGCTTCGTGAAATCGAATGCGATCGTGATCGCCCGGGGCGGTCAGACGCTGGGGATCGGCGCCGGCCAGATGAGCCGCATCCTGAGCACGCGCATCGCGGGCATGCAGGCGAAGGAATTCGGTTTCGATCTCAAGGGCGCCGTGCTGGCCTCGGACGCGTTCTTCCCGTTCCGCGACAACGTCGACCTCGCGGCCGAGCTCGGCATTCGCGCAATCGTGCATCCGGGCGGCTCGCGCAAGGACGCCGAGGTGATCGCCGCGGCCAACGAGCTCGGGCTCGCGCTCGTCTTTACCGATCACCGGCATTTCCGGCACTGATCCATGAAAGTAATGATCATCGGCGGCGGCGGACGTGAGCATGCGCTCGCCTGGAAAGCGGCGCAGTCGCCGCTCGTCGACGAGGTTCTCGTCGCGCCCGGCAATGCCGGCACGGCGCGCGAACCGAGGGTTCGCAATGTCGCCATCGCCGCCACCGACGGCGATGCCCTGATCGCGCTAGCCAGGCGCGAGGCGATAAGCCTTGCGATCGTCGGTCCCGAGCAGCCGCTCGTCGCCGGCATCGTCGATCGCTTCGAGGCGGCCGGCCTCGTCTGCTTCGGACCAATCGCGGCCGCTGCGGAGCTCGAGGGCTCCAAAGCCTTCACGAAAGCGTTTCTCGAACGACACGGGATTCCGACGGCAGCCTATGCGAGCTTCACCGAGTTGGCGCCTGCTCTGGACTACCTGAGGCGACAGTCCCTGCCGATCGTCATCAAGGCGGACGGCCTCGCGGCCGGCAAGGGTGTCGTCATCGCGAGCACGCTGGGCGATGCGGAGGACTCCGTCCGGCAGATGCTCGAAGGCTTTGCCTTCGGCACGGCGGGGTCGAAGATCGTCATCGAGGAATTCCTGACAGGCGAGGAAGCGAGCTTCATTGCCCTCGTCGACGGCACCGACGTGAAACCGCTCGCGAGCTCCCAGGACCACAAGACGCGCGACGACGGCGACCAAGGACCCAACACAGGGGGTATGGGCGCCTATTCGCCGGCGCCCGTCGTCACTGCCGCTCAGCACGAACGGATCATGCGCGAAATCATGTTGCCGACTGTGCGCGGCCTCGCCAGGGACGGCATCCGCTACCGCGGGTTCCTCTACGCCGGCGTCATGATCAATGCGGCAGGTGAGCCGAAGGTGCTCGAGTTCAATTGCCGCTTCGGCGATCCCGAAACCCAGCCGATCATGATGCGACTCAAGTCCGACATCGTCGCGCTCTGCCTCGCCGCCTGCGAAGGCCGGCTCGCGCAGCAGACGATCGATTGGGATCCGCGCGCCGCTGTCGGTGTCGTCATGGCCAGCGGCGGCTACCCCGGCGACTACGAGAAGGGCCGCGCCATCACCGGACTCGACGGCCAGGACGCGTCCGATCTCAAGGTCTTCCACGCCGGCACGCGACTCGATGGCGATCAGGTCCTGACCGACGGCGGCCGTGTTCTCTGCGTGACAGCAGTCGGCAACAACGTCCACGCCGCACGCGAACGCGCCTATGCCGCCGTAGACCGTATCCGCTGGCCCGGAGCGTTCTGCCGCCGCGACATCGCCTACCGCGCATTGAACCGGACGAGCTGAAGCGACGGCGCGAGTCCGGCGCAGCTACGGCAGGCGTGATGGCGCCAGGACCACGGGCGGAAGCCCGTAGGTCCACAATCGCAGGTCGGGCGCATCTCAAGGGGGTGTGCGAAGGCGAGTTCCGCAGCGCGCCTACCCGGCGCGCGAGGACTGTCTGAGCCAGCGCACACCCCCTTGAGGTGCGCCCGACCGGTCCACTGGCGAGGCTCAGCCCCGCTTCATCGCATCAAAGAACTTATCGTTCGTCTTCGTATCCTGCAACTTCGACAGGAGGAACTCGATGGCGGCGAGCTCATCCATCGGATGCAGCACCTTCCGCAGGATCCACATCTTCTGCAGCTCATCCGGCGCCGTCAGCAGCTCTTCCTTGCGCGTGCCGGAGCGATTGATGTTGATGGCGGGGAACACGCGCTTCTCGGCGATCCGGCGGTCGAGGTGGATCTCGAGGTTACCCGTGCCCTTGAATTCCTCGTAGATGACGTCGTCCATCTTCGAGCCCGTGTCGATCAGGGCCGTCGCGATGATCGTCAGGCTGCCGCCCTCTTCGATGTTGCGGGCGGCGCCGAAGAAGCGCTTCGGCCGCTGCAGCGCGTTGGCGTCGACGCCGCCTGTCAGGACCTTGCCCGACGACGGCACGACGGTGTTGTAGGCGCGCGCGAGTCGCGTGATCGAGTCGAGCAGGATCACCACGTCCTGTTTGTGCTCGGTCAGCCGCTTGGCCTTCTCGATGACCATCTCGGCGACCTGGACGTGGCGCGTCGCGGGCTCGTCGAAGGTGCTCGAGACGACCTCGCCGCGCACCGTGCGCTCCATCTCCGTGACTTCCTCGGGCCGCTCGTCGATGAGCAGCACCATGAGCGTGCAGTCCGGATTATTGGCCGCGATCGCCGAGGCGATGTTCTGGAGCAGCATCGTCTTGCCGGCTTTCGGCGGCGAGACGATGAGGCCGCGCTGGCCCTTGCCGATCGGCGCGACCATGTCGATGATGCGCGCCGTCAGGTCCTCGGTGCTGCCGTTGCCCTGTTCGAGCTTGAGGCGCTTGTTCGGGAAGAGCGGCGTCAGGTTCTCGAACAGCACCTTGCTCTTCGAGTTCTCGGGCGCGTCCTCATTGATCTGGCCGACCTTGAGCAGCGCGAAGTAGCGCTCGCCATCCTTCGGCGGCCGAATCATTCCCGAGACGGTGTCGCCCGTGCGCAGGTTGAAGCGCCGGATCTGGCTCGGGGAAACGTAGATGTCGTCGGGGCCGGCGAGATAGGACCCGTCAGCCGAGCGCAGGAAGCCGAAGCCGTCCTGCAGTATTTCGAGCACGCCTTCGCCGAAAATGTTCTCGCCATTGCGCGCGTGCGCCTTGAGGATCGCGAAGATGACGTCCTGCTTGCGCGAGCGGGCCATGTTCTCGAGGCCCATCGACTCGCCGAGCTCGACCAGCTTCGCCACTGGCCGCGTCTTGAGCTCGGAGAGATTCATTGCGTTGGCCGATTGCTTGAGCTCCTCGGCCGGTATGACGTCGAGATCCTGGTCGTCGGGGAACTCTTCTCGCGGCATCATCGAATTCGGATTCTTGTTGCGCCGCGAGCCCTTCTTCATGTTGCCGTCACGTGGTTGATTGCCATCACGTGGTTGCCTGGGACCGTTCCTGTCCCTGGCGCGTGCAGAATTTCCCAAATATCCCCTCACAGATTTGTTCCGTCCTTGTGGCCGCTACGCGCGGCTTTTTTGTTGACTCGCCGAAAGGTACTGGCTCAGGAAAGACTGCAGTTGGGCCTTGGATACCGCGCCGACCTGCTGGGCGGCCACGGATCCCTTGTTGAACAGCAGCAGGGTCGGAATGCTGCGGATATTGAATTTCGCAGGCGTCTGCGGATTCTCGTCGATATTGATCTTGACGACCTTGAGCTTGCCGGGATTCTCCGCGGCGATCTGGTCGAGCACGGGCGCGATCATGCGGCAGGGTCCGCACCACTCGGCCCAGAAATCGAGCAGGACCGGTGTGTCGGCCTTGATCACGTCGGCGTCGAAGTCGGCGTCGGTCGTATGTACGATATTCTCACTCACGCGGATAGCCCTCCGGTTCCGGTCTGGCCCCGCCGCCCTGGCTTCTGGCTTCTGCGCGATTCAGTCAGGGATCGCCGATGACGAATGATGCGAGAGTGACGGGACCCCGAGGGTCAGGCACAATGTCGATCGCTTTCGTCGAGGCTCGCGGGTATTTGGATTTGCTGGCGAGGCGAGCATGCTCGCCTGCCGTCGTATTGTGAACCGCAGCGGAGTCAATTTGCAAGCATCTGTACCTTCGGATAACAGCGTGAATTCACCGCCGCCACCCACGGCCGATCTGCGCTTCGAACAGCTCGATCTCGTCCAGGCCCTGCAGCAAGGCATTCGCGATTCGGGATTCGTCACCTGCACGCCGATCCAGGCGGCCTCGCTGCCGATCGCGCTCGCGGGACGCGACGTCGCAGGACAGGCGCAGACGGGAACCGGGAAGACGGCCGCTTATCTCATCGCGCTGTTCCAGTACCTGCTGACTCGAGAATCCTTAAGAGTCAGCCGTCCCGGACCTCGAGCGCTGATTCTGGCGCCGACGCGCGAGCTGGCAGTCCAGATCCACAAGGACGCGACGGGTCTCGGCTCGGGCCTGGGGCTCAGGCTCGGCCTCGCTTTCGGCGGCACCGATTATGACAAGCAACGCGAGGAGCTCTCTCGCGGCGTCGATGTGCTGATCGGCACGCCGGGACGCACGATCGATTTCTACAAGCAAGGCGTCTTCGATCTCAAGGGCGTGCAGGTTCTCGTGCTCGATGAGGCGGACCGCATGTTCGATCTCGGGTTCATCAAAGACATCCGCTATGTGCTGCGCCGCCTGCCCGAGCACGATCGCCGGCTCAACCTGCTGTTCTCCGCGACGCTGTCGCACAAGGTGCTCGAGCTCGCCTACGAGCACATGAACGATCCTGAGCTCGTGCGCGTCGAGCCCGACAAGCGCACGGCCGACAACGTCCGCCAGACGATCTATTTCCCGTCCAACGACGAGAAGATCCCGTTGTTGATCATGCTGCTCAAGCAGATGGACGCTCACCGCACGATGGTCTTCGTCAACACCAAGCGCGAAGCGGAGCGCCTCTGCGATCAATTGACAGTCAACGGCATCAAGGCCGAGGCGATCTCCGGAGACGTTCCGCAACGGAAGCGTTTACGCATGCTCGGCGATTTTCTGGCGGGGACCCTGCCGGTGCTGATCGGCACGGATGTCGCCTCGCGCGGCCTCCACGTGCCCGACGTCAGCCATGTCTTCAACTATGACCTGCCGCAGGATCCCGAAGACTACGTCCACCGCATCGGCCGTACGGCGCGCGCGGGCGCTTCGGGCGATGCCATCAGCTTTGGCTGCGAGAACTACGCGATCGGGCTGCCTGACATCGAGACATTCGTCGGCCACAAGATTCCGGTCGTCGATATCGACCGTGTGGCGCTGGCGACGTTGCAGTCCTCGCTCACCTGGGCAAATCCCCGCCCTCGCAAGCGGTGGCGCGACGACGACCGGCCTCGTGGAAACCGGCCCCGTGGCGACCGGCCGCGAGGGGATCGTCCGCGCGGTGACCGGCCGCATGGCGATCGTCCTCGTGGCGAGCGGCGCCATGGCGACCAGCCTCGCGGCCCCGACCAACCGCGCGCCGCGGATGCCGGCCCTCGTAGCGACGGCCCTCGTAGCGACGGCCCGCGCGGCGACGGCCAGGGCGCGAACGCTGGCACGGGCGGCGAAGCGTCGTCAGATCAGGCGCCACAGGGTCAGGGCCGGAGACGGCGCCGACGCCGGCGCTCAGGTCGTTCCGGTCCGGGCCCGGGCTCGGGTCCGGGACCGGGACCGGGACCGGGCTGACCCGCTTCAGGCGATCAGGCTCGCCACACCCTCAACGGACGTGAAGTCCGCAATCCTGCGCGCCGCCTGCGTCGAATCCGGGCGGGCAATCGCGATCACATGACCGATGCCGAACGAACGTGCTGTTCCGAGCACGGCCAGGCTGTCCTCGATGAGCAGCGTGCGCTCGCGGCGGAGCGCGTGTTCGCTTTCGAGCCGCTGCCAGAATCCGAGTGCCTCTTTCTCGCAGCCATAGTCATGCGAGGAGACGACGGCATCCATATAACCGTCCACGCGTGTCTGCCCGCACTTGATCTCGAGCGTCACTCGATGCGCATTGGTGACGAGCACGAGCCGCTTGCCGCGAGTGCGCGCGAGCGCGAGGAAATCCTGCGCTCCCGGCAAGTAACGGATCAGGTGCCGGTGCGCCAGTTTGAGGCTCTCGATGTCGAGACCGAGCTCGGCGGTCCAGTGGTCGATGCAATACCAGGGCAATGTGCCGATGACCTCGGCGTAACGCGCACGGATGACGGCCTCGGCCTCGGGCACGGAAAGTCCCGTCGCTTCGGCGTATTTCGCCGGCACGAGCTCGTTCCAGAAAAAATTGTCGAAAGCGAGATCGAGCAGCGTGCCGTCCATGTCGAGCAGCAGCGTGTCGATCTCGGCCCAGGGAAGCTGTACCTTGGCGGCAGGCGTCATTTCGCGAAAGTTTACCGGAGCCTCGTCACGCGATGATCGATTTGCGAACGCTGCTGCCCGAGGTGGTTGCCATCGCGGCCGAGGCCGGACGCGCAATCATGGAGATCTACGACGGCGAGTTCGCCGTCGAGCTCAAGGACGACCGCACTCCGCTGACCGCGGCCGATCGGGCCGCGCACGCCATCATTCTCGAACGCCTGAGCCGGCTTGCCGTCGCCCTGCCCGTGCTCTCCGAGGAATCGGCCGCCTCCGAGCGCGCGGAACGGCATCGCTGGCCGCGCTTCTGGCTCGTCGACCCGCTCGACGGCACGCGGGAGTTCATCAAGCGCAACGGCGAGTTCACGGTCAACATCGCGCTGATCGACGGCCATCGGCCTGTGGCCGGGGTGGTCACGGCGCCGGCCATCGGCAGGACCTACTACGGCGCCGAGGGTCTGGGCGCATTCCGGCAAGTGGGCGCCGGCACGCAGCCGATCTCGGTTCGCCGCCCGGCGGCTAACCCCCTCCGCGTCGTCGGCAGCCGCAGCCACGGCACGCCTGAGCTCGACGCTTTCCTGGCGACGCTCGGCCCCTATGAGCTCAAACCCATGGGTAGCTCGCTCAAGATATGCCTGGTTGCCGAGGGCGAGGCCGATCTCTATCCCCGCCTCGGTCCGACCTCCGAGTGGGACACGGCCGCGGCCGAGGCTGTTCTCCTCGCCGCCGGGGGGAGTATGATCGACCTTGAGGGTCAGCCGCTCACGTACAACGCCAGAGAAGGCTTGCTGAACCCGCACTTCCTGGCCATGGGCGACGATATCCGCGAACGGCTGCCCTGCTTGCGACACGGCTAGTGGACGAAAAGATAGAAACCGAAGTCTTCAAGAGCATGGAACGCCTCCGCAATCTGCGTGTAGAACATCGGGATCTGGATCGAGTCATAGCCGAGCTTGCAGACGATCCGAAAGTGGATCAGATCATGTTGAAGCGCCTGAAGAAGCGAAAGCTCATGCTCAAGGACATGATCACGCAGCTCGAAAGCGATCGGATTCCCGATCTGAACGCCTGACCGGGGAGCGGGCGTGAAATTCCGGCCGCGCAGGCGGCCACGGGTTCGTTTAACCGGTGCCAGATGGACCTGATTGCAGACATCGGCGGAACCCATTCGCGCGTTGCCCTGCTCGATCGTGACGGCCGGATTGCCCAATCCGCGAACTATCGCAACCAGGAGTTCTCCGGCCTCGAGGATGTGCTCGGCCGATTTCTCGCCTCGTCTGCGGCCGGAGCGCCAGAGCGCGCCGCGCTCGCCATCGCCGCCCCGCTCGCGGGCGAAGAAGTCGCCATGACGAATATCGGTTGGCGCTTTCGACGCGGCGATATCGTGCGGGTCACGGGCGCACGCGAGCTCCGCCTGCTCAATGATTTCGAGGCGCTCGCACATGCGTTGCCGCGCCTCAGTGCGGGCGACGTCCGACAGGTCGGCGGCGGGCGTGCGATATCAGGCGCGACGCTGGCCGTGATCGGGCCGGGCTCCGGTCTCGGCGTCGCCACGGCGGCACCGCACGGCGACGGCTGGACGGCTGTCGGCGGCGAAGGGGGTCATGTCAGCCTGCCCGTGTTCTCGCCCGAGGAGGCGGCGATCGTCGCCGAGCACGGCGAGCCGGGCGGACATTGCTCCGCGGAGCGCCTGCTCTGCGGCCCCGGGCTCGTGCGTATCCACGGCACGCTGACGCGACTCGCCGGAGCAGCCGCCACGACACTCACGGCCGACGAGATCACCGCACGCGCCCTGCGCGGCGACGCCGTCGCGGCTCGAACCCTCGATGTCTTCTGCGGCTGGCTCGGAACCGTGGCGGGCAATCTCGCGCTGATCGTCGGCGCTCGCGGTGGAGTGTTCGTAGCGGGCGGTATCGTGCCGAAGATGCTCGAGGCGTTCGCACGTTCGCCGTTCCGCGAGCGCTTTGTCGCCAAGGGCAGCTATCGCCCCTATCTCGAAGCAATTCCGACGTCGGTGATTGTGGCCGAGAACCCGGCGTTCATCGGCCTGCGCGCGGTGCTCGGCTACCGGTAGCGCAGCCCTCGGCTGCTGCCAGGTCAGCGCAACGCGCAGCGCGGCGTAGCGTGCCCAGCCGTGCTCAGCGCCCCTCGGCTTCCTCGATCTGGCGGCGACGGTCGGCCGCGCTGTCCTGCAAGGTCTGCTCGACGCCCTGCGCGCGATCGATCGTGCTGATCATCGGATCGAAGACGCTGGGATCGCGTGGCTGCTCGCGGACCGCCTCTTCAGGCGCCCGATCGGTGCAGGCCGCGAGGCCGAGGAAAATTAAGAGTCGGAGAGCTTTCATCGCTGCCTCCGGGAACCTAGGATGGGCCGCAGGTTCTCACTATCGCAAGCAATCGCCCGGCGAAACAGAGAACCAGCTAACAAAACCGGGCTTTCGTGGATTTCTCGGGGGACCTATGACATCGGGCCAAGACGCGCGCCGACTGGATTGGATCAGCTTGGCCTGCGGGGCCGGCATCGTCGCCTACGTCGCCAACAAGGCCTGGCGGCTCTCCCAGGGAGGCACTCTCCGCGAGATCTTCGATTTCGGCGACCCGTCGCTCTGGGGCCTCATGGTCGGCGGCTGCATCCTCGGGCTGATCCTGCGGTCGCCGAAAATCCGCGGCGCTGCGACGCTGATCGAGGCACACGAGACACGCTCGGTCGTGACGTCCTTTTTCACCGGCTTCACGGTCATGGCCGCATATTTCATACTCCGGCCCGTCCGCGATTCGATGGCCAGCGATTGGTCCGACAGCGAAATCGCGGATCTCTGGACGATCCAGTTTTTCCTGAGCCTCGCGCTCGTCATGGTCTACGGATTCGCCTGCACCCGAATCCGCTTCCGCCTGCTCGTGCCCGCGGTCTACACGTTCTATGCGGTGACCTTCGCGCTGTTCTATTTCGGCTCACGCTTCGTCGAAGACGCCGTGCTGCTCGACAAGAGCTTCTACATTTGGGTCAGCCTGTTCAGCCTGTTCCACCTGTCGGTGTTCTGGAGCTTGATGTCTGACACCTTCAACGCCGAGCAATCGAAACGGGTCTTCGCCTTCATTGGCGCCGGCGTAAGCGCCGGAGCGGCCGCTGCGCCTCTCTTCGTCGCCGTTGTCGTCGATACCATCGGCAACGACAGCCTCATGCTGCTCGCGGCCGGCATTCTCATGCTCTCGATTCCCATGGTTCTTTACCTGCAGCGCCTCAAGATCGTCGACCTGCGCAACGAGAGCGTTCATGCGAATCTTGCCGCCGCGAAAATGGGCGGGACGTGGTGGGCCGGCTTCCGCGAATTCTTCACGAACCCTTATCTCCTGACAATCGGCCTGTTCATTCTGTTCTACACGGCAGTCCAGGCATTCCTGTATTTCGAGCAGACGGAACTCCTGCGCATCTACGAAGAGCGCGAGCAGCGCACGACGATTCTCGCGCTGCGCGATGCGGTCGTGAATATCCTCACTTTCGGGCTCGGACTCTTCGTGACGAGCCGAATCGTACGCAAGCTCGGAATGCCGGCGACGCTCGCGCTGCTTCCGGCATTCGCGGTCGCAGGTCTCCTCGTCCTGGCATTCGCTCCGATACTGGCTGTATTTCTGGCGATCGATATCGCGCGCCGCGCCGGCGAGTACGGCATCACGCGGCCGGCGCGCGAAATGCTGTTCACGAGCGTCGACCGGGAGACTCGCTTCAAGACCAAACCGATCATCGACGTTGCGGTGTATCGCGGCGGCGACACCTGGTGGGGCAACTTCTTCGCCTATTTCAGCGAGACCGTCGGGTTCGGCTATTCGGCAATGCTGGTGATCGGCGCTGCCTTCGCCGCCGCCTGGACGTGGTCTGCCGTGTACCTCGGGCGCGCATTCAATCGCCGGGAGGAGGCAGCTGCCCTGTCAGCAGCGCCGTCGGAAAACAGGCCGTTGCCACCCGGCGCCGGCCGCTCGACGGCGTAGGCTGAGCCTTTCCACCCGCGGTTTGGCCCGACCGCGGATCTGTTGTTAGGATTGGGCCCGTTGACGCCTCGACAAGAACGATACGGGGGTGTCCTTGGCTCTAGCGCCCAATGGCCGGTCTGCGGACGCGATCCGCAACATCGCCGTGGTCGGTCACGCGGGCGCCGGCAAGACCACCCTGATCGAGGAGCTGCTCGCGCTGTCAGGCGCCATCCCCGCAGCCGGCAGCATCGCGAACGGCAACACGGTCTCAGATCACAGCGCTGCCGAAAAACGCCTGGGCCACTCCCTCGATGTCGGCGTCTGCCACCTCGAGCATGCGGGCCGCATCATCCATCTTCTGGACACTCCGGGTTATCCGGACTTTCTCGGCCGCACGCTTTCGGTGCTGCCCGCGGTTGAGACGGCGGCCGTCGTCGTCAATGCCCGGCACGGCATCGAGTTCGTGACGCGCGAGATCATGGCCGCGGCCGCCGCACGCGGACTCTGCCGGCTCATAGTCGTCAACCAGTGCGACGCCGCCGATGCCAGGCCCGAAGCCGTACTCGCGGCGATCCGTGAGAGCTTCGGTCGCGAGTGCCTGCCACTCAATCTGCCCGCTCAGGGCGGCAGCCGGATTGCCGACTGCTTCTTCGAGCCCGCCGACATCGCACCGGACTTTTCCTCGGTCGCGACGGCGCACACCGAGATCACAGACCAGGTCGTCGAGCTCGACGACGCGCTGATGGAAATCTATCTCGAGCAGGGCGAGACGATTTCGCCCGAGCAGCTGCACGATCCTTTCGAGAAGGCGCTGCGCGGCGGCCATCTGATTCCGGTCTGCTTCACGTCGGCGCGCACGCGCGCCGGGCTGAAGCAGCTGCTCCGCGTCTTCGCGTCGCTGATGCCGAGCCCCCTCGAAGGCAATCCGACTTCGATCCAGGCGAGCGGCGGCCGGAGTTTTCGCACGGACCCGACGGATTACGCGGCCCATTTCGTCGGCCATGTCTTCAGGATCGCGATCGATCCTTATATCGGGCGCCTCGCAAGCTTTCGCGTGCATCAGGGCCAGCTCCGGACCGGCGACCAGATCTACGTCGGCGAGAAGCGCAAGGGCGTCAAGGTCGCGCACATCTATCGCCAGCAGGGAGCGAAGATGCACGAGGTGCCGACAGCAGCGTCGGGAGAGCTCTGCGCGCTCGCCAAGATCGAGGGCATCGAGTTCAACGACGTGCTGCATGCGAGCCACGACGAGGACAGCCTCGTCATGCCGCGCCACCCTTTGCCCGAACCCAACCACGCGCTCGCGTTGACCATGGCGCAGCGGGGACAGGAGAAGAAGCTAGCCGAAGCCCTGCACAAGCTCGCGGCCGAGGACCCGAGCCTCGCAATCGCGCAGGACGGGCAGACCCAGGACACCGTGCTACGCGGACTCGGCGAGCTGCATCTGCGCTCGGTGCTCGAGCGGCTGCGCGGCGATCTCGGCGTCGACGTCGAGACGCGGGCGCCTCGCATCCCCTACCGCGAGACGGTCACGCGCGCGGCTGACGGACACTGCCGGCACAAGAAGCAGACGGGCGGCGCCGGCCAGTTCGGCGAAGTCCATCTCAAGATCGAGCCGCTCAGGCGCGGCGCCGGCTTCGAGTTTGTCGACGAGACCGTCGGCGGCTCGATCCCGGGCCAGTACATCCCGGCCGTCGAGAAGGGCGTGCGCCAGGTCCTGAGCCAGGGCGCCGTGACCGGCAATCCCATGCAGGACGTGCGCGTCGTCGTCTACGACGGCAAGCACCATCCCGTCGACTCGAAGGAAGTCGCGTTCATCGCGGCCGGCCGCAAGGCGTTTCTCGACGCCGTCGGGAAGGCCGCTCCTGTCGTGCTCGAGCCGATCGCGCGCATCGAGGTCACGCTGCCGGGCCGTGCGGTCGGCGACGTCTCAGGTCAACTCGCGGGCATCCGCGGCCGGATCACGGGCAACGAGACGGCAGCCGGGAATCGCGTGCGCCTGACGGCCGAGGTTCCGCTGGCCGAGCTCGTCGACTTTCAGACGACGCTGAAATCGCTGACGGGAGGGGAAGGTCGCTTCACGCTCAGGCTGGATCACTACGACCCGGCGCCCGCAACCGTGCAAAGGTCGCTCGAGGCCGCGTGGCGGCCCCAGCCGGAAAGCTGAGCTGAAAATCTAGCAGCCCGCGGTGTCGAGCGTGATGCCGGGCACCGTGCCGGGAGACGCCGCCACGGAGTAGCTCACCGCACAATTCGGAATCGCACGGGAACTGCCGTCGGTCTTCGAGAACAGGCCGCCGGCGATGTCATATTGATAGACGAAGCCTTCGAGGCTCACGAGCGTATCGTCGATCGTCGTGCTGCTCGGGTAGCCGTTGCTGATCGCAATGGCCCGGCCTTCGATGACGACGGTTTCCGGCTCTTCCTGCGCCACCCAGAGCGCATGGGCGAGCGCGACATTGGCGCGCAGGCTGCCCGCAAGCGCCGTCGCCGCGGCCGAGCGCGCTTCGACCTCGAGCGTCGCGAATCGCGGTACCGCGAACGCAGCGAGAATGCCGAGAATCGTGATCACGACAATGAGCTCGATCAGCGTGAAGCCGGCCCGTCCGTGCTGCCTGCGCAAGCGCCTGTCTCCTCGAAATCCCCCGACGCGGGAACCGACGATAGGTCAGGGTCAGGCGAGGAACCGTGAACTGGTTCCAAGATCGGGCGACGGCGATTTAACTCAATATTTGCTCGGCCTCGAGGCCGCGGGCCTTCTGCACTCGCCCGGCTCGCACACCGGCGAGGTCGATCGTGAATTCGACGAAGCGCCCGGGCTCGCTGAAGGCGATGCCGAACCGGATTCCCGGAGCGATGTTGGCCGCGGCCTGCCGCGCCTCGACGAAATAAGCCTGCGACGGCGACTGGCCCCGCAGCGCCCCGTGCCGGTGGAGCTCGTCGAGGAAGCGCCGGATCTGCCATTCGGCACGCTCGAGGGCGCCGCCCTGATCGTGGTCGCTCATGCCGTCGACGACGGCATCCTCGATGGAATTGAGCAAGAACGCACGGAGCCGCCTGCGGTCGAGAGCCCGGCCCGCGAGCGTGACCCGGCCGACGAGCCGCGCCAGGCCACCCGTCGCCTGCACGAACGAGTTGATGCCATAGCGCGCGAGACGCTGAGCCTCGAGCGCGCTTAAGCTGAGCACTGGAGTGAACGCTGCCCGCAACGTGTAGTCGGCATCTTCGTCGCGGCCGAAGACTCCGCGCTGGTCGCGTGCCGCCAGCATGCCGGCGATGGCGCCGCAGGCCGGCAGCCCGCCGCCCTGGCGCGCCCGAGCGCCACGCGGCCGGATACGCGGGAAATAGGTCATGACGCCGCTGTGCGCGAAGTCGAGGCGCCGCGACCCGAGCATGGCCGCGTCCGCCGACTGCCAGGCCGCCGGTGGATCCCAGATCAGGAGCGCACGCTGGCGCTCGCAAAAGCGCGCTGCCGCCACGAAGGCGGTCGTCCCGAGCTCGATTTCCGGCAACAGCGGAATCGCGAGCAGGTCGATGCGCGGGCCGCGCCCGAATGCGAACAGACCCGTGCCATCGCGATCGGAGCCGATGAGGTCATAGTCGGTCAGCGCGTCGCCGTCGTCGCCCGGAACGGTGAGATTGACGTAGCGCACGGGGTCGCCGGGCCGCGCCGGGGGCGTTGCGAGCGGCCGTTGCGCCGGAATGGGTCCGGCGAGGGTAACGAGTCGCGATTCCGCGAGCACGCGGGCTATGGAGCGGGGATCGGATTCGCGCATGGAGACCAGTGGATAGATCTCCTGGTCCTCGACGAGCCGGTTGCCGCCGGCGCTCACGCGCTGGACGACGAGATTGAAGGAGGCCAGATCGCGCTCCACCTGCTCGTAGTCGATCGAGATGCGCAGCACTTCGTGCCTTCCGGGATAGCGGGCCTCGAGCCGGAGCAGCCCATCGGCCGTCGGCACGTCGAGCGCCGCCCGCCGCGCGCGATTGGCGACGCGGACGATCACGGCTCGACGGCCGCCGTGGGCGAAGAAGTCGTGCACGGCATGGGCCACGGCGCCATCGGCCAGATAACCGCCGAAATAGCGGCCGTACTCGGGAAAGCTCGAGATGCTGATGGGTTCGTTGACGGGCCCGCGCTCGGTGCGGCCGAGAAAGCCCGCCGTCGTCAGAGAGCCCAGGGGAATTGGGTAAGCGCCGCGCCGCAGTCCTGATTTCGAGTCCGCTGGAGATTCGGGCGTCGTGCTCGACATACCGGCCGTGCGTAGGAAAGCCGCATCATAACGGTTCGCACTTCCGCCTGCGATCCCCGGCGCGAAATGTAGCTCGGGCAAGAAATCGCAGCTGACGCGACAAGTCGCAGCTCGGCAGTCTAATTCTCGGTCGCGTTGATGTAGCGGGCGCCGGCTCGCGGGCGCTCGACGAGTCCGTCGCGAACGGCGAAGCGCACGGCGATCGATTGCGCAACGCCCGCCCCGCCGACCCGGTAGACGCCAAAGTGCAGGTGCGGAACCGTTGCGTAGCCCGTATCGCCCGAACGCGCGATCGCGTCGCCGCGCGCGACTCGCTGCCCGGGCCTGACGAGCACGCTGTCCTGCTGCAAATGAAAGTATTTGCCGACGGTGCCATCGGCATGCAGGATTTCGACGAAGTTGGCGTAGTGATCGCAGTCTGCCGCCCAACAGGAAATGTCGAATCGGTCCTCGGTCGCGATCACGGTGCCCTCACGGGCGCTGTAGACCGCCGTACCCTCGGGCATGGCGAAGTCGAGCGTGAAGTACTCCGCGCCGCGGTGACTCAAGGGGGAACCATAGGCCTGAAGAATCGCAAAACTGACCGCATCACCGTAAGGGAGGCGGTACGCGTAGTCGTCGTCGTGACCGAACACCGCACCGACACCGGACGGGACGGACCCGGGCTCGGCGCGAGCGAGGCCGGCAATCAGAATGAGCAAAGCTGCGTGCGTCAGCCGGACCCTGGCGGTCATTCGTTCTTCTTCTTTTCGACAGGCAGAGCGGATTATGCCGCAACCGGACGCCATTCCCGCTCCGAGGCGACATAAAGCCTTTGGTCAGCGGTAAAGCAATCCTTCCGCTCCCTGCAGCATCCGTTCGACGAACCGGCGCGGCCGCTTCCAGGCGAAGCGGTAGACATCGGCTGCCGCGGCGGCCTTGAGCAGGAAGTCGTCGCTCGTGCCGATCTCGTCGATGAGATTGAGCTCGAGCGCCCGGCTGCCATACCAGTGCTCGCCCGTGGCGACGCGCTCGAGATCGACCGACGGCCGGAGGTCCCGTACCTGGCGCTGAAAGAGCTCGTGGACCTCGACGACCTCCTCCCTCATCTTCTCGCGGCCCTCGTCCGTGTTCTGGCCGAAGAGGCTGAGCTTGCGCTTGTACTGCCCGGCCGTGATCTGCTCGAAATCGATCCCCTTCGACTCGAGCAGCCGATGAAAATTCGGCAGCTGCACGAGCACGCCGATCGAGCCGATGATGGCGAAAGGCGCTGCGATGATGCGGTCGGCCGCGCAGGCCATGAGATAGCCGCCGCTCGCCGCGACCTTGTCCACGGCCGCGGTCAGCGGAATCCCGCGCGCGCGGAGCCGCAGGAGCTGCGAGGCGGCGAGACCGTGCTCGTGCACCGCGCCGCCGGCATTCTCGAGCCGGAGCAGCACCTCGTCGCCCTTGCGCGCCACATCGATGATGGCCGATACCTCCTCGCGGAGCGATGCGGTAGCCGACGCACGGATATCGCCCTTGAAGTCGACGACAAAGACCCGCCGCCGGTCGTCGGCTTTAACTTTCTTGCGCTCCGCCTTTTCGGCCTTGTCGCGCTGGCGCAGGAGCTTGCGCGAATCGCGCCGCCCGAGCAGGGCCCGGCGCACGATGTCGGAGCGCTGCTGCGCCGTCTTGTTGAGGTGCTCGATCGTCAGTCCCTCGTGCTCCTGCGACCGGCGGGCGGCCGAAAGGATGAGCAGCGCGACGAGGACGACGATGGCCGCGATCGTCAGGAGCTCCAGCAAGAAAAGGCCGTATTCGGCGAACACAGCGCCCACCCGCTACAGCCCCACGTTGTTCTTCTCGAATACGCGCTCCGCGCGATAGCTCGAGCGCACGAGCGGCCCGGCCACGACCTCGAGAAAACCGCGCTCGAGCCCCAGGCGGCGGTAGTGCTCGAACTCCTCGGGAGTCACGTAGCGCATGACGGGCAGGTGGTTCCGCGTGGGGCGCAGATACTGTCCGAAGGTCAGGATGTCCACGGAGGCGGCACGTACGTCGTCGATAGCCTGGACGATCTCGTCGTCGGTCTCGCCGAGGCCGAGCATCAGCGAGGTCTTCGTGAGCAGCGTTGGCGACATGCGCTTCGCGCAGGCCAGCACGTCGAGGGTCTGGCGGTATCCTGCGCGCGGATCGCGGACGACATGCGTGAGCCGTTCGACGGTCTCGAGATTCTGTGCGAAGACATCGATGCCCGAGGCGACAACCGTCGCGACATCGCGCTCGGAGCCTGCGAAGTCGGGCGTCAGCGCCTCGACCTTGATGCCGGGACAACGCGCCTTGATCGCCCGCACGCACGCGGCGTAGTGACCGGCACCGCCATCGGCCAGATCGTCGCGATCGACGGAAGTCAGCACGACGTAGTCGAGGCCGAGTATTTCGGCAGTACGCGCCGAGTTTTCGATTTCATCGGGGTCGAGCCAGCCGCCGGGATTGCCGGTATCGACCGCGCAGAACTGGCAGGAGCGCGTGCAGACCTTGCCCATGAGCATGAGCGTGGCCGTACCGTGGTTCCAGCACTCGCCGATGTTCGGGCACATCGACTCCTCGCAGACCGTCGCGAGACGATGCTCGCGCACGAGGTCGCGGAGTTTCTCGTAGCCCTCTCCCGCGGGAATTCGCGCCTTGAGCCACGGCGGTTTGGCGAGGGTCTCGGCCGCCTGACGAGCCGCACGATTCTTGACGCCGTCCTTGATGGCGGCAAAGCCCTGCTCGGTCCTGTATTTCGAGCCGGAACGCACGATCGGTATGCCGCGAAATTCGCTCACTTGAAAAGTATCGCACGATCAGGCGTGGTCCGCCGACGCGAAAAAAAGCCCGGTCCGCAGACCGGGCGAGTCACAGGGGAAACCGTAGTGCAGCTTTACTGCAACCGAGACCAGTTGATCAGCTTGACGTCGTCTGATCGGAGATCGAAATTCCGGGCCAGAAGGGCCTCGATGTCGCCAACCTCGAATCCCGCTTCAGTAGGCTTATTGACCTCGACGACGCCGCTGAATTCCTGGTCATCAGTCGCGGCGGTGTCGCCGAGCAGGACGAAGTGCGTGTAATATTTCACTCCCATGGCCCAAGTCTATGAGCGGCAAAGGGATCATTTCTGTGAAAAGCCGCACAAAAACCCGTCGCGCGACGCGGTTCACGTAATACCGTGCTGACGACGCGCCTGGCTTCCGGACTCGCCGCAGCGCTGCTGCTGATCGCCGTGCTGCCGCAGGGCCTGGCCCAGAACGCCATGCGCTCCACCCTGTTCGGGTCAGTCGACGAGCGGCTCGAATCAGCGCGCGCGCTCAATGCCGAGCAGCTGTCGCCCGTGAATTTCGCCCAGGCCATGGACAGCTACGTCGAGGCCGAAGAGGACTTTGCGCGCGGCCGCGACATCGACGGGATCCGGTCGGCGCTGGCCGAAGCCGATCGCCTGCTGGCTCTCTCGATCGAAGCCGCCGAAAGCGCGGCCGTCACGCTCGCCTCGTTGATCAAGACACGCGAAGACGCAGAGAACGCCGATGCGCCGACTTTTGCGCCGCAGGTCTGGGTCGAAGCCGAGGAGATTTTCAACGCCGCCGCCGGCCGGCTCGAGTACGGCAACATCCGTCAGGCGCGAGAGCTCAGCGACGAGGCGGAAGTGCTGTTCCGAGATGCCGAGCTCACGGCGATCAAGGCGCAATATCTGAGCCAGACGCGCGCGCTGCTGGCGCAAGCCGAGCAGCAGCGCGTGCCCCGTTATGCGCCGCTGACCTTCGCCCGCGCGCAGTCCCTGCTCGCCGAGGCCGAAGCGGAGCTCAACGCCAACCGCTACGACACCGATGTGCCGCGCAGCCTCGCGCAGCAGGCCAACTACGAGGCGCGGCATGCGATCTATCTCGCGAGCCGGATCCGCCTGATCGACGAGGGCGAAAGCACCGCCGAGGAGCTCGTCCTCGCCTACGAGGCGCCGCTGACCCAGATTGCCGCGGCCGCCGACAAGCTGGCCCCGCTCGACGCAGGAACCGATGCCGTCGCCCGCGAGCTCATCGTTTTCATCGAGGAGCTGCGCGAGGAAGCCGCGCAGTCCGGGGTCGACCTGGCCGATTCGCGCACGCGCATTGCCGAGCTCGAAGACGAAATCCGCGCGCTCGACGCCGAGCTCGGCGGTATTTCGCAGGAACGCGTAGCGCTCGTGCAGCGGCTCGAGGCCGAGGCGCGCATCCGCGAGCAGTTCGCCTCGATCGAGGGCATGTTCGATCGCGAGCAGGCTCGCGTCTTTCGCGAAAACACGAGCCTCGTGCTGCGTCTCGTGGGCCTGACGTTTCCGACGGGCAGCGCCGATATCTCAGCCGTGCATCGCGACCTGCTGAGCAAGGTCGCGCAGGCGACGGCCGTGTTCCCGCGTTCGCAGATCGTCATCGAGGGTCATACGGACTCCTACGGCAGCGATGAGAACAACATGTCGCTGTCGCGCGAGCGCGCCGATGCGGTCAGCGCTTATCTCGCCTCGGAGTTCGGCATCCCGGCGTTCCGTATGAGCACCGCCGGCTACGGCGAGACCCAGCCGATCGCGAACAACGAGACGCCTCAAGGCCGCGAGCGGAACCGCCGCATCGACGTCCGCATCGAGCCGCAGCTCGAATAGCAGAAAATCCTCAGGAAGCGGAGAAAAGGCTGTGCGCTATCTGCATACGATGGTTCGTGTCAGGGATCTCGACGCGTCGCTCGCGTTCTATTGCGGCAAGCTCGGGCTCAAGGAAGTCCTGCGCAAGGAAGTCCCGGCCGGCCGTTTCACGCTCGTCTTCGTTGCGCCCGCGGGACAGGAAGACTGCGCGATCGAGCTGACTTACAACTGGGATCCCGAGGATTACGGCGAAGGCCGGAATTTCGGACACATCGCCTACGAGGTCGAAGACATCTACGCGACCTGCCGGCGGCTCATGGATTCCGGCGTCACGATCAATCGCCCGCCGCGCGACGGCCGCATGGCCTTCATCCGCTCACCGGACAATATCTCGATCGAATTGCTGCAGAAAGGCGGCGCGCTGGCGCCTGCCGAGCCCTGGGCATCGATGCCGAATACGGGGCGCTGGTAGCTGGAAAGAGTTTTGCTCGAAGCGGCGGACGCCGTCAGCTGACCTGGCGGTAGGCGGCGCGGAAATTGCCCGTCTCGACTTCCGACTCGCTCGCATCCTTGAAGATGACGCGATTGCGGCCGCATTGCTTCGCCTCGTAAAGCGCCTCGTCGGCTGCCTGGATCGCGCCCGTGAGACTCCGGCCTGAATTCGGATCGGCGATCGCGACACCGACGCTGACGGAGATCGTCGGCACGACACGCGAACCCTCGTGCTGGATCGCAAGCGCCATGATGTCCTGCCGCAGCTGCTCGGGCAGTGTGCGCGCATAGTCATCGGGCGGACCGTAGAGCACGAGCACGAACTCCTCGCCGCCGTAACGGGCGCCGAAATCGAACGGCCGTTTTGCGGCCCGCTGGATGACCTGGGCGACGCGGCGCAGGCAGTCGTCGCCGGCCTGGTGACCATAGAGGTCGTTGTAGATCTTGAAGTGGTCGATGTCGATGAGAATGATCTCGACAGGGACCTCGTCGCGACGCGCCTGGCGCCAGACGCGCTGGATGTAGTCGTCGAAGATGCGGCGATTGTAGAGGCCCGTGAGGCCGTCGCGCTGCGCGAGCTCGTTGAGCATGCGCTGCTCGATGAAGGTCAGGCGCAGCGTCTTTTCCCAGTTGTAGCTCGAGACAGTGCCGATGATCGTCGCCGCCGCGAGGATGGCAGTCATGTACATGAGCTCGTGCGTCGGCAATCCGAGCACCAGGCCGCCCACGGCGTTCGCGACGATCAGCACCCCCGCGATACTCACTCCGAACTTGAAGCGCAGCCCCAGGAATCGGCAGGCATACAGAATGAGCAGCACCTGGCTCGCCAGTACATACGAAGCGTCGTTGCTCGCGGCGACCTGCACAATATAAGTGCCGCAGAGACCCGCGAGCGCGATCGCGACGCCGGTGATGACTTCGTAATGACCCCTGAGCGCGGGCACGAGGGTGGCAAGAACGATGGAGCCAAGCAATGGATAGAGCAGCGCCAGGGCGACTGGATTCGGAGACGCGGCGGGTCCCGGGTCAGACAGCAGGAAGGCGACGCTCGTGACGGCGAGCGCGAGAACGAACGCGACCGACGCCGCGAGGCGACCGCGCGACACGATCTGCGAAAGGCAGAATTCCCGGAACTCCTTCTCGAGCAGGGGCGTGAAGCTCAGATCGGGTCTGCCCGTTTCGAGCTGCCGCACGACCTGCGAGTCCAGATCCGGGCGATTGATCGGTTCCTGACTCATTAAGTTCCGCTGGCTCCGCTCAGGACGCTGAGCATCCTCCGGATGGCGGTTCCAAGTCACGTACCGGGGTCACAAAAAGCCCCTAGCGGTACAGCGGCGCCAGAGGATCCGGCTCGTCCCCCGCGGTCTCGCCGGCCAATGGGGGCGCCGCTTCCAGGGCCCTCCGGAGTGCCTCGCCGCGCCACTCGCGGGCGTCCGGCCCGTAGAGCGCAGCCTCCAGCCTGCGGATCTCGTCCGCGAGCTCGCCTTCGATGCGGGACGCCAGGACGCCGAGGCTGTTCGGGGGATCGGCGGTGAACTGCAGGCGGCCCCAGTCGAGCAGAAGATCCCGCACGCGGCGCGCATCGTTGACGCGGCAGGCAATTCCGATCTGGCGGGCGAGGCTGCTCTTGCTTTCGCGTCGCGCCGGCGGGGCAGCGAGGTCTCGCGGCCGGCCGACGCGGGCGCGGAGCCACCAGATAGCGATCGTCGCCAGCCAGCCGAGACCGAGGGCTGCACTGAGCCAGGGCCAGTAGCCGGCGGCGCCGGGCGGCGGCGGTGCCGGACCATCCGGCGTCGCGGCATTCGGCTCGACCGGAAGGTTTCCCGACGAGGCGCCCGGTCGCACCTCGATGGTCTTGCCGGGCAACCGCGCGATCTCCCAGCGTTCCGATTCGACATTCCACCAGGGCAACTCGAGCGACGGCAACTCGATGCTGCCGGATTGTTGGGCGATGACGGCGAAACGCTCAGTGCGCCGCGCCTCGATGCCGTCCGCGACGAGCTCACGGATCAGCGACGGTTGGTCCGCGTATTGGCGCAGCCCCGGCGTCGTCACCAGCTCGATCTCCGGCAACTGGGTCTCGAGCACGCCTTGGGCGGCGAGCGTCAGCGTGCGCGTCTTCGGGATACCCTGCTCGAACACCGGGCTGGTGTCGCTCCAGGATTCCTCGATTCGAAGGCCCGTCGCCGGCAGCCAGACGGCGTCGGGATGCGTTGCCGGCGGCGCGACAGCCGGCTTGACCTCGAGCTCAATGACTTCGGAGCTCAGGCGAAACTGGCGCTGCAATCCGACTCTCGGATAGACGATCGCGTCGTAAACCGTGGGACCGACCTTCAGCCGTCCCGGACTCTGGGGAAAGATCGCGTAGCGGCGCTCGTGCACGCTGTACTCGATGCCGCCGCGCACCGTCGAGTAGTCGGTGTCGTCGCCGAGCTTTTCGACGATCGCCTCACCACCCTCGACGGCGGGCGCGGTCAGAGTCGCGCGCCCCGTGCCGATGCCGACATAGAGCCTGACCGTGTAGATCGCCTGCGCCTGGACGTAGCTCGCCGGACGATCGAGCTCCACTTCGATGAAGATGTCGTCTCCTCCCTCCGCCTGGGCGGCGGGGAGGATTTCAATCGTGACGGCGTTCGACTGTACGTTGCCCAGCGTCGCCGGCGGCAGCTCGAAGCGGCCGGGCCTGCGCGGCATCAGCGTCACGAGCCACTCGGCGACTTGCGAGGTGCGCCCGCCGAAGATCTGCACGCGCGAGCTCTGCCTGGTGTCGAGGATCTCGAAGTCGCGCGCCAGCGCGCTCGGATCGAATCGTCCCGAGACCGGCCCCTCGGCGCGCAGGATATAGGTGAAGGACTCGTTGGCGCGGATCGTCGTGCGATCGACGCCGGCCCTGAGCGCGCCGGCCTGGCCCTGCGCGAGACTGGCTGCCGCGAGGCAGGCGCATAGCAGCACGAGCCGGAGTCGGCCTACCACGGCTGGACCTCGCGATTGCCGTCGGTGCGATTGCCGTCCTGGTCGATGCCGAGCTGCTGATACTGATAGAGGAACTTGCGTCGCAGCAGCCCGCCGGGGTCCTGCGGGATGCGCCGCAACCACTGTTCGGCCGCCTGCTCGGACGCCCAGTCGTCGACTTCCTCGGCGGACGCCGCCGCGAGTTCCTGTTCGCTGCTGTCGTTTTCGCTTTCGCCAGCCTCATCGGCTCCGTCGGCCAAATCGGGGCTGTCCGACCCGGCGTCCGGCGACGGCTCCGGCGCGTCGGCGGGCGATGGTGGCGCACCGCCCAGGTCGCTCGCGTCCTGGGCTGCCGTGCCGGCGCTGTCCGCGCCTCCCTGCGCTTCTTCCTGCCCGGTCTGATCGCCTCCGCCGGAATCGCCGGATTGTGGGCTCGCCGCCGGGTCTTGTTGTTGCTGACCCTGCTGCCCTTCCTGCCCTTCCTGCTGTTCCTGTTGCTGCTGCTCCTGCTGCTCCTGCTGCTCCGCGAGAAGCGCAACCAGATCGCGGTTGTATCGCGCATCCGCGTGCTCGGGATCGAGCTCGAGCGCGCGATCGTAAGCGGCGACCGCTTCTCCGTACTGGCCGGCCTGGGCGAGCGCGTTGCCGCGGTTGTAATGCGCCTCGGTTGCGTCGATGCCATTCAGGGCCGCGGCGCTCGCGTCGAATTCGCCGGCCCGGTAGTTGGCGACGGCGGACCACTCGGGATCCTCGAAGAGCGCGGCGGCATCGGCAGGCTCGTCGCGTTCCAGTGCGCGCATCGCCTGCTGGTCGGGGCGTCGCCAGAGATCGCTGAAATCGAAAGCGCGGGCCTCGGGAAACGGGAGGAGCGCTCCTGCGAGGATGACGTAGACGAACCCGCGCCGGAACGCGAGCGCGAGCAGCGGCAGCAAGGCCAGCGCGAGCCAGACGCCGTAGTCGCGCCAGATTTCGGCGCCGCGCTCGTCGCCGGCGCTTTCCGCAAGAATCCCGGCTGTCGTCGTGGCGGGGAACAGGCGGTCAAGATCCGAGTCGTCGGCAGCGAGGCGCGCGAATCGCCCCCGGCCGGCCTGCGCGAGACGTTCGAGGCTGGCAGCATCCAGCTGCGGCACGACGACCTGACCTCGTTCGTCGTTCAGAAAGCCGCCCTCCGCCAGGGGAATCGGCGCGCCCTCCTCGGTGCCCACCGCCAGAACATGCGTGGTGATGCCGCTCGCGGCAAGCTCCGCCGCGCGTTCGATGGCGAGGTCCGAAGCCTCCGAATCGGTCAGCAGGAGAATCTCGCCGCGGCCGGCGGCGCTCGCTGTCAGTCGTGAGGCGGCCTTGTCGAGGCCGACTTCGATGAGGCTGCCCTGGCTCGGCATGATGTCCGTCGACAGCGCGTTGACCTGCGCGGCGATCGTGCGCGTGTCGTTCGTCAGCGGCGAGACGACAAATGCGTTGGCGGTGAAAACGACGAGCGCAGTCTCGCCCGCTGCGCGACGCTCGAGCAGATCGAGCAGCTTGAGGCGGGCACGCGCGAGCCGCGATGGCACGACGTCGCCCGCATCCATCGAGCGCGAGAGGTCGAGTGCGACGACGAGCGCTTCGCTCGACCGGAAGGCCGGCACGGGTAATCGGTCCCAGGCCGGCCCTGCGAGCGCGAACAGGGCGATGACAGTGGCGGCGAGCGCGATGGCGAGTGGCCAGCGCCGCTCCGCGGACGCCGAGGCGTCGACGAGCACATGGGGCTGCAGCACGCGATCGACGACGGCGCGCCAGGCATCCTGACCGCCGCGGCCGAGGCCGAACCGCCAGGCCGCCCAGACGGCAAATGGCAGGAGCAGCAGCCAGAAGGGTCTGAGAAAGTGGAACTCAGCCATTTTGCGCGGGGCCTCCGCCTTTCCATCGCGGCAGCGCCGCGACGATGGTGCCCACGAGGGCGAGCAGTACTGCCGCGCCCAGCGGCCAGAAGAAGTACTCCGTCACGGGACGAAAGCCGGCTTCGTCGGACTCGGCCGGCTCGAGGCGATCGAGCTCGTCGTAAATCTCGGCGAATTCCGCAACGTCGCGGGCGCGGAAATACCGGCCGCCGGTCGTGTCGGCAATCTGCCGCAGCGCATTTTCGTCGAGATCCTGCGAGGGATTGAACTGGCGCACGCCGAACAGCGTCTGCTGCAGCATCACGTCGGCGCCGATGCCGATCGTGTAGATGACCATCGAGCGCTCGGCGGCGAGCTCCGCGGCCTTGAGCGGCTCGACTTCGCCCGCCGTGTTGGCGCCGTCGGTCAGCAGGATCAGCACGCGGCGGCCGTCCTCGACGCCGGCTTCCTCGAGAGTCAGGATCGCGAGGCCGATCGCGTCGCCGATCGCGGTCTCCTTGCCGGCAAGGCCGATCACCGACTCGTCGAGCAGCGTCTGCACCGTCTCCCGATCGAAAGTCAGGGGCGTCTGCAGATAGGCTTCGCGTCCGAAAAGAATGAGCCCGAGACGATCGCCCACGCGTCTCGCAATGAACTCGTCGGCGACGGACTTCGTTGCCGTCAGGCGATCGACCCAGACGCCATTGAGCTCGAAGTCCTGCTCCTCCATGCTGCCCGAGAGGTCGATGGCAAGCAGCAAGTCGCGCCCGCTGACCGGCAATGAAATCGGCTCGCCGATATGCTGCGGCCGCGCCGCGGCGACGAGCGCCAGCACCCAGACTGTCCAGAGCAGGATCGCGCGCCAGAGCAATCGCCGCGCCGAGCCGTCCGCGGCGACAAGACCCGCGAGCGGATTGCCTGCCGGTACCGCGAGCGCCGCGCCGCTCTCGAGCCGCCGGCCTTCCTGCAAGCGACGCAGCAACCAGGGCAGCGGCAGCGCCAACAGAACCCACCACCAGGCAAGTGACCACATGGTTATGGTTTCTCCGGCGGGCGCTGGGCGTGGATCCAGTCGATGCAAAGCGTGGCAAGAGCGCCGACGTCGCTGCCGCTGATACGACCAGCCGGAGCATAGGGCCCGAAGATGAGGACGCGGCCGGCGCCGGCCGCGAACTCCTCGCGGCTCCAGCGGCTGTCGAGGTAGTTGAGCCAGTGCTCACCCGTGAGCCCGGCCACGGGAGCGCGGCCCTCGAGCGACATGGCGAAGCGGCGCAGGATCATCGAAATCCGCTGGACGCAGAGCACGGGCTCGGTGCCCGCGGCGAGCGCCAGCGCGACGGCCTTCAATCCCTTGAGCGCCGCCCGTTCCCTGAAGCGCGCCTGATACCGCCACCAGAGGGCTCCGAGCACGAGCAGCAGCAGACCGAGCAACGCCCACCAGCCCGGAGCCGGTGGCCACCAGGCGATTGCGTCCGGCAGGTGGATGTCGCGGAGCTGGCTCAAGTCCGGATTCATCGTCGCGCGTAATGCCTCATGAGGACCAGCGCCGGGTCGTCGTCGGTGGCGCAGGCAATGAACCGCATGCCCGGAAGCCTCGCGAGCATCCGCAGAGCATTCCGTCGCTGTTCGAAAGCCGCGCGGTAGCGCTCCCGCATGGCCTCGTCGCTCGTATCGATCGTCAGCATGCGCTTGCCCATGGCAATTCGATATCGGCCCGGGGGCGGCAGTTCCGCTTCGACGGGATCGAAGAGCTGCACGAGCTGCACATCGCAATGGCTCGCGAGCTGGCGGAGCCGCCGCTCGAACGGCGCTTCGAGCGCCGTGAAGTCACTGAGCAGGAATACGAGACTGCCGGGCCGCGCCACGCGAGCGAGCCGCTCGAGCGCGGCGAGTGCGGGATTTGGCCCGCCCGCGACCGACCGTCCGTGCCAGGCGGGGCTGGCGGCGACGAGCTTGAGCAGACGCAGCGCTGCGCGCCTCCCGAGGCGGGGCCGAAGCTCCTCGTGAGCCGACTCATTGAATACGAGGCCGCCGAGCTGATCGCCGTTGGCGACGGCGCTCCAGGCAATGAGCGCCGCCATGCGCGCCGCGACGACAGCCTTGTAGGCGCCGCGCGTCGCAAACAGCATCGACGCTCCCGTATCGAGCCAGATCAATACCGGGCGATTCCGCTCCTCGCGGAAAACCTTCGTGTGCGGCTTGCCCGAGCGGGCCGTGACGCGCCAGTCCATCGTGCGCAGGTCGTCGCCTTCCTGGTACGGCCGTGACTCGTCGAACTCGACGCCGCGCCCCTTGAACGGCGACAGGTGACCGCCGATCGCGGCAGCCTTGATGCGCGGGGTCGAGAGTTTGATTCTTTCGCCGGCCGGCTTCTCGGCGATGAGCTCCCGGAGACTGATCGCGACCGGCGTCGCGAGCGCTGTCAGGGCTGCTGCGCTCACTTACGGCACCCCGACGCGCTCCAGGATCGTGTCGATGAGGCCGTCCGCGCCGCGTCCCGCCGCTTCGGCTTCGAAGGACAGCAGCAGGCGGTGCCGCAGCACGTCGTGGGCGACCGTCTGCACGTCCTCGGGCGTGACGAAGTCGCGCCCGTTGAGCCAGGCATGAGCGCGCGCCGAACGATCGAGCGCTATCGTCGCGCGCGGGCTCGCGCCGTATTGCAGCGTCTCGGCGAGATCCTTGCCGTAGCGTTCGGGTTCGCGCGTCGCGACGACGATCTGCACGAGATACTCCTCGAGTGGCTCGGCGAGATGCGTGTCGAGCACTTCGAGGCGCGCCGCGAGAATCTCCTTTTGCGTCAGCGGTTCCTTGTTGGCGAAGAGCTCGCGATCGCTGGCAGCGCGCTTCTGCTCGGCGCGGTTGATCTCGAGGATCGCGCGCTCGCCCGCGACGTCCGGATAGTCGACGAGCACCTTGAGCAGGAAGCGGTCGAGCTGGGCTTCCGGCAGCGGATACGTGCCCTCCTGCTCGATCGGGTTCTGCGTTGCCATGACGAGAAAAATCTCAGGGAGGGGATAGGTCACCGAGCCGACCGTGATCTGGCGCTCGCCCATCGCCTCGAGCAGCGCCGACTGCACCTTGGCCGGGGCGCGGTTGACCTCGTCGGCAAGCACGAGGTTGTGGAAGAGCGGTCCTTTACGGAACACGAAGCTGCCATCCTGCGGCCGATAGATCTCGGTGCCCGTCAGGTCCGCGGGCAGCAAGTCGGGCGTGAACTGGAGCCGGTGGAAATCGCCTTCAATGCTCGAGCTCAGGACCTTGATAGCGCGCGTCTTCGCGAGCCCAGGCGCGCCCTCGACGAGCAGGTGCCCGTCGCAGAGCAGCGCAATCAGCATGCGATTGAGCAGCAGCTCCTGGCCGACGACCAGGGTCTTCAGGTGGGAATTCAGCCGCAGGAACTTTTCTTGGAGGGACATGGGCGCGGGGGATCGAATGAAGAAGCGGATTCTAGCCAGCCCGCTCGGGCCGGACCAGCAGGCAAACTCGTCGGAGGCGTTACGGGTTGTTAATCAGAAGCCGCCCGGCGGGGCGCCACGACCGCCGCCACGGCCACCGGCGATATTGCGTTGCGACGAGCGGCCGCCGCCACTGACGCCAATCGGCCCGCTCTCGACGACGACCTGCATCGTCTGGCCGTCGCGCACGACCTGCATGGCGACACTCGTGCCGGGCTGCGTTTCGTAGGTCAGCGCAGTGAGCTCATTCATGTCGAACACGCGCTGGCCGTTGTAGGAGACGATCTCGTCGCCCGCTTGCAGTCCGGCGGTCTGCGCAGGCGAATTGGTCAGCACTTCGCGCACATTGATCGAGGCAGGTCGTCCCTGGCCTTCGAGATACTTCGCATAATCCGTGTCGCCAAGCTCCTTGCGCAGCATCGACGAGGCATTGATGTTGGCGATCTCCTGCTGCGATGCGTCGTTCTGCGTCGCCTCATAGCGCGCTTGCAGCACTTCCATCTCGAGCTCGTTCTCGCGGTTCATGATCCACTGCGCGCGATCGGGCGTGAGGCCGGCAGCGACATAGCGATCGATCTGCTGCTGGCGCTGGTAGGCCTCGAACTCCTCAGGACTCTGCGGAACGCCATTCGGAAAGCGCTCGCGGATCCGCTCTGCCATCGGATTATTGGGATTATTCGGATCGCGCAGGGTTTCGATCTGTTCCCGGATATTGTTGAGGTCGAGATTGGCCGGCGCTCCCGCCGGCATCGCCTCGACCGAGGCGCGGAGCTCGGCGAGCTCGTCGGCGAGCGCCTGGCGCTCGAAGCGCTCGAGCGAGAGTTCGGTCTCGAGCTCGCCCAGGCGAGCCTCGAGCGATCCGCGCTCTGCGGATGGGACATCGGCACCGATGCCATCCGGCGACTGGCCGAAGCCCTGCCACCAGGCAAAGCCGACACCGACGACGATACCCGTCAGGAGATAAGCCGCGATCTTGCCCATCGTCCCCTCCGCCAGCTTCAAGCCAGTGCTGGCTTGATCATAGGCCCGGGCCGATGCCGGGCCACGCCTCTTAAGAATAATTCATGAGCTTCAGGGCAGGACGCGCAGGATCACGGGCGGCTCGGCGTCGTTGAAATGCGGCTGAACGACGTAGACGGCGTCGTCGACGGCCGCGCCGGTCGTGGCCTGGCCGTCGAAGCTTGCGGTCCCGTCGAGCGTGGCTGAATCCCAACTGTCGTCGCTGACATAAGCGAGCGCACTCCCCGTCGAGTTCGAGACCACGATGAGACGCCCGGCCGCGTCCCAGAGGAGCCCGTCGGCGCCGGTTGCCGGCTGCGAGAGCGTGATCGGCCGCGCCGACGCCGGGTCGGCGACCGGCACTTTGTAGAGCACTCCCTGCCCGCCGTTCGCAACGACGATGAGAAAGCCCTCCACGTGATGAACGATGCCGTTCAACTGCAGTCCCGTCGTCGGCTCGAAGCGATAGAGGAGCGTTGGCTGGTAACTCGGGTCGACGCGATAAATCACATTCCTGAACGTATCGGTCAGGAAAACATTGCCTGCTGCATCGACGGTGAGATCGTTGACAAAGACGATGTCGTCCGCGTCGCCGCCCGCGAGCCGGCCGAGATCGATCATCGCGAGCCTCTCGCCCGTCGAGAGCCGGTAGACACCGAGCTTCGAGATGCCCGGACCCGTTCCGCCGAAAACGGAGCGATCGGAATTGGCAACGAGCAGCCGGTCGCGCGCCTCATCGGCTTCGATGCCGATCGACGAGACGAGCTCGGGATCGACGACGAAGGCACTGAGCGTACCGTCCGGCCGGACTTCGTAAATCGTGCCGTCGACGAGCGAGCCCGTCAGGATCCTGCGGGCATTCGTATCGAACTCGATGCCCTCGGGGATGAAGCCGCCGCGCTCGACGACGATGCGCTCGGGCAAGTCGCTGCCGCCGCCGAATATCGCGCAGGCCGACGACAGCAGGGCGAATGCCGCGATACTCGACAAGGGACGCAAGATCGTCATGAAGACTCCAGAGCGAAGGGCCGGATCGGAATTCTAGCGGCTTGCGGACCGAATCTCGCGCTCGCATACTGCCGGCCGCCCGCGGCAGCACGGTCGGCCATGAACATCGAGATCGACACGGAATTCCTGCTCTATGCGGCCGTGCCCATCGTGGGGGTGATCGCGGGCTTCATCAATACTCTCGCCGGCAGCGGCTCGTTGCTCACGCTGCCCGTGCTGATCCTGCTCGGCCTGCCCGCCAATGTTGCGAACGGCACCAACCGCGTCGGCATCCTGATCCAGAACGTCGTCGCCGTGGCGAGCTTCCGCCAGCGCCAGGCGCAGAGCTTCAGCGGCAGCACGCGGCTCGTCGTCCCCGCAGTCCTCGGCGCCATCGTCGGCGCCGCCCTGGCCGTGGACCTCAACGAAGAGATCCTCAATCGCACGATCGGCGCGCTGATGATCTGCATGCTCGCCGTCATCATGTTCCGTCCCGAGCGCTGGCTCGAGACGCATCCGAGCAAGTCTCCGATCCCGTATCTCTGGCAGGCGCCGCTCTATTTCGGCATCGGCATCTATTGCGGCTTCATCCAGGCCGGCGCCGGGATCTTCCTGCTCGCGGGTCTCGTGCTCGGCAGCGGCATGGATCTCGTCCGCGCCAACGCGCTCAAAAACCTCATCGTGCTCATCGTCACCGTCGCCGCCCTCGCCGTCTTCGTCTGGAACGATCAGGTCCGATGGGGGCTCGGGCTCCTGCTTGCGAGCGGCCAGGCGGCCGGCGCCTGGTGCGCAGTACGGATGGCCGTCAATCGCGGCGCCGCTTTCCTGCGCTGGTTCCTGGTCGTCATCGTCGCCTTGTCGGCCGTCGCGCTCCTCGGCGATTTCCGGCTGGTATCCTAGGGCGCATGCGAGGCGAGCCTTCGGATAGCGCGGCCAGCGGCGCCGGAATCAATGGCGAGACGCCTGCGCTCGCCGTCGACCGGGCCATCGGGGAGCTCAGGCGCGGACGCGCGATAGCAGTCGCCGACGCGGCGGGCGGACTCATCGTCGCGGCGATCGAGACGACCGGCAGCCGGCTGCTGACACGACTGCTTGGCGCCTCGCCGGCGACCTCGCTGTTCCTCACGGCTGAAAGAGCGCGCGCGGGCGGCATCGCAACCGACGTCGCCGGACCCGTGGCGCTCCGACTTGGCCAACCAGTCGGCATCGACACACTCAAGGCGCTCGCGGGCATTGCCGCCGGCGGCGCGACCCCGCCGACCGCCGTCCGCCGCGTCAGCGGCGACGAGGCGGCACTCGTGCTCGCAGCCTTCGGGCTCGCCAAAGCTGCGCGCCTGATTCCCGCACTGGTCGGTTGTCGAGCGGACGCTCTGGCCGACTCGACCCTGCTTACCGTGTCGCTCGACGCCATCCTCGAGCACGCGGCCGGCGCCACGACCGGTATCCAGCTCGTCAGCGAAGCACGCGTGCCGCTCGCGGGCGCCGAGTCGAGCCGGGTCGCACTCTTCCGCGACGAGTTCGGCGGCGGCGAGCACGTCGCCGTCGTCATCGGCGAGCCCGACCTCGCGGGCAGCGTTCCCGTGCGCCTGCATTCGGCCTGCCTGACGGGCGACCTGCTCGGGAGCCTGCGCTGCGACTGCGGCGAGCAGTTGCGGACGGCCGTCGAGCAGATCGCCGGCATGGGCGGCGGGATCCTTCTCTACCTCGACCAGGAAGGCCGCAGCATCGGCCTCGCGAACAAGCTGCGCGCCTATGCGATCCAGGACACCGGCGTCGACACCTTCGACGCGGATCACCGCCTCGGCTTCAGCTCGGACGAGCGAAGCTACGATCTGGCGGCGGCCATGCTCCAGCAGATGGGCGTCACGCGCGTGCGCCTGCTGACCAACAATCCCGCGAAGATCGACGCCCTGCGCGAGCACGGCATCGACGTCGTCGACCGGCTGCCGCTGCAGACGCCGCCGAACGTCCACAACGCGGCCTATCTCCGGAGCAAGCGCGAACGCGCCGGCCACCTGGGAGACTAGCTCGCTATACTGGCGGGCGTCGTCCAACAGGAAGGGAGTCTTGCCTTGGCCACGATAGTCGGCGGCATTGCCGCTTCGCATACGCCCTCGATCGCCTTCGCGGTCGACAAGAAGAAGGCCGACGACCCGGTCTGGGCACCGATCTTCGAGGGTTTCGCTCCGGTCCGCGCCTGGCTCATCGAGAAGGCGCCCGACGTTCTCTTCTATATCTACAACGATCACGTCACCTCTTTCTTCTTCGATCACTACTCGAACTTCGCGCTGGGCTTCTCCGCGACCTGGCCCGTGGCCGACGAGGGCGGCGGCCCGCGGCAGCTGCCCGCGATCAAGGGCCACCCGGCCCTGGCCGCCCACATCGCCCGCGGCCTGGTTGCCGACGAGTTCGACCTTTCCTATTTCCAGGCCAAGGGGCTCGACCACGGCGTCTTTTCGCCGCTGTCGATGCTGATGCCGCATGAGAAATCCTGGCCGGCGGCCCTCGTTCCGCTGCAGGTCGGCGTGCTGCAGTTTCCGATTCCGACGGCGCGGCGCTGCTTCGCGCTGGGCCGCTCGCTGCGCAAGGCAATCCTGAGTTTTCCGGAGAACATCAAGGTCGCGATCGTCGGCTCGGGCGGCTTGTCGCACCAGGTCAGCGGCGAGCGCGCGGGCTTCAACAACACGGCCTGGGACATGGAGTTCCTCGAGCTGCTCGAAAAGAACCCCGAGAAGCTCGCCGCAACCCCCATTGCCGACTTCGCAAAGAAGGGTGGGCTCGAAGGCGCCGAAGTGATCATGTGGCTGATCATGCGCGGCGCGCTGACGCCGCGTGTGCGCAAAGTCCACCAGTCATATTGCCTGCCGTCGATGACGGCCACGGCCACGGTCATCTATGAAGACCTGCCGGGCCAGGACGAGGGCGAGACGCCCGCTGCGCATCTCGCGCGGGCGCGGCGCGAGTACGACGGCGTCGCGACACTCGAAGGCTCCTATCCCTTCGACTTCGACCGCAGCAGTCGCGCTTATCGCCTCAACAAGTACCTGCACGGCATCATCCAGCCCGAGTTGCGTGGACGATTTCTTTACGACCGCGAAGGCTCGTACGAGCGCGGGCGGTTGAACGAAGAAGAGAAGGAGATGTTGCGCAATCTCGACTGGCGCGCGCTGATCCGTTATGGCGTGATTTTTTTCATACTCGAAAAGCTCGCCGCGGCCGTCGGTGTCTCCAACCAGGCAGTCTATGCAGCCATGCGCAGCGAGTCGCTCGAGCAATTCCTGAAAACGCGGCCGAACCCCGTGACCTACTCGGTCGCCGGCGCGGACGAGTTGCGCGAGGACTGAGGCGCCGGCCGCCTAGCGCGAGCCGTCCTTGCGGCATATGATCCCCGGCAGAGAATAACGAGATCCTCCGGGGAGGGGCATATGCCTTCGATCAAGGATATTTCGATCATCGACTCGAACAAGGCCGCGGCGAAAAAGGTCGACTCCGGTCTCGAACGGGAAATCTGCAGCGCGAAAGTCTGCAACTCGAAGAACCTGACTGTTTACCGGCGCACGATTCAGGCCGGCAAGGAATTCGCGGTCGACAAGGCCGGCGATTACCACCTGATTTACGTGATGCGCGGCGCCCCGAGCGCTCGCCTGCACTTCCAGGGCAAGGCCAATGAGGCGGTCGAAGGCGCGGGCGTGCTCGTGACCCCGGGCGAGTCGGTGCGCTTCGAGGCGAAGGGTACCGATCTCGAGCTCCTGCACATGATCACGCCGAAGCCGCCGGCGGCGGTCGAGGACGGGCTCCCCGGGGGTCCGGGGTATTTCTTCAACCGCCAGACGCTGCGCAGCCTGAGCGATGCGAGCGGTGGCCGCGTCCGCCGCTTCTGCGCCGAGTCGAGCGTGCGGTTCGAGGACGGCAAGCGTCTGACACCAACGAATGCGATCCAGGCCGGCGAGATGCACTACAACGACGGCGGCGCCTCGCCCTATCACCTGCACAAGGGCACCGATGCGAATCCGGACGGCGCGGCGCACGTCTACATGACCTTCAAGGGCCGGGGCAAGGTCGACGTCGGCGACACCTCGCAGGCGATCGAGCCCGGCACTCTCGTCTTCTTCCCGCCCGGCGTGCCGCATCGGCTGAACGCTTTGGACGGCCCGCTCGACTATTTCGAGATCCAGGCCTGGCGCAGTTTCAAGACCACGATCCTGAGCAAGGAAGCAGCAACTGGTCTCAAGTGGTTCTACGAGCGGAAATCGCAGGACGCGCCGCTCGTGGAGTGGAATCAGAGCTGACCGGAGCCGCAGCACGCGGAGCCGACTCAGCCTTCAAGGGGAGAGGCTGATGAACTGGCTGCTCATTTTCGTTCCGGTTGCGATCGGGCTCAGTTATTTCGCGGCCGATAGTCACGTGCTGATCTTCCTTGCGGCCGCAATTGCGATCCTGCCGCTCGCCGGCTGGATGGGTCATGCGACCGAGCATCTCGCGACGCGCACGGGCGAAGGCATCGGCGGACTGCTCAATGCGACCTTCGGCAACGCGGCCGAGCTCATCATCGCCCTCGCGGCGCTGCGCGCCGGACTGCATGACGTCGTCAAGGCCTCGATCGCGGGCTCGATCATCGGCAATATCCTGCTCGTGCTCGGCGCCTCGATGCTCGCGGGCGGCCTGAAACACAAGGAACAGCAGTACAACGCAGCCGGCGCGCGGACGCAGGCAACGATGCTGACGCTCGCCGCGATCGCACTCGTCGTGCCCGCGGCCTATGCGCTCGCGGGCGACCGCGGCGCCGCGGGCCTGGGAAGCATCAGCATCTCGATCTCGGTCGTGCTGCTCGTCGTCTACGGGCTGTTCCTGACGTTCTCGCTGATCACGCACAAGGCGATTTTCGCGGGCAATGTCGAGCACGAGGTCGGCGCGCACGAGGCGACCTGGTCGGCCGGCAAGGCGCTCGCGGTGCTCGCCGTCGCGACCGTCTTCGTTGCCTGGATCAGCGAGATTCTCGTCCACGTCATCGAGCCGACGACCGAGTATCTGGGCCTGAGCAGCGTCTTCGTCGGCGTCTTCGTCGTCGCCATCCTCGGCAACGCCGCCGAGCATGCGACGGCGATCACGGCCGCGATGAAGAACCGCATGGATCTGTCGCTCTCGATCGCGATCGGTTCGAGCGTGCAGGTGGCGCTGTTTGTGGCGCCGCTGCTCGTGCTCGCGAGCCTCTTCATCGGTCCGGCGCCGCTCGACCTCGCGTTCTCCGGCGGTCTCGTGCTGACCATCCTGTTCGCCGTGCTGATCACGGGCCAGGTCGCGGCCGACGGCCGCTCCGACTGGCTGAAAGGACTGCAGCTCCTCGCGGTCTACGTGATCCTGGCGCTCGCCTTCTTCTTCGTGCCGCAGGTCGCGGGCCAGTAGCCGGCCGGCCCGAGCCCGTCCGGCGGACCGGGACTAGCCCGCCCTGGCCATGGGCTCGGCGGGCAGCTCCGGCGGACCGAAATGGTCGTTCGCCGCCGTCAGCTTCTCGACGCGGCAGAGAAGCCCGCGCAGCTGATACGTGCCCATCTGCGGATCGAACGGCCCGCGGTTGTCGGTCAGCAGATTCGCGTTCGATTCCCAGATGCCGTAGTCGGGGCCGTCGCGCTCCGGGAACCACCAGCCGTGCTCGCAATGGATCACGCGCGGGTCGATCTTGGTCGTGACGTTGGCCTTCTGCTTGATGCGGCCGCGGCGCGTCTCGATGACCATCCAGTCGCCGTCTTCGATCCCGTGCTTTGCAGCCGTTTCCGGGTGGATATCGCAGAGCGGATCGGGATGGCCCTTGCGACACAGCGGCAGCTGTCGGTGCTCGGAGTTGAAGAAGGTGGGAATTCTTCCGCCGGTCGTGAGAACGAGCGGATAGTCCTTGGCAACTTCCGGCGTGCTGATCGGACTCTCGGGCTGCTCCTCGTAGTACGGCAGCGGCGCATAGCCCATCTTCTCGAACCGCGTCGAGTAGAGCTCGAGCTTGCCGGTCGGCGTCTTGAATCCTTGCGTCTCGTATTTCTTGTACTTCTGCGGGACGTGGATCCAACCCTGTTCGGTGAGGCCCCTGAAGTTCACGGCCTGCCTGCCGTTCTTGAGCATCTGGTCGAGCACGTCTTCGACGGCGTCCGTGCAGACCGGGAGCTTCATTCGCCGCGCAAGCTCGACGAAGATCTCCTCGTCCGACTTGCACTCGCCGATGCGCACGGTTTGCTGATTGCTCATGACGACATTGCCGGCGATCGTCGGCAGCGCGCAGATCTGGTTGATCTCGGGCCAGGACGCGGCCGGCAGCACGATGTCCGCGAGCTCCGCCGTCGGCGTCATGAAGAGATCCGCGCAGACCATGAAGTCGAGCTTCAGGAGCGCCTGGTAGACCATGTTCGTGTTCGCGTACGTCGTCAGCGTGTTGTTGCCGAAGACGAGAAACGCGCGCGTGCGATACGGCTCACCGTAGAGCATCGAGTCGATCAGCGAAGGGATGTGACAGGCCGGAAGATCGGCACCTTCGCCGCAGAGCATCTTGTATTTTTCGTAGCCGAGCCGCTTCTTCTCGACCTCGGGGTCGAGATTCTCGATCAGGCTCGGGAAACGGCCCGCGCCCTTCATGCCGAAGATCCAGCCACCGGGCACGTCGAGGTTGCCCGTGATCGCCGGGATCATCGACAGCGCGCGGATCGTCTGGATGCACTTCGGCGTGTGCTCGATCGCGCAGCCCCATTCGAGCATCGCCGGCTTCACGGTCGCGAAGAGCCGCGCGGCCGCGCGAATCTTGTCGGCCGGCACCCAGGTGATCGGCTCCGCCCACTTCGGCGTGAACTTGTGGACGTGCTCCGCAAGCTCCTTGAAGCCGTGCGTGTATTTCTCGCAGAAGTCGTGATCGTAAAGGTCTTCTTCGATGATCACGTTCAAGAAGGCGAGCCCGAGCGCGTCGTCGGCGCCGGGGCGAACCTGCAACCAGATCTCGGCCTTCTTTGCGGAGACGGTCTCGCGCGGATCAATCGTGATGATGCGCGGCTTGCTGAGCAGGGATTCGCGGACGTTGAACCGTGTTTCGCCGTCGGGGCCGGAGTGCGGCGGATTGTGGCCCCAATACATGATGAGCTCTGGGGGCGTGCCACCCGTGAAATCGCAGACGGGAAAATCGCCCATCGTCTGGATGCAGGTGTTGACGCGCGGGTGAAAGCACTGCGCGAAACCCGGCTCGCACCAGTTCGGTGTTCCGAGCGCATTACCGAAGCGCGACACCCAGCGGATGTGATGGCGGCCGGTGCCGGTGCCCATCGTGATCGACTCGGGCCCGCTCTCCTCGCGGATCTTGAGAACCTTCTCGCTGATCTCGTCGAGCGCCTCGTCCCAGGAGATGCGCTTCCACTTGCCTGAGCCCTTGGGCCCAATGCGGCGCATCGGATATTTCAGGCGGTCGGGGTGATAGACGAGCTGCGTCGTCGCCGCGCCGATCGGACAGAGGTAGCCGTGATTCAGCGGGCCTTCGGGATCGCCCTCGACCTTCGTGAGCGTGCCGTCCTTGACGTGCATGAGCGTGCTGCAGCCGCCGTGGCAGCTTCGGCATACGCTCTTCAATACCTTGGTGCCCGCTTCCGTTTCGGGCGACGCCGCTACGACCATTACGCTCCCCCCAGGGTCATGGACTCGCTGCGGCGAGCTTAGCAGATTACTCGCCATTCTTAGCCCATTCTTCACGCCCCGGCGTTTACGCCGTATCATCGAAAATCTGCGCCATCAGCCTGCGGAAGCAGGCGGCTCAAGGGGAAAGGCCGCTAAGAATGGACATGCTCAGGTCGCTCACGTTTTCCGTCTTGCTGTTCGGCGTCGCCATCGCGATGCGCGTGACGGCATGGCGCTATCCGGCATATCGACAAAGGCTGCGTGAACAGAACCTCGTCGCCCAGATCCGCGTCAAGGCCGGCCCAGGCCGCTACTACATCTTCAAGGACGGCAAACTCAAGTCGCGGCGCGGGATCCACCCGAACCCGGACGTAGTCGTCGGCTTCAAGTCGCTCGAGCTCGCGGTGTATACGCTCACCCATCCGAACGACCAGCTCGGCCGCATCAATGCCGCCAAGCAGTTCAGCATGACGCTCGACGGCCCCGAGGATAAGTCGCTCTGGTTCATGTTCACGCTCGAGCAGATACTCCAGGTCGGCTGGCGCTTCGGTACCGAAGTCGGCAACGGCGAGATCCGCTACTGCAACATGGCGAACGGCGGGCCGCTCGCGGTTTATGTCAAGAACGGCAAGATCGTGCGCATGACGCCGATCACATTCGACGACCGCGACCCGCAGCCCTGGACGATCAAGGCCCGCGGCAAGACCTTCACGCCGCCACGACGCACCTCGCTCGCGCCGCACGGCCAGAATGCGAAGTCGATCGTCTACTCCCCCGACCGCCTGCTCCATCCGCTCAAGCGCGTCGACTTCGATCCGAACGGTGAGCGCAATCCCCAGAATCGCGGCGTCTCCGGTTACGAGCGCATCAGCTGGGACGAGGCGCTCGACATCGTCGCCAACGAGATCAAGCGCCAGAAGACGGTCCACGGACCGGGCTCGATTGCCTGCAGCCATCCCTCGCATCACACCTGGGGCAACATCGGCTACTACCTCTCGGCGCTGCGCAAGTTCGAGAACGCAATCGGCATGACCGAGGTGCATCACAATCCGGACAGCTGGGAAGGCTGGTACTGGGGCGCGACGCATCACTGGGGCGGCTCGATGCGCGTCGGCCAGTGCGAGACCTACGGCACCGTCGAGGACGCGCTCAAGGAGTGCGAGCTCATGGTGTTCTGGTCGAGCAATCCCGAGTCGAACTCGGGCGCCTACGGCGCGCTCGAGGGCACGATTCGCCGGCAGTGGCTCAACGAGGCCGGCATCAAGCTCGTCCACATCGATCCTTACTACAACGACTCGATCCAGCTCCTGGGCGGCAAGTGGATCGCGCCGCGCCCGACGACGAGCCCCGCGCTCGCGATCGCGATCGCCTACGTGTGGATCACCGAAGGCCTCTACGACAAGGAGTACGTGGCCACCCACACGACGGGCTTCGAGAAGTGGGCCGACTACGTGCTCGGCAAGACCGACGGCACTCCGAAGACCGCGGAATGGGGCGAAGCCGAGACCGGCGTGCCCGCGAGCGACATCCGCGCGCTCGCCCGCGAATGGGGCACGAAGAAGACCTACCTCGGCGCCGGCGCCTGGGGCAACGGCCACGGCGGCGCCTGCCGCAATGCCACGGGCGGCCAGTGGGCGCGCACGATGGTCTGCCTGATCGCGATGCAGGGGCTCGGCAAGCCCGGCGTCAACATGGGCAATATGCAGTGGGGCGTCTCGCACGACTTCAATTTCTATTTCCCGGGCTATGCCGACGGCGGAATGTCGGGCGACATCCACCATACGGGCATGGGCGTGCAGCTCTACCAGCGCATGCCGCAGCTGCTGTCGATCAATACGAACACGCAGATCATCCCGCGCATGCAGCTGCCCGAAGCCATCATGGACGGCAAGGCCGAGGGCTATCTCTGGAATGGCACGAGCATTGAGGCCCAGTTCACGAAGATCACCTATCCGAGGCCGGGCTTCTCGCCCGTCCACATGCTCTTCAAGTACGGCGGCTCGCTCTGCGGCACGATGCCGAGCGCGAACCGCTACATCCGGATGTTCCGCCACCCGAACCTCGAGTTCATGGTGAGCCAGAACATCTGGATGGAAGGCGACACGAAGTTCGCCGACATCATTCTTCCCGCCTGTACGAACTTCGAGCGCCACGACATCAGCGAGTGGGCAGGCCTCGGCGGTTACGCGCATCACGGCGAGATGCAGTTGAACCACCGTGTCATCACCTTCCAGCACAAGTGCATCGAGCCGCTCGGCGAGTCGAAGTCCGACATCGAGATCTTCCGCAAGATCTGCGAGCGCCTCGACCTCGGCGCCTATTTCTGCGAAGGCGTCGGCGAGCTCGGCTGGGTCAAGCGCCAGTTCGATGCCTCCGACCTGCCCAAGCACATCTCCTGGAAGGAGTTCATCAAGCGCGGCTATTTCGTCGTGCCCGCGGAGAAGGAAGAGCTCCGGGTGCCGGTGTCCTGGAAGTGGTTCGCCGAGGGCCGGAAGAAAGACGTGCCCGAGCCGATGCCCTTGCCGTCCGACTACTCGGGCAAGTACCGCGAGGGCCTGCAGACGCAGTCGGGCAAGATCGAGTTCGAATGCGAGAGCCTCAAGCGCTTCGATCCCGACAGCGATGACCGGCCGCCGATCGTCAAGTACCAGCGCCCCGAGGAAAGCCCGAACGCGAAGGGCTTCGAGAAGTTCCCGCTGCAGCTGATCACGCCGCACCCGCGCTTCTCGTTCCATACGCAGGGCGATGGCAAGGACAGCTTCCTCAACGATATCGCCGATCATCGCGTGCAGGTCGACGGCTACTACTATCTCGTCGCGCGCATCCATCCGCTCGACGCCGAGGAGCGCGGCATCCGGGACAACGACCTGATCCGCCTGCACAACGAGCGCGGCGCGGTGATCTGCGCAGCGAAGCTCACGCACCGGCTGGTACGCGGTGTCGTGCACGCCTACGGCTCGTCGGCTGTCTACGACCCGATCGGCGAGCCAGGGCATTCGGCGGACCGCGGCGGCTGCGTCAACCTGCTGTCGTCGCCCAAATCGCAGATCAAGAAAGGCCATTCGATGGGCGCAAGCTGCTGCCAGATTGAGGTCGAACGCTGGAAAGTCGGCGAGATGGCGTTGCCGGCACGCAAGGAAAAGGTCGCCTGATGAAGAAGTGGAATCTCATCGTCGACGTCGCGAAGTGCACGAACTGCAATCTCTGCACCTTGGCGAACCAGGACGAGCACGTCGGCAACGAGTTTGAGGGCTACTCGGCACCGATGCCGAAGCACGAGCATCGCTGGATCGACATCCAGGGCCGCGAGCGCGGCTCGGGCCCCGTCATGGACGTCGTCTACGTGCCCGTCCTCTGCCAGCACTGCGACGACGCGCCCTGCATCAAGGCCGCGAAAGACGGCGCGGTGACGAAACGCGACGACGGCATCGTCCACATCCATCCGGTCAAGGCCAAAGGCCAGAAGGCGATCGCCGAGGCCTGCCCCTACGGGGCCGTGCGCTGGAACGAGGAGCTGCAATTGCCGCAGCACTGGTTCTTCGACGCGCATCTGCTCGACAGCGGCTGGAAGGAACCGCGCTGCGTGCAGGTCTGCGCGACCGGGGCGCTGAAGTCAGTCAACGTGACCGATCAGGAAATGAACGATATCCGCCAGCGTGAGGGCCTCGAGGAACTCATGCCCGATGCGGCGACGAAGCCCCGAGTGCACTACAAGAACCTGCGCCGCTTCACGCACGAGTTCATCGGCGGCACGATCATCAAGACGACCGCCGGCGTCACCGACTGCGTCGCGAACGCGACGATCAAGCTCGAGCGCTCCGGGGCCGTCGTCGGCGAAGCGCGCACCGATGCCTACGGGGAGTTCAAGATCGACGGGCTGCCGCCCGACAGCGGCCGTTATCGTGTCGTTGTCGAGATCGACGGCCGCGAAACCAAGCGCGTCAACGTCGACCTCGGCAAGAGCGTGTATCTCGGAAGAATCGATCTAGCGGCCTGATCAAGACAAGGGCCGCGCAGCGGCCCGACGTCGTCGGCGACAGACGAGCGGCCCGCAGGGCCGCGACGTCGAGAGCCAAGACAAGGGCCGCGTCAGCGGCCCGCCGTCGTCGGGGCTTCAGCGCTCCAGGTGCTGCAACTTTT
>Ga0315912_10000894_pt1 | contig 42959 bp, 41 predicted proteins | sample VfabasoilMG_FD_204469 | JGI IMG/M metagenome (GOLD analysis project Ga0315912, IMG submission 204469) | Garden soil microbial communities collected in Santa Monica, California, United States - V. faba soil | ecosystem: Environmental > Terrestrial > Soil > Garden | place: USA: California... | reverse complement strand
GGCTGCGGCTCGAGGCGCGAGGCCGAAGCTGTATCGGGCCCCAACTACAGTGGGGGCGAGCGCCGAGTAACAACGCCATCGGGCTGCAGAACCGTGCATGGCACGGAACGAACTTCCGACTTGAGGCACTAGCCGAGCCTTGAATCGCGCCCACCGCTCGTCGCAGCCTCGACGAGCGCTCGGGCGTGGTCGCGAGCGGTTTCCGAAACCTTGCGCCCCGCGAGCATGCGCGCGAGCTCTTCGATCCGTTCCTCGCCTTCGAGCATGGTGACGGTCGTGATCGTTCGACCTCGCCTTGCTTGTTTCTCGACCCGGTAGTGTCGGTCCGCAAAGGCTGCGATCTGCGGAAGGTGGGTGATGCACAAAACCTGATGGTCACGTGCGGCCCGCTTCAATCGACGTCCGATCGCCTCGGCGACCGCCCCACCCACCCCGGCATCGACTTCGTCGAAGACATACGTGGCGACGTGATCTCCCGTCGCGAGCACGCCCTTGATCGCGAGCAGAACGCGGGAGAGCTCCCCTCCGGAAGCGACGCGACGCAACGGCGAAAGCGGTTCGCCAGCGTTCGCGGAAAACAAGAACTCCACGTGATCGCTGCCGCGCGGACCCAAGTGCGGGAGCGATTCGATCTTCACCTGCAAACGTGCGGCCTCGAGGTGAAGTGCACCGAGCTCCTGCTCGACGGCCGCGGCCAAGCCCTCCGCCGCTTTGGAGCGAGCAGCATGGAGCTCGCCGGCGGCGAGCCGAGCCTTGTGTTCCGCCAGACCGACCTTCTGTTGCAGACCGGCCAAACGAGCATCGATATGGTCGAGGCCATCGAGCTCCCCCCGCATCTGTTCGGCTCGCTCGACCAACCGATCGACGTCGACCTGGTGTTTGCGGCGGAGGCTCTCGAGTTCGTGCAGGCGATCCTCTGCGCCTTCGAGCTCGCCAGGATCGTGTTCGAGCTCCGAAGCAAAACGGGACGCAGCTCGGGCCGCTTCTTCGCAGGCGATCTGGGCGATGGCCAGCTGCTCGCCGATCGCTGCGAGATGTTCGGAGTCCTCGGCACTCCCGCGCGCGCGTTCACGAAGCGCAGACAACCGCGACGCGATCGCATCGTCGCCTTCGTAGAGGACCTCCTCGGCATCACGCGCAAACTCGACCCAGCGATGCGCCTGTCGCATCAGACCCAGCCGACGCTTGAGCGCATCGTACTCGCCGGCGTTCGGGCTGACGCGGTCGATCTCCTCGATCTGGAATCGCAGATAGTCGGCACGGCTCGCGCTTTCGGCCGCTTGCCGACGAAGTTGTTCGAGCTCTTCGCGCAGCTGGCCTACGTCGCGATGCAATGCAGCATACACCGCTCGGGCCTCACCGAGCCCGGCGTAGGCATCGAGCACGTCGATGTGCCGCGTCGTGTGGGTCAAGAAGTGGTGCTCATGCTGCGAACAAATGTCGATGAGCTCCTCACCGAGTTGACCGAGTACGGCTTGGGTCGTGAGGGCACCTTGCACGAAGCTCCGCCCGCGACCGGTCCGCGGAACGTGCCGTTGCACGACGAGTGCTTCGAGTTCACTCGGAGGAAGTCCGTGTTCTTCGAACAGAGCTTCGAGCCTGATGGTGAGATCCGGCGACGGCTCGAACTGAGCGTCCACGACCGCCGAATCCGCCCCCTCGCGAACGGTCTCGGGCCGCGACTTCGCGCCTCGCAGGAGCGAGAGCGCACCGACGATCATCGATTTGCCGGCCCCGGTTTCTCCGGTCAAGACGTTCATTCCAGTCGCGAGCTCCATCGCAACGTCGTCGAGCAAAGCCAGACCGCGAACACGCAAATACGCGAGCATGGGAAGGTGCTAGGCCTAGCACAGGACCCAAAGTCGGAGGACGGCCATCGCCGAACGGGTGACCGCTATTCGTGGATGTGATTCGCTGCGCTCCACCCGAGCTTGTGGCGGAGCACCGAAAAGACGGAGGCGTGGGGGGGGACCAGGCGGAGCGGCATATCGGCCGCACGCACGGAGATCTCGTCGCCCACTTCCAGGCTCTCTCCCCACTGACCATCCACGGACAAGGTCGCGGTACCTACGGTAGCGGGACCGGTGTATCGCATCGTGATCTGGCTGCGGGCGGACGTCACGACCGGGCGGTGCGTCAGACTATGCGGGCAGATCGGGGTGATGATGAAGACATCCGTCCCTGGATCGACGATCGGACCCCCCGCCGCGAGGTTGTAGGCGGTCGAACCCATGGGTGTCGCGATGATCAAACCGTCGGCGCGATAGTCCGCCATCTTGTGACCACCGACCTCCGTGGTGAGCTCCAGCATGCGTGGGTTGACCCCATGCTTGACGTATGCGTCGTTGCAACCCGATTCGGTGGACCAGATCGCACCGTTGCGCCAAACCTCGACCGTCATCCGCAGCCGCCCTTCCCAGACGAGCCGCCCATCCGCTGCTGCCTTGACCGCTTCGAGGACCTGCGAGGCGCCGAATGCCGAGAGGAATCCGAGCGTACCGAGATTGACCCCCATGACGGGGATCCCCCGCTCCGCCACCAGCCGAGCCGCCCGCAGCAACGTTCCATCGCCGCCGAGGGCGATGAGTAAATCGAAGCCGGAACGGACGTCATCCGGCTCTGCGACGTCACATCCTGGCGGAAGTGCAGCACCGTGTCGCTCGGCGAACGCGCGAGGCACCACGACACCGATCCCGTGGTCTCGCAACCATTTCGCAGCGGACACGGCCGCCTCATCGCCTTGACCTCCGCGACTCGGGTGTAAGAGGACAACCTTGACGTTCGGGATCGGATGCCGGTCGCGCATGGCCTCAACGCCTTGAGTTTCGGAGCTTCTCACTTCGCCGCCTCGGGCGCGGTCGTACCGAACACTTCAGACCCAGATCGCCAAGAAAGGCCGTCGGCCCCGAAGCGTATGGACGGCTCCTCAGCTCTCAGGGACGTAAAGATACCCTTGGTGCTGAAATAGACAGATTTTTCCGCCACCGTTTTGGCGTGCGTACTCGAGCGCCGATTCCACGAGCTCCTCCAGATCCCTTGGCGAGCGAGTATCGCGGTTCGGAAAAAAGGAAATGCCGATGCTCGCGCTCGCCTGACCACCCCCAAGTGCATCCGGGAGTCGAATGCGTCGAAAACTGCGCCAAATGCGTTCCGCAACGGTGAGGGCCCCAGGGAAGTGCGTGTTGGGTAGAACCAGCAGAAAACCACGCGGGTCCGCTCGAAAGAGGATGTCGATCTTGCGTACCTTGGCAACGATCACGTCCTGCAGTTGTTCGACCAACTCGTCGGCGAGCGACTCACCGACCGCGTTCCAAGCTTCGTAGGCATCGGCCTCGATCCTCAGGCACGCCAGGGGATCCGCGTATCGTTCGGCACGATCGAATTCTTCGTCGAGCCGTGCTCGGAACTCCGAGGCGTCACGGATCGACAGACTGCTTCCCGAGGTGGTCGTGTCCGCGGAGAGACCGGCCGCAACGACACCGCTCGTTCGCAGCAGGGCCTCCACGCGAGCGCAGAGCTCAGCCGGATCGTAGGGCTTACCGAGATAGTCGTCGGCGCCGTTGCGAAGACCTTCGACGCGAGCGCCAACCGTGTTGCGACTGCTCAGCATGAGGATCGGCAAATAGGCGGCCGAGTGCTGAGCTTTGAGGATTCGGCAGGTCTCGAGCCCCGTCATGCGGGGCATCATCACGTCCATCACGATGAGATCGGGCCGTTCGCGCCCGAACACCTCGAGGACATGTTGACCGTCGACGGCCTCGATGATGGTGTACCCTGCGGCGCGCAAGGTCGAGCAAGCGACGCTTCGTTCGGCTTCCGAGTCGTCCGCGACGAGGATCCGCGGTGGATGGGCGCCCGCGCTCAAGCTTCTTGGTTATATCGGCCTCCCGTGCCTCTCGATAGAGATGAGCCCCGGCCCATATCGGATGGGAGGTTGGCCTTGACAGTCGCCGGACGCTCGCGTATCTACCCCGTCCTCATGGCGACGGAGTACCCGAACCCGAGCGCGATCGTGCGAGCCTGGTGGGTGATCGACCTCTCGGGCAAAACTGTGGGTCGCGCCGCCACCCAGATCGCAACGCTTCTGCGCGGCAAACACAAGCCCTTGTTCACTCCCCACCTCGACGTGGGCGACTTCGTTGTCTGCGTCAATGCGGAGAAGTTGGTGTTCACGGGCCGCAAGCTGGACCAAAAGGAATACTTTCGGTACACCGGCTTTCCTGGCAACACGAAGCACATCACGGCCCGCGACCTGCTGGTGAAACGTCCTGAGGACGTGATCAAGCTCGCGGTCAAATGCATGCTTCCGCGCAATTCGCTCGGACGAGCGACGTTCAAGAAGCTCAAGATCTATCGGGGCACTGAACATCCCCACGGCCCCCAGAACCCCAAACCCTTCCAACTTTCGGTCTGAGCACCCTTCGGATGACCACGGATTCCATGCGCTTCTATGCGACCGGCCGCCGCAAAACCGCGGTCGCGCGGGTCTGGCTCATGAACGGCGAGGGTAAACTCGTCATCAATCGCAGGCCCGCCGAGAGCTATCTCGGTCGCCTCACCGACCTCCGCGTGGTCGAGCAAGCGATGACGTTGACGGGTTCGCGGGACAAGATCGATGTCTGGTGCACCACCTCCGGCGGAGGTCTCTCGGGTCAAGCCGGTGCGATTCGGCTCGCGATCGCGCGCGCTTTGCTTCGGATGAGCGATGAGTATCGCGACGATCTGAAGGACGCTGGCTACCTGACGCGGGATGCGCGGAAAAAGGAACGGAAGAAGTACGGCCGCAAGGGCGCTCGTGCTCGCTTCCAGTTCAGCAAGCGCTAGTTGCGGGTCGGTATCGGCCCTCGCGACGCCACTTGCGAGTGGGTCCTCATCCCCTGCTGAATTGCCTCATCGCCGAGGATTCTGGCTCTCTACGGTTGAAACACCGAGTGCCAATCCTCGGCGAAGTTGCGTCTACGAGGACGCGTGAGTCCATGAACCGATGGCCGGATGAGTCGACGGCTGGATGTTCGAGACTCGCGCTCTCTCGTCGTTCGAGGGCTAACATCGACCGTTGAACGTGAACCGCGAGCCAAGAGTCTGGCCGAGTGCGGGTGTGGTCGGGCTGCTCTGTTTGGTGGGTTGGCTACTCGGCCTCGCCGACCTCGGAGTCTGGTCCTCGGCGGAACTACCGGTGTTCGACCGCGCGCGCGCTGCGATGGGCGTGGAGCTGCAGGGGTTGGAACGCAGCCCCTGGCTTCCTGATCGATTGCGCACTCTTGGGTACGCGATGACAGGCTCGCCTTGGGGTGCACGGATTCCCCAAGCGCTCGCCAGTGCCATGGTCGTCACCCTCGTCGCAGGCCTTTGTCGACGTCGCGGCGACGCGGTCTGGGTCACCGCGGCCGCCACACTCATCGCGTTTGGAATGCCGGCGACGGGTGTCCAGGCCCGAACGATGCTGGGGAACCCCTTCACGGAGCTCTTCGTCGCGTCGACCTTGGTGCTGTGGAGCTCTGCATTGGAAGCCCCCACGCATTCGCGTCGGCTCGCGCTGGGCTCGGCCTCCGCTGCGAGCCTCGCGTTGTCGATCAGCGCGGGCGGGTTGGTCTTGGGCGGCATCATCCCGTTGCTCGTGATCGCCGTCGTGTTTCCACTGAGCTCGGGTTGGGGCCGGGTCGCGCTCTGGCTCGTCGCGACCGCTGCGATCGGGGTCGCCCTAGCGCTGGCCTTCCGCCAAGGCGAAGGCTACATCCCGCTGCTCGGCGCGGCCAAAGACCTCGATCTCGTGGCCAAACCCCAAGCACGGCGTTTCGCCGCCGCCATCGAAGACATCACGGATGGTCTCTTCCCTTGGGCCGGACTCGTCGCGATGGGGGCCACCCTGCCGCGGGCACGCCCCTACGCGATGTGGCTCGGAACCTCCGTCGTGGTCTACGCAGCGTGGTCGCTGGTTTACGGCGCGGGCGCGGTGCCCGTCGTGGTACCCGCTTCGCTTTGCGCTGCTGCGGCAATCGAAGCCCTGACGGACCGGGACACCAAGCCCGTCCTTCGTCGGCTCCTGCTCCTCGGCGCGCTCGCGGGAGCGATTCTGGCCGGCAAAGATGCTTCGCTCTGGCCGAGTCGTTTCGTTGCCCCCGCGGTGGATCTCGACACGATCGCGTTTCCAGCCGAATCGATGCGAGCGAGCGAGCGGCTCGCTTCGATCGAGCGCGTGGCTATCGTCGGGCTCCTGGTCGCCGCCGTTGGACACCGGGCTTGGTGGGTGGGCTCCGCGATCGGCTTTGCTGCGCTGTTCGGCGGATGGATGCACGGTCGGGTGTTGCTCGTCGATGCGGCCCGTGGCTTGTCGTTGGCCGAGCCGCTCGGGCAGCATGCGCGTTTTGCCAAGACGGGAGCCCTGCCCGAGCCGCTCGGCATCTATCGCGTCCATGATCCAGGCCTGGCCATCTACGGGCCTCCGCAGACGATCGAGTTTCCGAACCGTGATGCCCTCGTGGAAGCACTCTTGGGCGATGCTCCGAGCGCTGCACTGGTGCGCAGCATCGACGTGCCGGAGATCCATCGGCGAGCGCGGGGCGAAGGACGCCCGTTCTTCGTACTCGACCGCTCCCATGCCACTTTGCGTCTGGTCGCCAATGTCCTGCCATTGGGAGCCCGAGATCTCAACCAGATCCCGGAGGTCGTCACGCGCGAACGCCCCCAACTACGCAACGACACGTTGGTTCGGTTCGGCAACTACGTCGAGATCGTCGGTTGGGAGCTGGATGGCTCGGTCATTCGGGGACGAGACGTCACCCTGACCGTCGCAATCCGAGTGTTGCGACCACTGCCCGCGCGCAGTCGTTTGTACACGCGCTTGGTACTCGGTCGTTTGGCGTTGCTGAATCGCGAAGCAGAACCGCTCCTCGAAGACATCTACCCATGCACGCTCTGGACGGCCGGCGACTACATTCTCCACCGGCTCACCTTCCGCGTGCCCGTGCTCGAGTCCCCTCCAGGGAGCTATGCGTTCGTGGTGGGGATGCGCCGGGGCGAGAACGACAACTACCCGATCACGGTCCCGCCAGAAGCGAGCGGTGAGTTCGGGGTCACGATCCGAGATCGTTCGCACACGTTTGCCAACCTGGGCATGGTGGACGTGTGGTGATCGATCCCCCTACCGTGACGGACTTCGTGCGCCATGCCCGAGCGCAGGCGAGTGAATCGGTCGGGATCTGGGTCGAAAGTCCTCGGGATCGACCACATCACTTGGCCGACGATTATCGCGGAGGAGAGATCTCGGCGATCGCGATCCATGCAGGCCGTGACCTCGATCTGGTCCTCCGCTCCCCTTCGGCCGGCTCGCTCGTCGAGCTGGCTGCATGGCTCACTGGCCCGGACGAACCCTACCTCGCGTTCCATGACTCGCACGACGCGATCCATCGTTGGAGCGTCACGCAGCGGCAACCCTTCGAGCCACCGCGAACGGGCTGCCTGCGGATCGCGGCGGCGCTGCTCGGCGAGGGAACGCGTCCGTATCGCGACCTGCCCCCGTTCGAGGAACTCGTGACTCGATTCACCGCGCAGACGCTACCTGCGGACCCCTTGCTGTCCAATCGTTCCCCCCAGCGCCTGATCGCCTCGGCACGTGCCGCGTTGGAGACGCTGCGCGCACTGACGCCGCGCCTACGAGCCCGCGATCTCGTGGCCAGCTACCAGCTCGAGTGCCGGCTCGTGCCCGTCGTCGTCGCGATGGAACGTGCGGGGGTCGGCGTCGATGCGGCCGGCTTCGAACGGGTCGTAGCGAGCTGGCGGCGCGAACGAGCCGAGGCGACGACTCCCGAACGGATCACTCGCTTGGACAAGCTGCTTTCGACCTACGGCTACTGGCCGCGAGAATACGTCCGCGGCGGCCGGATCCACGCTCGCCTTCATCCCATGGCGACGGAGTCGGGTCGATTTTCGTGCACCGACCCGAATCTGCAACAGGTGCCGAGCGAACACACGGCTCCAGGCCTGCGCGCATGTTTTCGGCCGCCGCAGGGCTACGGCCTCGTCATCGCCGACTACGCGCAGATCGAGCTGCGGGTCGCGGCTCATCTCGCGCCATGCGAGGCGATGCGAGGCGTCTTCCTCGACGCTCGCGACCCTCATCGAGCCACCGCCGCGACCCTGACGACGAAGCCCGAGACCGAGATCACGGCCCATGAACGAAAGCTCGCCAAAGCCGTCAACTTTGGGTTCTTGTTCGGCATGGGTGCGGCTCGTTTCCGCAGCTACGCGCTCGCTCACTACGGCCTGGAGCTCGACCTTGCCGATGCGCGTCGAGCCAAGGATGCATTCTTCGCAACGTTCCCAGGGATCGCTCGATGGCATCGCCGCGTGGGTGCACTCAAAGACCACGCGGGCCCGATCATCGTGAGGACTGCGCTAGGCCGTCGGAAGCGCTTCCCCCCGGGCGCATTCAGCTTCAATGCGGCCCTGAACATTCCCGTGCAAGGCACCGCTGCCGAGGGGTTCAAGAAAGCCTTGATCGCGTTGCACCCCCGGTTGCGCACCGTGGACGCTCACGGTGTTCTCTGCGTGCACGACGAATACCTCGTCGAAGCACCGCTCGGGCGTGGCCACGAAGCGCGGGACCTCGTCGAAACCACGATGCGAGAAGCCATGGCCTCCCTCGTCTCCACGGTCCCCATCGTCGTGGATGCCCACCTCGTACAAACCTGGGCCGAGAAAACCTAGTACCTCGCCACTAGTGCAGTTTGAGCTCGCGGCCGGGTACCCAGGCGAGCTCGAAATGCCCGAGCATCACCGGCGAGTCTTCGGTGAGTCGCACGACTGCGTGCGACGGCCCCTCGGTCATCCCTGCGGGTCGAACACCATTCGTGCTCGCCAAATCGTAGACCAGCAGCGCGTCCGGACTTTCCTCGGCCACGAGCGCATGCACACGCGAGAGATTTCGTCCGTGCCCCGCGAGCGAACATCGGTCGCTGTAGCGGCCGATGAGGAGACCACGCCGCAGCTGGCGGGAGTCGAGATCGAGCTCGCGCGATTCTTCGCCACGACCCGAACCTTTCGTCGACCGTAGGCGCAAGACGCCGCGCGGTTGGGGCCGCGCGTCCATGTCGAGCCCGCGATACCCTCCGAATTCACGCGGCTCGTCCCCATCGAGGTGGGCGATCCCTGGCTCCGCGGCCGCACTCATGGCCAGACGAGCGCCGTTCCCTGTGGGATCGAGCCCCGTGAGATTGCGAAAAGACTCTTCGGCGGTACCGCTGAGCAACGACACCCCCTCGCTGCCACCTGGCGCCACGAAGACGACGGTCCGTCCGAGGTTGACGAGCCCATGGCCCTGAAACGAAAAACCTGGAACCCGTTTCCCGTCAGCGAGCAGTACGCCCGCGCGTCCGCCGAGATCATAGCCACGATAGCGAATCGGCCCGTCATCCGGCCACCCCGTCAACAAGACGTGCCGCAAGCTCACGCGATTGTCGTTGGGGATCGAGAGAGCGCAGCGATTGTGGCGACCAATGACGACGGCCCGAGGGAGATCCATCGGGCGTCGAAGCACGCGCTGAGCCACGGGGAAACCCTTGCGGTCCGTGGCGACGACCAGAGCATCCCCCACGGGAACCTCGGCGACGAGGGCGTGGAGAATCCCACGTGCCCTCGCAAAGCAAGCGGCGAGCTGAGCCGTCGGATGGCCTGACTCGTGCGCCGTTTGCGCCGATTCGTCACCGCCTGAAGCGTGGTCGCTATCCTCCGGATTGAGCGGCACCGCACCGCAGGGTAGGCGAGTCGATGCAAGAACGCCACGAAAACCAACCGGCGGGTCCGCGGCCGCGTGAACACCTGCACAGATCGGAACGGGCCAGGTTCGGTGGACGTCCGGCGAACTCATCCCTCACTCTTGCGGACATGGTGAACACTCGGGCCGACGAGAACGAAACCAGCGTCCTCGGCAAGGGAGCGTCCTTCGATGGCAAGTTGACGTTCGAGGGACGGGTGCGAATCGATGGCATGTTCTCCGGAGAAGTTCGAACCGACGGCACGCTCCACTTGGGCCCAACCTCCGAAGTGAAGGCCGAGATCTCGACGGCCAGCTTGATCGTGGAAGGCACCCTCTCGGGCAACGTCGTCGCGTCTCGCACGATCGAGATCCGTGCTCCAGCGATCGTGCACGGCGACCTGCGAACGCGAAACCTCGACATTCAAAAGGGAGCGGTCTTCGAGGGAAACTGCCACATGGAAGGTCAGGGCGACGCAGTGGTCGGAAAGCCAGTGTCGTCGATCTCGTGACATTGACGACTCCAAATCGGCGTGGTAGCTAGCGCGCCGATGGCGATCGATTCGCTCCACGGATCACGCGCTCCGCATCGTCGAATCGAATCTCCCTCACGCCCCATAGGGGCTGAATCTCCGTCACGCCCCATAGGGGCTGAATCTCCCTCACGCCCCATAGGGGCTGAATCTCCCTCACGCCCCATAGGGGCTGAATCCCTCACGCCCCATAGGGGCTGAATCCCTCACGCCCCATAGGGGCTGAATCATGCTCTCGCAGTTTGCCAGCATCGCAACCGTTCTCGCCGAGGTGCCCCTCATCGACATCGACGGAACGGTGTTCGTTCAGGGCGGTCTATTCGTCGCACTGGCGTTCGTGCTCAACGGTTTGCTCTTCAAGCCTTGGCTTGCGGCACAAGCCCGTCGCTACGAAGCCACCGATGGCTCGTTCGCGAGCGCCAAGCAACTGAACTCGGACGCGAAAGATCTCTCGACTCGCTACGAGCAGCAACTCGGACAGGCACGAGCCCAAGCCACAGAACTCCGGTCGCAGTCGTATCGCGACGAAGAACGTAAGCAAGCCGCCAATATGGCGCGAGCGCGAACTGCAGCCGCGGAACAACTCGAGGCTTCCCGTACGAAGCTGGCGGGGGACGCCGAGGTTGCACGACGAACTCTCGCAAGCCGCATCGATGACTTGGCGGAAGACATCACCCGGAAGTTGCTGGGGGGTATCTCGCCATGAATCGTCGCCGCTGCGCTCCTCCCCTTCTCGCGAGCTTGGCCGGATGGGTCGCTGTTGCTTCAACGATGATCCCTGCCACCGTCATGGCCGCCACGGAACACGACGAAGGCCTCGTCTGGTTTTCGCCGGTGCTCGGGAACGAGGGCAAGACGGGCATCGTTTGGTTGCTCCTCAACTTCGCGGTGCTCGCCTGGATTCTCAATCGACTGCTCTTCACGCCATTGCGCCAGCAGCAAGCCCGACGCCACGAGGAGATCAAGCAGCAGCTCGCCTCCGCCACGGCCGCGCGCAACGAAGCCGAAACCCTCGTCCGGCAATTCCGCGAACGGCTCGAACGACTCGATGAAGAGGTCGAGGAAATCCTCGACGACGCCAAGCGCCGCGCCGAAGCCGATCGTACCGCCCTCATCGAAAGCGCGCAGCGCGATGCCGAACGCATTCGCAAGGTCGCGCTCGAAGCCGCAGAACGCGATGCCGAGCTGCGCAAGCGACAGATCGAGGACGAGGTGATCGATCGGGCCGTGACCCGAGCCGAAGCGTTGCTCCGCACGCGCTTGGGTCCGAGCGAACAGCAACGCATGGTCGCCGATTACGTCGGGCAACTCGAGTCGTTGGAGCTCGGCCGCCTGTCGTCGGCGCGAGGAGTCGAGTCGTGATCCAAGGAGCTCTCGCACGTCGGTATGCCCGGGCCTTGCTCGAACTCGCCGCGAGCCCAGCTCAGCGCGACAAGTTTGCCCGCGACGTCGCCAACCTTGCCGAGGTGTTGCATCAGACCGATGAGGCGGGAACGCCCCTCCTGTCGATCCTCACGTCGAAGCGATTCACCCTCTCGAATCGAGAAGACTTGGTCCTCGCGCTCTCGCGCCGCGTGATGGCCGATCCGATCGTCCAGCGTTTTCTCGTTCACGTCTTGCGTAAACAACGAATCGCTGGTTTCTCGGACATCGCTCGCGCGTATCAAACGCTGGCGGATGAAGCCGCCCACCGAATCCAAGCACGGATCACGTCGGCAGCCCCGCTCACACCGCAGGCCGTCCGTCAGATCAAGGAAGCGCTCGAGCGGGCAACGGAACTCGAGGTGATCACGGTCACCGACGTGGATCCGGAGCTCATCGGGGGCATCGTGACCCGAGTGGGAAGTTACGTCATCGACGGTAGCGTGCGCTCCACCCTTGCCCAATTGCGCAATGCCCTGCGTGGTTGAAACACCTCAATAGCGATCCATGGAAATTCGAGCCGACGAAATCAGCCGCATCATCCGCGAACAGGTCCAGGGGTACAACGCGTCCGCGTCGATCACCGAGACCGGAACCGTGCTCACCGTGGGGGACGGGATTGCACGCGTCGACGGACTGAGCCAAGCGATGGCGGGCGAGTTGCTGGCCTTCCCCCACGACGTCCGCGGCTTGGTGCTCAACCTCGAAGAAGGCAACGTCGGTGTTGCGCTCCTCGGCAACAGCAACCTCATCCGTGAGGGAGACGAGGTGCGACGCACTGGCACGATCATGAGCGTTCCGGTCGGCGAAGGCCTCATTGGGCGCGTCGTGAATGCCCTGGGCGAACCGCTCGACGGCAAGGGCGACCTCGGCTGCAAAGAGTCGCGAGTCATCGAGTTCAAAGCCCCCGGCATCGTCCAGCGCAAGTCGGTTCACGAACCGATGCAAACGGGGATCAAGGCCATCGATTCCATGATCCCGATCGGCCGCGGTCAACGCGAGCTCATCATCGGCGATCGGCAAACCGGAAAGACGGCCGTAGCCATCGACACGATCCTGAATCAAAAGGGTCAAAATATGATCTGCGTCTATGTCGCGATCGGCCAAAAGCAGTCGACCGTGGCATCCGTGGTCGACCGGCTCGAGCGCGCTGGCGCGATGGAGTACTCGATCATCGTCTCGGCGCCATCGGCCGAGCCTGCGCCCCTACAGTATCTTGCCCCCTATACCGGCGTCACGATGGGCGAATACTTCCGTGACAAAGGTGGACATGCCTTGCTGGTCTACGACGACCTTTCCAAGCAAGCCGTCGCCTACCGCCAGCTGTCGCTGCTGCTCCGCCGTCCACCGGGTCGTGAAGCGTTTCCGGGCGACGTGTTCTACCTGCACAGCCGACTGTTGGAACGGGCGTGCAAGCTCTCCAACCGGAACGGCGGAGGATCGTTGACCGCACTGCCCATCATCGAGACGCAGGCAGGGGACGTTTCGGCGTATATCCCGACCAACGTCATCTCGATCACCGATGGTCAGATCTATCTCGAGAGCCAACTTTTCCACCGCGGCATGAGGCCCGCAGTCAACGTGGGACTTTCGGTATCGCGAGTCGGTGGCGCCGCTCAGATCCCGGCGATGAAGCGATATGCGGGCAGCTTGCGGCTCGAACTCGCCGACTTCCGCGAGCTCGAAGCCTTCGCCCAGTTCGCCTCGGACTTGGACGCGACGACCCGCTCCAAGCTCGATCGAGGTGCCCGCCTCACCGAGTTGCTCAAACAGTCTCAGAACGCACCGCTCGACGTCGCCCTCCAAGTTTGTTCGATCTTCGCGGGCACGAAGGGTCACCTCGACGACCTCGAGATCGCCCAAGTTCTCCGCTTCGAGGCTGCGCTGCACGCATGGCTGCTCGAGCATCGATCGGATCTGCTGGAACGGATCCGCACGACCCGCAAATCGGCGGAGTTGAAAGTGCTCGACGACGATATTGCGGAGGCGATCAAAGCCTTCAAGAAAGTCTTCACCGCCGCGTAGCGCGGATTCGATCATGGCGAACCTCAAGGAGCTGCGACTGCGGATCGGGTCGGTCAAGAACACGCGCAAGATCACGTCCGCGATGAGCCAAATCGCGTCGGCGAAGCTGCGCAGAGCCCAGCAGGCGGTACTCGCCGCCAGGCCCTACGGGGAACGACTCGACGAGGTCGTCGCGGGATTGATCGAGCGGATCGACGAGCAGGAGCGACCGCTTGCCCACCCTCTACTTGCCGTCCGACCCGTCGAGACGACGCTCATCATTGCACTCGCGGCCGACCGCGGACTCTGCGGATCGTTCAACGGATCGATCACCCGCACGGTGAACCAATCGATCGAAGACGAGCGCAAGGCGAAACGCGGGACCCGACTGCTGCCGATCGGAAATCGTGCGATCCAGTACTTCCGGCGAAGCAAGCACATCCTCGAACAGCATCCCGCTCCAACGCCGCAAACCCTGCTCACGCTCGCAAAGACCGTCACCGCGACGGCCATTCGGGCGTTCTCGAGCGAAGACTCCGACGAACGAGTCGACCAAGTCGTCCTCTACTACAATCACTTCGTCAGCGTCTTGACCCAGCGTTTGACCGTCGTTCGGGTTTTGCCCTTCGTTGCCACGTCGGATCCCGATTCGGCCAAGTCGAGCACTTCCGGAACCCCGTTTGCCTTGGCGCCGCGATACGAGCCGAGCCGAGCGGAAATCCTCCGCCATCTCATTCCGTTGGCGGTCGAATCTCGCCTTCAGCAGGCGATGTTCAATTCGCTCGCCGCGGAGATTGCCGCACGCCGCGTGGCGATGGAGGCCGCGACGGACAACGCGAGCGAAATGTTGGCGGATCTTACGCTCGAGTACAATCGCGAGCGACAAGCCGCGATCACGAAAGAGCTCATGGAAATCATCGGTGGCGCAGAAGCCCTCAAGGGTTGAGTGCGGCACGAGGAAGAAACGACAATGTCCACCACGACGACCCTTCCATCATCTTCATCGCTCGATGTCGCGGCTGCGGACGGCATCACCGGGCGGATCACCCAAGTCATCGGTCCGGTCGTCGACGTCGAATTCTCCGGGACGTTGCCGGAGGCCACCATCGCTTTGACGGTGACGAACCCGTCCCTCGGTGATCGGCCAGACAACCTCGTCCTCGAGGTCGCCATGCACCTGGGCGAACGTACGGTTCGCGCGATCGCCATGGATTCGACGGACGGCCTCGTCCGCGGCATGCCGGTGCGCGACACGGGCAAACCGATCAGCGTCCCGGTCGGTAAGGGCACGCTCGGTCGAATCCTGAACGTCGTGGGTGAACCCGTCGACGAACTAGGCCCCGTCGACAGCGACATCCGGTGGCCGATCCATCGCGCGGTTCCGACCTTCGTCGAGCAGAGCACGACGGTCGAGCCCTTCGTGACCGGCATCAAGGTCATCGACTTGCTCGCTCCTTATCGACGCGGTGGCAAGATCGGGTTGTTTGGTGGCGCAGGTGTCGGCAAGACCGTGTTGCTGATGGAGCTCATCAACAACGTCGGCAAGAAGCATGGCGGATACTCGGTGTTCGGCGGCGTTGGAGAACGAACCCGCGAAGGCAACGACCTCTACTTCGAGATGATCGAGTCAGGGGTCATCAAAGCGGATTGGGACCACGAGAATCGAGTGGTCAACAAGATCGACACCAACGAATCGAAGGTTGCGCTCGTCTACGGTCAGATGAACGAACCTCCCGGAGCGCGAGCGCGTGTCGCTCTCTCGGCGCTCACGATCGCGGAGTACTTCCGCGACGAGATGGGTCAGGACGTGATGTTGTTCATCGACAACATCTTCCGATTCACCCAAGCGGGTTCGGAAGTGTCCGCATTGCTCGGTCGTATTCCGAGCGCGGTCGGTTATCAGCCTACACTCGCGACCGAGATGGGGCTCTTGCAGGAGCGGATCACCACGACCACCAAAGGGTCCGTGACCTCCGTGCAAGCCATCTACGTCCCCGCCGACGACTTGACCGACCCTGCACCGGCCACGACCTTTGCCCACCTCGATGCCACGACCGTGCTCAGCCGCAGGCTCACCGAGATCGGGATCTACCCGGCCGTCGACCCGCTCGATTCGACCAGTACGATCTTGACCCCCGAGGTCGTCGGCGAAGAACACTACCGGGTGGCTCGTGAAGTCCAACGATTGCTCCAGCGCAACAAGGAGCTCCAGGACATCATCAAGATCCTGGGCATGGAAGAGCTGAGCGAAGAGGACAAGCTCACGGTCTCGCGAGCGCGGAAGCTTCAATCCTTCCTCAGCCAGCCGTTCTTCGTCGCCGAGCAGTTCAGCAACATCCCGGGGATCTTCGTGGAGCTACAGGACACGATCCAAAGCTTCAAAGAGATCATCGAGGGTAAACACGACGCTCTCCCCGAAGCGGCATTCCGTTACGTCGGTGGGATCTCATCCGTCCTCGAGAAGGCCAAGGAGTTGGCCAAGGCCAACGACTAAGGCGACTGCGCGCGAACCACCATGTCGGAGACCATCGAACTCGAGATCTTGACGCCGATGGGCGCCAAACGAGACGGCATCAGGGTGCCCGGTGTCGAAGTGCCGGGAGCCCAAGGTGAGCTCGGTATCCTCCCGTCTCACGAGCCGCTCATCACGGCCATCGTGCCGGGGGTGCTTCGGTTCTACGAGGGTACGCAGTCGGTACGGTTGGCCGTCGGGTCCGGGTTCGCCGAGGTTCGCTTGGGTGGCCGCGTGACGGTCCTCGTCGATCGAGCGCTCGAACGCGCCGAAATCAACGTCGCGAAGGCCCGCGAAGAGTTGGCTGCAGCACTGGCCGAACTCCAGCAACAGCGAACCGTCACGTCGATCGACGATCCAAAAACCGTCGAACTACAGCGTCGGTGCGAGTGGCTCGAGGCGCAGGTTCGCGTTGGCGAGTGAGGGCCTCGACTATCGATCCCCTGCTTCGGGTTTGATCACGCGCGTGATCAACGTCGTTCGTCGCGAGATCGGGCTTCTGGGTCGGTCTTCCACCGCACGAAGATTTCGGCCCTGGGTGCTCGATGGCATCGGTCGGCCGGACACGCCAAATGTTCCCTTGATGGGAACCCCGTACACTCCGGTCCGCTGCACGAACCCGTACACGCCGGTGCTCTGAGTAGCCGCGGCGTCATGCTCCGCGGTGACGTCGCCGTGCTGTCGTCGATTCGCCGCAGGAGCCGTGTTACGCGAGATCCACTCGAGGACTTCGCCGTCGACGACGGTGAACTGGACGCCGACTTTGGAGTCCGCCACATAGGCTTCGCTATGCGTGATGAGACCATCGACATCGAACGGCCGCTCGATTCCAAGATCCGAGAGCGTGATGTTCAGACGCACGTACGCGCCCGGCAGCACGTAGCACGGTAGGATGAGACCCAACCCCGTGTGGTTGATGTCCACCCCCTGCGCCCACAGCTGCCGGGTTCCGAGCGCGACGCTGGCGGTGAAGCGATAGGGCAGACGTGGGCTCGCACGTCGGTCGGAGTCGAGCGGCGACATGATCGATATCAGTCACGGAACGTAGCCAGCCTTGCGTCAAAGTCGATGTCACCAAGGCGCGCCCCACGACTGGCTCCGACGTGCGGCACTCCGCGGGACGGGCACGCGCCGTCCGAGCAAAGTCGCGAGGCGGGATTCGGCGCCATGGTCCATCGGCTTCCGAGTTGTGAAAGGTCTTCGGGGAGGGGTAGAACCCACTTCCGCGCAAGGAGTTGATCAATGGGTCGCGATTTCGAGAACCGCAAAGTAGCGATCATGAAACGGGGCGACCGCGACGCGAAAGCGTTCACCCGCTGCGGTCGGCACATCGCCATCGCCGTCAAAGCCGGAGGCGGCGACCCCGAAAGCAACCCTGCGCTGCGCCGCGCGATCCAGAACGCACGCGCGGCGAACATGCCCAAGGACAAGATCCAGAACGCGATCGACAAGGCGGCCGGGGTGGGCGACACGAGCGACTATCGCGAGGTGCTCTACGAGGGCTATGGGCCGCACGGGAGCGCTCTGCTGGTCGAGACCACGACCGACAACCCGACGCGCACCGTCGCCAACATTCGCGTCGCCTTCCGCAAAGAACACGGCAACCTCGGCAACTCGGGGAGCGTGTCGTTCATGTTCGATCAGTTCGGCGTCTTCCGACTCGACCCCGAAGGCATCGTGCGCGACGAACTCGAACTCGAACTCATCGATTACGGCTTGGAAGCGATCGTCGATGGCCAAACCGATGAGGGTGACCCCGTCCTCGTCCTCCGTTGCGCCCGCGACAATTTCGGCAACCTGCAGTCCGGGCTCGACAGCAAAGGGATCACGGTCGTCTCTTCGGGGTTCGAATGGGTTCCCAAAACCCAGACCACACTCTCCGAAGAGGAAACCGAAGCGGTCCTCAAGTTGGTCGAGCGCCTCGAACAAGACGACGACGTCCAAGCCGTCTTTCACAACCTCGGGTAATCCTGCATTCACCACCATGTCGAGTTCAGCCAACAACCAATGGGCGACCCTGCAGATCGAGCTCGTGGCACTCGCCGCAGACGACGGTTCACGCCCGTCCGTGGCTGAAGAGGTCCTCGGCGCGGCCCAGCGGCTCGACGACGTGGGATCCCGGCTCGCCATGGATCACGACGTGGACGGCGTCCAAACCCTCGATCCTCGATACGACGGAGTCAAGCTGCCTGGGCTCCTCCTCTATACCAAGCCCCATGCCCTGGCGCGCCTCGAAGACAAGGCAAGGAGCCTCCTTCGCGATCATGACCTACCGGGCGCCACGATCGTGGCCGAGGTGCGTGACGACACGCAGTGGCAGGATCTCTGGAAAGCGTACTATCGACCGCTGCGGTTCGGCGATGGGCGTCTGCTCGTACGACCGAGCTGGATCGAGCGTACGCCCGATGATCCCAAGCTCGAGATCGTGCTCGATCCGGGGCGAGCGTTCGGAACCGGTCTCCATCCGACCACACAGCTCTGCCTCGAGCGGCTCTGTGACCTTCACCGAGCCGGACGGCTCCCGACGTCGTGTTTGGACCTCGGGTGCGGTTCGGGCATCTTGATCCTCTCCGCGTTGCGACTGTTCGACGGCCTCGAGCGTGCCGTCGCTCTGGACAACGACCCCGAAGCGATGGAAACCACTGTCGAAAACGCGGCTTCGAATGGCCTCGCGGAGCGACTGCGAGCGCGGGTCGGCGAACTCGCGAGTCTGGCCGACGAGGCCCCCTTCGAACTCATCGTCGCCAACATTCGAGCGACCGTGCTCATCCCGCTCGCCGTTCCGCTCATGGCGGTCGTTGCCCGCGAAGGGACGCTCACGACGAGCGGCATTCTCATCGAAGAGGGGCCGTCGGTCGCCGATGCGTTCGCAGCCGCGGGATGGACGTTGGAGCGGCCGGCACGAGTGATCGACGATTGGTGCGCATTCGACTTTCGTCACCCATGACGGTGCGCGCATTCGTCGAGCCGCCGGTCGCGACGCCCGCGGAGGCCACGCTCGCGCCCGACGAGTCTCACTATCTCGTCCGAGTCCAACGAGTGGGCATCGGCGATCCGATCGAGTTGTTCGACGGCGAGGGTCGTTGCTTTCGTGGACGGATTACCCACGTCGACCCCCGAGCGACCGTCGTGGCGATCCTCGAGCCCATCGCGACGCTTTCCCCTCCCGCCCTCGATCTCGCCGTGGGTCTCATCGATCCCAAGGCAGGCCTCGAGGTCGTCGGTCGAGCGTGCGAAGCCGGTGCGGCTCGCCTCACCTGGATTCGCGGAGCGAGGAGCCAATTCGGACCTCCGTCTGCGGCGCGGTGCGATCGCACGCTTCGCGCTTCGATGCGTCAGAGCGGCCGCGCCACCCTGCTGCGCATCGATCCACCGACGACGTTGTCGGATTGGCTCGGTGGTCGTGATGGCCGACCCCAGTGGGCGGCGCATACGTTGGATCGCCACCTCGTCGGCCCCCTTCCAGTCGCCGCCCCGAAGGGGGCACGCCTGCTCGTGGGGCCAGAGGGAGGATGGACGCCCGAGGAGCAGCAGCTCATCCGCGAAGCGGACTTCGCCTCGCTGTCGCTCGGTCCATGGGTATTGCGAACCGAGCATGCGGTCGTCGCTGGCCTTGCGCTTTTGCTCGGTGGTTGCATCACGTCAGGCGCATAATCCGCAACCGCGATGATTTGTGTTAAGCTCGTCGAGCATGTCACCTCGCTCGCGCTCGTTTTGCCCCGTGTGCGACGCGAGCCTCGATCCGAAGTTGACGTCTGGGTCGACGAAGGCTGAGTCGAGCCATACACAAGACGTTCGCTGCCCTGAATGCGGTGAGCGATTGATCCCCATGCATTCCGCCCCACTCGGGAGACGCCTTCTCGCCGGCTTAGCGGATTTCGCGCTATTGGCCGCTACTGCGGGTCCGTTGAACTGGGGCATGTTGGTGTTGGCCCATGCCGCACCCACGCTCGAACGTCGGTGGAGCCTCGTGACCCTCTTCCAGTTGCTCGAGGTCTCGCCGGGGGATGTCCTGCGGCGAGGGGCACCGTTCATCGCGATGTCGTGCCTCTACTTTGGTCTGTTTTGGACCCTGACCGGGCGCACACCGGCCAGTCGCTGGCTCGGTATCCGAGTGGTCGATATCCACGGCCTGCCCCCGAAGCCAGGCTGGACCGCCCTACGTCTCCTCGCGCACTTCCTCGGGGGTCTGCCGATTGCCCTGGGCTGGATTTGGGCGATGTTCGACCTGGAACGGAGAGCGTGGCACGATCACGTGTCGCGCACCTACGTGGTGAGGGATACGTGAGTCATCTGCGACGATACTTGGAGCGACACGGCATCCTCGACGCGGAGAAGCTCAATGCCGCGCTGCGTCGGCAACAGATCTACGGCGGCAGTCTCGACACCGTCCTCCTGGAACTCGACTTCATCGGCCCGGCCGCGGTCGACGGTTTGCTGGGTAACGCCTGTGATCTACCGGTCGTCCCCCTCCAGCTGCTCGAGAGTGGAAATGACCGGCCTTGGAACGCCATCCCGTCGAAGTTTTTGCAGATTGGCTGGGCGGCTCCTCTCTCTCATTCGGGCCGGGATGTGCTGGTGGCGATCCATCCCGATCTGCCGCTCGATCGACGCCATGCGCTGCTACGTCAGGTTCCGAACCTTTTGCCGATGGTGACCGCCGAGTGCTGCATCGAGAAGATCGCGGCAGAGCGACGGATGGGCGTCGTGCCGCAGCGCTATGCAGTCCTGTGCGCGACCTACATCAGTGCGCTTCGCCGCGCTCGACCCCTCGCCCCGGTCGAGCCTCCCGTCGCGCCGCGAAGCTCGGAGCCCGACGAGGACACCGTATCGTCCAACGGGTTCGGGCTCGCCGTCCCCCTCGACGAGCCGGATCCCCCACTCGCCTTCGAAGCGAGTGCCCTGGTGGACCCCGAGCCATCGTCGGAGCTCGGCCTACAGCCGTTTGGACCCGATCTCCGCGCACTCGAGCCAAGTCCAGAGCCGCTGTTCTCGTCCGCGGACTTCCACCCGTCACTCCCGTTGCTGCCTCATCCGGTCGCCACCGACCTCGGCTCCTCGAACCACGCCTCCAACCTCGCCTCCAACCTCGAGCTCGACCTCGGCTCCTCGAACCACCTTTCGCGAGGTTCGTTGGACGGTCCCCCCAGCTTCGAGGCCTCCACGCCATTCGTGGTCGCCTTCCCGCATCGCGAGGCCAGCACGTTGACCGGTGAAACCGAAGCGCCGGCATTGCAATCTCCGACCCACGCATCCGCGGCCTTCGTCTCGGAGGATGTCGTCCGTCGTCATCCGAGCGCGAATGTTCCGACTCTCCCCGGCTTCGCTCTGCTCGATACGAAGAGCCGGACGAACGGAGAGGTGCGGCCAACCTCGATGCTTCGTCGAGGTGAGCAGGACGTCCTCCACGACGAGCCAGAGCCCCACGGGATCGGATCCTTCGCTCCCTTCGCGATCGAACCTGAGTTCGCCGCGGATGTGCCTCCCACACTCGAGGTCACCCCTCCCCTTCCCCCTGATCCCGAGCCGGTCGTCTTGTTCCACGATCCGCACCTTCAGGTGATCCCGAGCGATGGACCGACCAGCATCGCCGAGCCCACCGAGGATGCGCCGCCCCCGGTTCGTTTCAGTGCTCGGGGCACACCGCTTGCGCCGTCGTCGCGCCACATGTCGCGGATCGACGATCCAGCCACTCAACGCACGATGGCGCGTGCCCGTAAAGAACTCGCGACGGCGCCCAATCGTGAGGCGGCCATCAATGCATTGGTCCGGGCCGCGACCACCGTCACCTCTCGCATCGCGGTGTTCAGAGTCCGCGACGATTCCCTGCTCGGCCTGTCCACGTCTCCCCCGAGCACATTACCGAACATGCAAGGCGTCATCCTCGACGCCTCTGCGGACGCTCCGATGTGGGGTCCACTGCAAATGCGTCGTTGGGCGGGTGAAACGACCGATCCGCGGCTCAAGGCAGCGCTTCACTACGACCGACCCATTCCCTGCCTCATCTGCCGCGTGGACCTGGCCGATCGCCCTTTACTGCTCCTCTATTCCGACCATGGTGGCCGCGAGTTCCTCCCGGCTGAAGCCAACACCTTGGAAGAGCTATGTTCGGAGGCGAGCCTCACGTTCGAGTCGATCTTGAAGGCGCGCACCGGGGTCGTGCGGATGCTGGAACCTGGATCGGCCAACCGCCCCGAGACTCGACACGCCTCGGTCGACCCACCGCCGGAATTCGGAACGGCGGACACGACCCCCATCGAAGTTCCGATCGCCCGAGCCGCTCACGTCATCCCCCGAAACGAGCCGGCCGCCAATGCCGAGCCCTATGACCGCGGACCCGTGTTGACGGTCACCGGTGCTCCTGAACCTCCCACCAACGCAGGCCCTGTCGCGCGTGACACCCACTCCCCTTCGTCCGCGGCCGTTGCACCCGCGCTCGACCTGGTTGGGCTCGCATCCTCCCGCCCTCGCCTCGCTCACGACGCCGTACCGGCGATCGGACCACGATTCGTCCCGCCGCTCATCGATGCCGAAGGGAACTCCGGTGTCATCGACTTGGCGAGCCCATTTGGGGTACCGACCGCTCGCGGCAAGATCTACCTCGATGAAGAGGATTGGGCTGCGGACAACACTCCGCTCCCCATCGGCAACGAAACTCCGCACCGCCGAATCGATGCGGTACTGCAATCGATCGCGAGCGGCGAAGCGAACATCGACGCCTTGCGAAGCCTCGGTGAAGCCGGATTGCAGCGTTTGGCCGTTCGCTTTCCGGGACCGCTCGAAGTCCTGCGTCGCGACTTGCGAGCTCTACCGCCGCCATCGGCTCATGGCCCGCACATCCGCACGGCCATTGCGCTCGGCTCGCCGTTCGTGCCTCACCTCATCGGTTTGCTCGTCCATGCCGAACCGGACGTGAGGTTCTACGCCGCATTCGTCTTTCAGGAGCTTCGCGACCCTGCTTGCATGGATCCGCTGTCGGATCTCGCGTTCGACAACAGCACCGACGTTCGTGTCATCGCCATGCGAGTGCTCGAGACGTACTCCCGTAGCGACGAGTTCTCGCGAGCGGTCGGGCGCGTTCGGGCGGAGCTCGACTCTGGAGATCGAAACCACCAGCTCCATGCCACCCGGGCCGTCGGCACGCTGCGGGACATCGACGCGATCCCGAGGCTCGTGGATCTGCTGACCAACCCCGATCGCTTCATCCAGGAAGCCGCGCTCGAGTCCTTGTGCTCGATCACCGGGCAGCAGCATGGCCTCAAGCCACACCGTTGGCGGAGCTGGCACGCCGACAACCGCGAACGTCACCGCATCGAATGGATCGTCGACAGTTTGCGGCACCGTGATTTGCCCGTGCGTCGATGGGCACACGATGAACTCATCCGAGTGACGGGTCATCGCGTCCCGTTTTCTCCGCTCGGAGATCGCCAATCGCGCGAAGTCGCTGCCCGAGCTTGGACGGATTGGTGGACGACCTCGGGGCGTTTCCGCTTCGAGGGTGGGCGTACCGAGCCCGCCTGAAGCCATCGGACTCGTGTCCGTGCTATGACAACGCCTCATGTTTGACACGATCTCCCGTGGCTTTCGCACGGCTCGCCAACGATTCACCGGCCGGGCCGAGCTGACGGAGGACGTCATCGACGAAGCGCTCAAGGACGTCCGGATGAGCCTCCTCGAGGCCGATGTCGAGTTCCGGGTCGTCAAGCGCTTCCTCGCCGCCGTCAAAGAAAAGGCCTTGGGCGAAGAAGTACGCTTGGTGGCGAAAGCGGGGGGCAAAACCCTGCGGGTCCGACCCGAGGACCACTTCGTTCGGATCTGTAACGAAGAGCTGACGGCCCTCATGGGGCCTGTCGACACCTCGATCGAAACCGCAAAACGCGGCGTCACCGGCATCATGATGGTCGGCCTGCAAGGGTCCGGAAAGACCACGAGCACCGGCAAGCTCGCGCGCAAGCTGCAAAAAGACGGCAAGAAAGTGATGCTCGTCGCGTGCGACGTGTATCGTCCCGCCGCCGTCCGTCAGCTGCAGGTCCTCGGTGAACAGCTCGGCGTCCCGGTGTTCGCCGTCGAAGGTGGAGATCCGGTCGACATTGCGGCCAACGGGACGCGTGAAGCCGCCAACTCGGGATGTGATTTCGTCATCTACGACACCGCTGGACGGCTGGCGATCGACGAAGCACTGATGCAGGAGCTCGAGCGGACCCGCACCACGGTCCAACCGGCCAACATCTTCCTGGTCGTCGACGCGATGATCGGGCAGGACGCGGTCACGACCGCGAAAGCGTTCGACGAGCGTCTCGACATCTCTGGCGTCATCCTGACCAAACTCGACGGCGACGCACGCGGCGGAGCAGCTCTATCGATCAAGGCCGTGATCGGCAAGCCGATCAAGTTCCTCGGCATGGGAGAGGGGCTGGACAAGCTCGAGGAGTTCCGACCCGAGGGTCTCGCCAGCCGGATTCTCGGCATGGGCGACCTCGTCGGCCTCATGCAAGATTTCCAGGAGGTCGTCGATCAAGAACAGGCTGCGCGCGATGCCGAGAAGATGCTCGGCGGCTCGTTCACGATGGATGATTTCCTGGGTCAGATCCGATCGATCCAGAAAATGGGCAGCCTCAAGAGCCTGATGGACAAACTGCCGATCGGGCAGATGCTCGGCGGCGATATTCCGCCCGAGGTGCTGGACCAAGCGACGAGCGATCACGAGCTCGTGAAGATCGAATCGATGATCCAATCCATGACGCGGAAGGAACGTCAGGATCCGGAGTTATTTCTGCATGACGGCGCAGCCGCGGGAAGTTCATCGGCCGCGGCCAAACTTCAGCGGAAGCGTCCACGGGTGAAAGATCCCACGAAGATGGCGGATCTTGCCCCAGAGGCCTTCATCGGGAGCCGCATCGATCGCGTGGCTCGAGGCAGCGGTCGCGTTCAGGATGACGTCCGAGGTTTGATCAGCCGCTTCATCGCCATGCGCGACATGTTCGGCATGATTGGGGACCTGATGGGAGGCGGTGGAGGCGGCTTGCTGTCGCGAATCCCCGGGTTCAAGCAACTCAAACAAATGGGTGCGATGCGCAAACTCGCTCAGAACCCGGAGATGCTCCAAAACCTCATGGGTGGTGGTGGTCTCCCCGGCTTACCGGGTATGCCCGGTATGCCTTCGCTTCCACCGGGTTTGGCCGGTGGTGGTCTGCCTGGGTTTGGACCCGCCCCAACGCCTCCGACCCATCGCGTGAAGGCGAAGAATCAGAAAAAGAACGAAAAAGCCGCTCGCAAGAAGAACCGTCGACGCTGACCGTCTCCCTCGGGAGACGCGATCGGCCGACCGAGCCCCATCCCTCCTGATGCGCTTCGGCCCTCATGCGCTTCGGCCCTCATGCGCTTCGGCATGCGGGGCCTCTGGTCAAGTTCCGCCGCTACGGCAACCCCTTCGAACGTTCGATAGGTCGAACGTTCGATAGGTCGATGTGGAGGGGACCACATCGAGTTCCGGCGTAAACCTGATGTCGTACTCGGGTTCAGGCTCCGGGTGGAGCCGGAACGAGTCGGTCGGCGAGCGTTTGGGGTGAGCTGAGGCAGCCTCAGCGAAGGCCTTTGCGAAAGGCCTGTTGAAGACTAGTGGCGTGAGTCGATGCGGGGCGCGTTGACGAGCAACGGAGTTGCGACGCTTGGTTCATCCTCGCTCTCATGAGCTCCAATGGGGCGGCTGAACTTGTAGATCTCGTCGAGCCAGTTCCCGAGATCGATCATTTTGCAGCGGCGAGAGCAGAACGGGCGCCATCGATAGTCATCCGCAACGCGGTCCTGCTTGCCACAACTCGGGCAACGGATATGCACTCGCTCAACATACACGCGAAGTTCGAGGTCGACCAGATCATTCCGACGTCGATCGTGATCCATCGACCGCGTCTCCACTCATCGACGCGTTGGCCAACGCCCATGCACACTCGTCGAGCGAGACGATCGCATCGGTGACACCGGCCTGGATCGCTGCATCGACCATCGCTGGTTGCGAGCAAGCGCTGGGCTCGAGTGCAAACACGACTCCGTCCGCTCGGCGAACAGCTCCGAGTTCAGCAAGCGCCGCCTCTCCCATCCCTGATGTCAGGCAGACGAGCAGGCGATGCCCCTGCAGCAGCAATTCCGTCAGCACACCGCCGAGATCGGGACACAACGACCCTTCCTTGCCGGCTTGCACGACTTGCAGCCGAGGCGAGGAGGGATCGTTTCGAGAGAATGGTTGGAACGGTTGTGGATAGGTATGCGCCAAGCTGCCAACCCACGAAGCAAACGCTGCGGACCATCTTGGATTGTGGTGAACCGCGACGACGAGTGGGATCGGCCGGTACGCAGGGAGCGACAGGAGTCGAGGCAGCATGTGGGGCGTCCCCGCAGATCCGAGCAATACGACCGCGTCGAAATCCCGGCTCGCGAGCGTTGCTACCGCCCCTATCGGAGGTGGTGACGAGCGACCGAGGTTCGGAGCGGAGCGCTCCACTCCGAGCAAGAGAGTTCGTGAACGAACCAAGTGATCGCTCAACCGATCCATCGTGAGCGCCAACCGTCGCTGGATCACCTGAACGCGTTCAGCCCCGTCGCGCTCGAGGGCAGCACGAGCTTCCGCCTCGCGACCGCCAGACACGAGCAAGAGAATGGGGACCGGTCGCTCGCGCAGCATGACGCGACCCAATCGGCTTCCGTCGCAGCCATCGATATCGCCATCGAGAACCAAGATGTCCGGCTTCGAGCTGCGATGAAGGGCGAGTGCTTCACCACCGGAGTCGACGGGCCCAAGGACCTGGATTTCGCCGGTCTCACGAAGCACGCGAGCGAGACGAGCTCCAAGCGGCTCCAACGCACAAACCAGCGCGAGCACAGTCCTTGCCACTATGCGTCTCCATCGGCGCCAACCCGAGAGCCCGTTGGACTCATCGACCCTTTCGGGCCCCGAGGCGGGACGTCAATGGTCTTCGTCGAAACGATGGTGGTTCCATCGCGCGCCCAAGGAGAAGCAACGGATCACGCGGTCGGCAATCCGCTCAACGCTTCGGCGATCCGTCGACACCCTTTGATGATCGAAGGGTCATCGGTCGCGTAGCTGACCCGCAGGAAACCTGGCGCTCCAAAGGCGGTCCCCGGCATCGTCGCCACCAATCGGTCTTCGAGCAGCCATCGCGCGAATGCGATGTCATCACCATGCGCGGCACGAGGGTTCCCGACGTGACTCGACACGTCGATGAGAACGAACACGCCTCCATCTGGAGCATCGATCTCGATCCCTGGTACCTGGGCCAATCCAGCCAGCATCAACCCACGACGGCGAGCCAAGGCCTCTTGGGCCGCCTGAACATCGCTCGAAATCGACGGATCGGTCAGCGCGACGAGGGCCGCATGTTGGCTGAGTGCCCCGGCCCCCGACGCACATTGAATCTGAATCCGAGCACCAGCGGCAACGACGGCAGGCGGAGCGACGAGAAAGCCGATGGGATACCCACCCATCGCGAACGCGCGTGAGATCCCCTCGACGATCACGATCCGGTCCATCACGCGGTCGAGTGCTCGGAAGGCCGACGTATGTACATATCCGTCATAGACCAAAGCGCGATGGACATCGTCACAGATGAACCACGCATTGGGAGCTCGAGCCGCAAGCACTTCGCCGAGCGAGCGAACCTCGTCGCGACGATATCCGGATCCCGTCGGGTCGTTCGGGCTATTGAGGACGACGAATCGGGTTCGGGCTCCAACGACGCGCTCGAGCACATCGGGTCGCAGACGCCACCGTTCGTCGCGTTGGGTGGGGGCAATGACCAGACGACCCCCCGCGAGCCGCACGAGGTCTGGGTAAGCGGCCGCATAAGGAGCGGGAACCACGACTTCGTCCGCGGGATCGAGCGTCGCAAAAAAGAGGTTCGCGAGCGCATGGGCCACCCCCGAGGCCACGAGAACGGCCGAAGCGTCGAAACTTCGGCCGTGGACCCGGCCGAGTTCCGCCGCCACCGCCTCCCGCAACGCGAGTTCGCCCACGATCGCGGGAACGGGGATCGGTTGGGTGAGCGATTGCTGCGACACCGCCTCTCTCACGGCACGAGGAGGACGAAAATCCGGATCTCCGGTCGCCAAGTCGAGCACGTCCTTCCCACACGCGCGCAGCTCGGCCATCGTCGAACGAACGGCAGGAGCGGCCCACCCTTGGAGTACAGCGGCACGCTTGGAGATCGACAGATTGGAGGTCATGGGTCGTAGCGAAGAAATGCAACCTCGGCTTGCCCGTAGATGCGGGTCGTTTCGAGCAACAGAGCCTCTGGCCACTTGACCTCGAGACTTTTCCCGCGAATCCGCTCGCGCTCACACACGACGATCGCCCCCGCTCCGAGCCAACCTCTCACGAGGCCCTCGGCCAAGGGCGCGATGATGCCCGGTGTTGCGAACGGCGGATCGATGAAGACGAGGTCATAGGGTTCTTGCGGGGACCTCTCTTGAACCATGCCCAAGGCGTCGGCGCAACGGAGTTGAACCGCCCCATCGAGGTCCAGATCGCGCACCTGCGCTTCGAGATGGCGGACGACCTTCGGACTTTGATCGACGATCGTCGCGTGACGGGCTCCCCGGCTCAAAGCTTCGATGGCAAGAGCGCCGGAGCCTCCGAACAGATCCAACACTCGCACACCGTCGACCGAGCTCCCCAACCGGTCGAAAATCGCCCCGCGAACCCGAGCGCCGGTCGGACGGAGGCCGGGGACATCCCGTGGGAGCGCTTTGAGTCTCCGTCCTTTCAGGCGACCTGACTCGATCCGTTGCAACGCGGCCTCGCCGTCCGCTCGAAGCCTACACCGCGAGACCGTAGCCAGCGCGAAGAAGCTCATCTTCGTGCTCGAGGCGAGCCCAAGCGATCTGACGCTGGCGGTGTCGACGAAGCCAAGCCGCGACCAGAAGCGGGAACACGATCACCATCGGAACCCCACCCCCGGCCAACATGGGGAACCAAAAATACCGGACCGGCAATCCGTCGCGCCAGGCTTCGACCATTTCCGATTGGCTGACGCCATACGAACGAACGAAGGCCGTTTCGAATGCGTAGCCCATTCGGAGTTGTCCCAGCAACCGACGCAGTTCTGCACCCGAGCCATCGTGGAAGCGGAGAAAGTTCACGAGATCGCGTGCGGCAGCATACGCTTCGGCCGCTCGCGCCCCTTCGGGCTGGCGGAATTGCGCTTCCAAGTGTTCAACGGAAGGCACTCCGCTACCGAACACCATAGTTGCCAATGTTTGAACCCGGCCGAGATCCACGTTGCCTTCGAGGCTCTCCGCGAGACCTTCGTTGAACCATCGCGGCACCGTGGCTCCCTCGGTCGCGCGATAGAGCGCGACGTGGGTCAACTCGTGTCGAAGCAGCGCAGCCAGATCGGTGGGCCGGCCATCGGGCCCGTGGCGTGCGATGAGAACCTCACCGGAAGAAGGATGCGCGACGCCGGCGACCCATTGCGGCATCTCCGTGGCATCTGCCACGCGGCCTGCATGATCCACGTAAGTGATCACGACGTGGTCATCGAGATCGAACGCGATCGTGTGTTCGATCTCCGACCACCACGATGGAACCTGCTGGCTGAGATACTTCGCCCCGTCTTCGAGGTGCGGCTCGTAACGGAACTCGATGGGGCCGTTGCGAATCGTCTGAGTCGCGAGCTCGACCAACCAGTCCTCAGGCGCCCCCTCCGCTGCTCGTGCAGGACTCACACTCAACTGCGCCCAGACGAGCATGGCCACGATGCTCGCTCCGAAACGCCGCATCCAACCTGACCAGGCGCGCGCTCGGGACCATCGGGGCCATCGGGTCATGGGCCAACTGTGAGCACGACGGTTTCGTCTCGCAAGGCACCCGCGACGATCACACCGACTGCGATGCCAATGGCGACGAGCGCTACACCCGCGACGATTCCGATTTTCGCTTTGCGTCCGAGTAGGACTTTGCGTCGTTCCTTGACGCCCGACCGCACGAGGGCATCGTGCTCGTCCATCAAGGCCCGAGCGAGACCGGGCTCGGACGCGGCCTGTTGGCGCCGAATCCCGAGCGCGAGATCGAGACGACAGTCGTGAGCAAGGACGACGGGATCATCGGACTGGGGAACGTATCCGACCATCACGGTGAGCTCGTCTCGGCTCCGCCGACAGACCTCCGCCGGCGTCCCGGCCCCCGGTCGCACGCGATGGATCTCCACTGGAGGATCGGTCGACTTCGACATCGAGGAATCCAAGGCAGCGAGCAATTTCCGCTCGGTCGAACTGCCAAGGGCTTCGAGGGCAAGCCCCAAACTCACGCGGACCCGCGGACCTGCCGGTCGAGACGTTCCGCCCGTGTCGAGCTCGGCTTGTTCGGGATTTGCGACGACCTCCGTAGGTCCGCGGTAATTCCTCGACCCCGAATGCACTCCGCCGAGGAGTGCCGCGACGATCGCCGTCGACATGATCGATGACGCACTCAATGCGCGTCATTAATACATCAACCCGAGATGCTGGGAGCATCGCCGAGAACCCACCCCCTCGAGTCGTCGCGGGCGTGGGGACCTGGGTGCAAGCCGCCTATGGATGAGGCTCGGCCGGCGGCTTACCGAGATAACGGCCGAGGGCCCAGGTTTCCTGGGCGCGAAAGCCCGTCAGAAACTGCAGACCCACGAGCAGGGTCTCGCCCTGTGCGGCCCAGCGAACTTCGGCGTCGGCCTGAAGTGGAGTGGGTACGTTCGGGATCGAGAACGTCACATGAACCCGCTCACCGACGGTGGGCGGGACCGGCACGTCGAGCTCGACTCTCGAGCCTCCGAGGCTGAGGTTGATCATCCGACCCACGAGCTCGCCACCGGTTCGGCCGATCTTCACCGGAAGGTCGATCGCGACTCGATCCGAAAGACGCTTCTCCACGTCACGCATCATAGCCTCCGTAGGTACGTCCTGCGGATCAATCCACGGGTGGTCCGGGATCGCCCCGCGACGGACGACGACGGCTTTTGAACCAGTGGCGGTAGGCCAGCATCTTGCGGTGTTGATCGTCGGGGGCGCGTCGACGACATGTGCTTCGCTCGGGGCTGCCCGTCGGGGCACCCCAGCGAACTTCGGGGCAATCATTGGGGTTGTAGCCGATCTCGAAAGCGTCGACACGAGCGATGACATCGGCCAAACGCAGCGTCCATTGAGAACCGTCGGAGCGTTCGTAGCGGAGCTCGAATGCGGGATCGGCGAGGAGTCGGGCGCGAGTTCCTGCGAGTGCGTCGCGGAGCTCCTTCGGCGAATGCTCGGCGCTGCGAAAAACGTCCTGATTCCTCGCAACTTTGTCCTCGAAACCGAGCACGAGATCGATCGCGATGAGGAGACGGAGATCACGAGCGGGGGTCGAAAAGTCTTCCCAGGGTCCCGTCGTTTCGAAGATCGCATGCCCGCTCGGCATCGGAATTCGGGTGTGGGATGTAAAGAACTCTTCGGCGTTCCCCACGGACGTTACGCGCACCTTGGCGGCTTCGTGCAGCGCCGTGACAGCCTCTTCGAGCGCACGAATCGGATCCCGAGTTCCCGGGGTGATGAGCGCATCCATCCGATCGTAAAACTCGGCCGCGCCGAGCCCCCCTTGCGCCACCGACACGTCCGCGTATCCGGGCTCGTTACCGAGGTCTCGATTCGAAGGGGTTGCGAGCCTCGGGGACCCCGAACCCACGAGCGAGGTCGGGCGAAATCCTTTGAATCCACTTCCTCCGAGGGCGGGGTCGGGGTTCCACAAGAAATTGCCCTCCCAAAACCGCTTCCGCGTGATGCTGCCATCCGGTTGGCCATCGATCGCATAGAGGATGCCGGGCGACGAACCGTCAGGCGGCATCAGCTCCACGAGCACGAACAAGTGACCATAGGGATCCGCGTAGATGACTCCCGGCCGCAACGCCGCACGGGAGAGTTCGACCGGGTAGAAGTCGCTCTCGTCATCCGCGAGCGCTGCCCGACCATTTCCCGAATGCACCCCCCATGCGAGGGTTCGTCGGAAATACCGCTGGACCACGGCCAGCTCATGGTTGGCCCCCTCAGGAGGGTCTTCGGGCGGCCCCAGGACCCCCCGCAATCGGCCACACTTGGGTGCCCGACCTTCGCCGCGCGAGCAGGCTCGAAACCCGAAGGGCAGCCTTCGCTTCCACGCATAATAGCCGCGGAGGAAGTACGGCGTATCCGCGCAGTCTGGTTCCAAATCGAGCCCCACCTTCGGATCGGGACTGTCCTCGTGCCAACCGAAATGGTCATGTAGGAGGTTGCGCGCCGCGATCGAGGTCACCTCGTCCAACGCTTTCCAAGCCAACTCCGCCCCGCGTTCGGCATGAAAGAGTTCGCGTACCCACGCAGAAAAGAGCGCTTCTTCGCTCGGACTCCACGCCCGGTCGATCGGCCACACCCGATCGCGGGATGCGAGCGGTGGACGATCCGAGCCGGGGGTTTTCGCGACGACCACATTCGTACACGAGACCACTGTGGAGCCCCGCTCGACCGCCACTCGCATCGACCCCGCGGGTGCACGTTCGAACCCACCGATGACGGCCGATGGCACTCCGGGTCGTACGGAGAACTCACCGGCCAAAACCCGATCGCCCTCGTAGACCTGCAGCGACAGTGGCGATTCATCACCCAGTGCGGCCGCGACCACGCGAAACGGCTCGCCCGACACCACGCGCTCTGGAGACGTCATCACGCCGACGGTGGGATCCGAGCTCGCTGGACACCGAGGTCCCGTCGAGATCTCCTCGGCCTTCCCCGCAGCCAAGATCACGGCGTCCGAGCGCGTCGCTGAGGGGGCGATCGCCATTTCGGCTTCGTTCTCGCGGGGCGATGGACAACCGAGGCCGGTCATCGCGAGCACACCCGACCACCAACCGAGCGAATGGCTCCTCCACCGGCTCGACATCACCGTGGGGGGATACCTCTATCCTTCGTGACACGCCACCTCATGCTGTCCTCCCGCCACCGCGCAACGTGCGCAAGGCGACTCCATGATCAAGTATCTCGGCTCGAAGCGACTCCTCATCCCCGAGCTCTCGGCGACCATCCGGGCGCTTGGCGTTCGCTCGGTGATGGACGTCTTCTCCGGAACGGCGCGAGTCGGTCAAGCGCTCAAACGAGCGGGATTTCAGGTCACGGCGAACGATCACAACGCGTATGCCCACGTGCTCGCGCGCTGCTATGTGCAGGCCGATCGCGATCGCTTGGAAGATCGAGCGCGCCGCCTCCTCGAGGAGCTCGCTCGGATCACCCCGCGCGACGGATATTTCACCGAAACGTTCTGTCGACGCTCACGATTCTTCCAACCGAAGAATGGGGCCAGGGTCGACGCCATTCGGGATCGCATCGCAGCGATGGACCTCGAACCCGACCTCGAAGCCATTGCGCTCGTCTCGCTCATGGAGGCCGCCGATCGGGTCGATTCCACGACGGGCTTGCAGATGGCCTATCTCAAACAATGGGCGCCACGGGCCCACAACGATCTCGAGCTCCGCTTGCCCGAGTTCGTGCCGGGCTCGGGGCACGCCGAACAGCTCGAAGCCATCGAGTTCGCGCGAACGCACTCCGCAGAACTCGCCTATCTCGACCCGCCCTACAATCAGCATAGTTTTCTCCGGAACTATCACATTTGGGAAACGCTGGTCCGCTGGGACGCCCCCGAGGTCTATGGGGTCGCCTGCAAACGGATCGATTGTAAGGAACGCAAGAGTCCGTTCAACTCGAAACCCCAGTTTCGTGAAGCGATGGCTGCCCTCATCGAGGCCATCGACGCCCGCCACCTCGTCATCTCGTTCAACGACGAGGGCTACATCACCCACGGACAAATGTTGGAGCTGCTGTCGGCGTATGGCACGGTCGAGTCGCGGGGGATCGAGTACGGTCGATACGTGGGTGCACGCATCGGGATCTTCAACCCGCAAGGGGAGAAGGTCGGACAGGTCGGGCGACTGAAGAATGTGGAATACCTGTTCACGATGACGCGACGGTGAGCACGGGCAACTGGGGACGTCGATGGCACGCTCGCCGACGACGTCGTATATGGGCTCGACGTGTCGATGAATGGCTGAACCGTCTCGTCACCCGCGAGCCCCTGGGGAATGCAATGGGTAGTTTTACCCAATCCCCTCGGGAATCGATACCTACTGGCAGTATCGGAGCGATTCCAAGCGCCTATCCATCGCTGAAAAACTGAAAGATTCGCTGCATTGGCGTTGCTTCGGCCAAGAATGATTCCATCATGCACGAGACATGAGCGCCAGGTTATTCACGCGTGTTCTTGTGCCATTGGAACTCATCCCGAGCGAACGTGGGATGCCGGATGCAATGGCGGCACGGGAGTGTATCGAAGCCACCGCTCGTTTGGCCAAGGGTGGCAAGATTTGCTTTGTCCACGCGACCCCGGTTGCGACCGAGTCCACGTTTTTTGGTGTGCCGGAGATCGGTGGACCGATCGAATACCCCGCGACGACCGAGCCCGATGAAGGGCTTCGCATGATCGTGCAATCCGTCATCGAAGATGTCGCCGAACAGGTGCTCGCCCATCGAGCGGATTACGAAGTCCATGTGGGTTCGGGACATGCGGCCGACGTCATCTTGGCTCAAGCCGACGCGTTCCATGCCGATCTCATCGTGCTCCCCAAAATGGTCGGCCAAACCCCATCCGATCGCATGGTCGTCGGCCCTACGGCAGACGAAGTCATGCGCCGCGCAAGCTGCCCCGTACTGATGATTCCGACGGGCTCGGTACCCGCTGCCGAACGACTTGCCGGCCGCCCTCGCAAAGGGCAAGAGCCGCGGGCTCGCCACGTCATCGACATGGCAACCTCGTGGTGACCCCGCCTCGCTTCCGACGAGGGCCGTCGGTCTGACGGCCCTCGTCGGGGCGCCAAGGGCTGCCGGTCTTGCGGTACCACCGAGCCCCAGGCTTCCCTAGCGGGCGGGTCCAACCGGCCGGGCTTTGGCCCCAGGAACGGCGCGCGTCCAACCGGAGGGCGAACTCGAACGTATCGGGCACCAACAGCGCGGCGTTTGACGATTCAGGCTCCGCGTCGCCGTCGGTGTCCGATCTGTGGAATCGGTTCCATCGGTGGTACTATCCAGGCTGTTGGCTGCCGTCTTCCCTCGATTGGGCCTCCACGCGCTTCTGTGCATGGGCCTTTGCATTGCCGGAGGGTGCCAGGGCCTGTGGGTGTTCCAGTGCACGACGTCCGAGCAGTGTGGCGAGCCGGGCATGTGCGAGCCGAATGGGTTCTGTAGTTTCCCCGACGCGAGGTGCGAGTCCCGACGCCGCTACGATAGCCTCGCCGATTCCGATGTTGCGGATGTGTGCGTCCCGTTGCCCCGCGCGGACGACGGGAGTTCAGCGGGTGACGATGTCACGGTGATCGGCACCTCCGGGTCGACGGAAAACGCGAATGAAGAGAGCTTTCCACCGCTCGAAGGATCGATGGGCGACGGGTCGGCGGGCGCCACCACGACCGGCTCCGAGAGTGCGGGCACCACCACCCCGTCCACGGAGGATCCGTCGACGACCACCGAGGACGCGGTCACGTCGACGTCCACCTCCGCGGCGACCAATCCATCCACGTCGGAGACGACCAGCTCGACCGGAAACCCGCCCCTCTCCTTGCTGCCAGCCGTCGACGCCAGCACGTGTCTGACCAACAACTTGGGGGACAACGTCGTCGACAACTACTGGCTCGCGCCCACGGTCCCTCCCGGGACCAATCTGTTCGAGCAAGCGGGACAGCTCGTCTTCGTGCTCGATCCCAACCCGGGATTCGTCGCGCTCCAAAAGGCCCAACCCGGGAGTCAGACGATCGCTCGGGTGATCGTCGACGTCGTCCAAGTGCCTCCGGTAGCGGCCAATAACACCCAGGTTTTGTTCGGAATCGGCGACGGCACAGATCGGCTCCTGTTCGAGATCTCGGCCGGGACGATCGCCGCACGCTCCGATGCACGCAACGGCGGTGGTGGTGTCACCATCCAACGCTTCGGCGACCAGCCCTACGACCCCATCGTCCACCGCCATCTTCAGATCATGATGGTCGATGGCGAGGTCTGGTGGGCCACGTCGTCGGACGGTGTCACCTTCGAAACGTTCGTCGAACCGATCTCGCAACCGGGGTACCTGAGCGAGGCAGACAACCGCGCCGAGCTCTCCGCGGGTACGGTTGCGTTCCAGGTCGCCCCCGGGCCAGGTGAGTTCCGCATCCAACGCTTCGAAGACTGCGACGTCGTCACGCTGCGCTGATTGATAGACTTCGCCGATGCTTGGTCTGCGTCGTCGATTGCTCTTTCCGGGGCCGCGCCGTCGCGTGACCTCGCCACCGCCACCGGGCGCCGAGGTTTGGTGGCTCGAGGACGGCGATGCGAAGGTCGAGGCTTGGTTCGTGCCGGGGGCCGGCGTGACGGCTCAGCGACCGGGACCTCTCGTCGTCTTTGCCCACGGCAACGGCGAAGTCATCGATCAATGGCCGCCTTCGCTCGTCCCGTATCGCTCGCTCGGGATCTCGGTGCTCCTGCCCGAATACCGCGGATATGGCCGATCGCGTGGGGTGCCGTCGCAACCAGCGATCACGCGGGATTTCGCGGCAGCGCTCGGTCGTGCGACCGCGCGTCGCGATGTCGACAACGAGCGCATCGTGTTTCATGGGCGATCGCTCGGAGGCGGCGTCGCATGTTCACTCGCCCGCGAGCATCCGCCCGCGGCCATGATCCTGTGGTCGACCTTCGTCGATGTCCCGACCGCCGCCCGACGATTCGGCGCACCGGCCTGGCTCGTCCCCGATCGTTTCGAGAACCACACGGTCGTGGCGATGCTCGATATTCCCATGCTCCTCGTCCACGGGCGCCAGGATTGGATCGTCCCGGTGAACCACGCCGAGCGCTTGCACGCGATCGCCCGCCGTTCGGAGTTGCTGCTTTACGATGCCGGTCATAACGATTGCCCGCCGACCGGTTGCGATGCGTGGAGCCGCACCACCGATTGGCTGCGTCGCCACGGCTTGATTGGGTGACCTCGAGGTTCGCCGGACGACCGCCGATCCGTCTCCGCCGGAGTGCCCCCAGACTGTGCCTCGGGTGGAGCCGACACCACGCGCTGCATGTCGCGCCATCTATTGCGCTTTGGTTCGCACAGAACTACCCGGCTTGGTGGGTGGGTGGGCTCGAGTCGAGTGGAGGTCTTGCCTTGGGCGGACCCGTGCGATTGACTCACCGACCATGACGCTTCGCCACACTCTGTTTCTCGGCGTACTTCTCGTTGCTTGCAAGGAAACGAGCACGACTCCCTCGGAGTCCCCGTCTTCGGTACCTACGGCGGCTGCCAAAACGCCGACCGGAGGTGACACGTCGGTGAGCCGTCCGGCTGCCACTACGGATCATACGCCGTGCACCCAAGAGATTGCATTGCAGTGCGCCGCCGGCCTTGTCGATGGTTGCATGACGAGCGCCACGAATTGGCACGTTTGTGTCGAAGAAGGGCAGAACTCGACACCGTGCTCGACGGAAGTTGCCCTCCAATGTGGGCAAGGAAAAGTCGACGTATGCTTGCTCGACCCGAAGAATGCCAACGTTCACGTCTGCGCGACTTCGTCGTAGTTGCAATGAACGGATCGGCGAATATGCGCTGGGCGGCGATGAAGCGTGCAGAGACCGGGGTGCTATGGCTCGAGGTCCGTGCGTGGGCCTCGACCGCCGCGATCGAGACCGGTGGTTCCGTTCGTTGAACCCAGGCTGCGTAACAACCACCGCAACTGGTCGATCCACCCCGAGGGCGTGAAAATGAGATGGCCCGCGATCATGGCGATGGCGAACTGGACAAGGCCCATCATCACTCCGATGCCGACGTGCAAGCCGATCGCTGCGACCAGCAGATACGGGCGGGTGTTGTCATCCCAGATGCGAAATGGGTAGGCCAGCTCGACGAGCACCGAGCCGTAGGTCATCGCGTTGATGAGCCACAAGCGCGAGGCGAGCGGTGCCAAGGGCCAGATGTGAAACTCGATGTCGGTCAGGGCAAACCACACCGCGTCGCCGTGCCACCATTGCGAGCCGCGCAGCTTCTCGGCGCCCGAGAAGAAGAACACGATGGCCATCTGGATCTGGATGAGTCGTGTGATTGCCGAGGCGCGGGCATACTCGGCCGAATCCGGGGCCGGAAGCCGTGAGCGTCCTATCGGAGCGAGGCACAGCAACAGCAGCAGCACCGCCGCGATGTCGTCCATGCCGTACATCGAATACGGGGCGCGATTGCAAAAACTCGTGTGCAGCACCCAAAGCGGCCATTTGACCCACGCGGTCTTCCACCCGACCATGAACGCCGCCGAGCCCACGACTGCGGCCAGCCACGCCAAGCGTACTTGCCACGGGGTCGTCAGGTAGAACAGCAACGACCAACGCCACGGGTTACGATGAGCCTTGAGCTCGGCGAGCGAGACCCAGCCGGCGTCGGTGTACAGATCGAACAGGCAATACGCTTGAGCGGCGAAGCTCACCAACATCGCGAAGCCGAGACCCGCGCGGACGAGTTCGAGTCCCCGGATCTCGGGCGCCTCGAACCACCATCGCATCCAAGCGGTTACGAACGGGGTGAGGAGGTCTCGCATGCGATGGGGTCCCAGCGCTCGAACTTGAACTCGTAGAGGTCTTTGCCGCGAAGGAACTCGACCGGGTTGACCTTGGGTTGGGTACCGACCATGAGCTCGATCTGGCGAGGATCGAGGTCGTGGTGTCGGTTGCACAAGTGGCGCGCCGCCCCTTGGGCATAGCGTGGGCGTGACTCACCCAATTCGGTGTAGTAGCCCGTGACGCGGGTGTAGCCGATGTCCCCCCAGCGCGACAACGATTCGGTCAACCGAAACGAATGCCGACCACCGGACGCATCGATCACGTCATAGCGAACCACGAACCCTCGCGTCGGATTGGGCGAGAAGTAGCCCCAGCTGGTGTCGACGTTGAGGATCTGCAGCGTCGGGGCGAACACCGGGTAGGACACGTATTTGATGGCTGATTTCGGCGCCGCGGAAACGACCATGCCGAGGACCGCAACCGATACGGCGACCGAGCCGACTATGCGCCCGAGGGTGGAGTTCATGACGAGATGGGTGGCCGACGGTGCCTGGGAGATTCCCGACTCACCTCGACCCTTGTCAAGCGGGGTTGTCGGCGGGCGCATCGATCGCGAGCTGCAGCTTGGCCGCTCGACGTCATTCTCGAGAATGAAATCGGGGAGGCTCGCATCTCCGCTCGCGGTCCGGCAAAGACAACCGATCGCCAACCCGCTCGCCGTCGCACGGCCAACGACATCGACGCGGTCGGTCGACCATGTTCATTTCTCGATCCCGATCACGCGACGCGGCAAGAGCTCGCGCGATGCGGGCTGGTTCGTGACGAGCACGGCCGCATCGCGGTCGAGTTGGCCGCACGCTTGGAGCCGCTCGGCGCTCGGCGCTCGGCGTTACGCGCGAGCCGCGAACCCTGTACCGATCTCCGTTCCGGCGAGCTCGAGACGGTGGTCGAGCAACGAAAACATTGTTCCCGTTGGTGATGGACGCCAAAATCGGATCTTTTCCGATTCCGAGGCTGTCGACGACCTCCACATCGGATCTTTTCCGATTCCGAGGCTGTCGACGACCTCCACATCGGATCTTTTCCGATTTCGAGGCTGTCGACGAACCTCCACATCGGATCTTTTCCGATTTCGAGGCTGTCGACGAGCCTCCAAATCGGATCTTTTCCGATTCCGAGGCTGTCGACGACCTCCACATCGGATCTTTCCGATTCCGAAGGCGACCGGCCACTTGGCCCAAATTCGTTCCTCGAGCTTGGCCCGACCAACCCAACTGGCTCCAGCTCGCGAGCACTCGGCATCAACGAAATGGAACCTTGTCGAAAAACGTTCGCGCGGCGTATTGCAGCGCGGGGCCACGACCGTCACGTCGTGCCTGGGGAACGTTACCGCGGTACCAATCGACGATACCCTCGTTGATCGCCTGATTGAGCTCGAGCCACGAACCATAGGTGTGTTGGATGACCTCCCGCGCCCGTATTGCGTAGTTCCAGGACGTCTCCTCGTCCAACCACCCTGCGCCGAATCCCACCCGTGCGAGCCAAATGATCCGGACCTTGTCGAAGCCGACATTGCACTCGCCGGAGATATATCGATCGATGAGCGCGATCAGTGCATCCCTATCGGGCGTACTCCAGGCTTTTTGGATGCACGATAGGGCTCGGGAACGAGCCCAATATCCCGGATCCCCCCCTTGGTCGCCGTGGTAGAGCGCCATCGCTGCCAAGATCCAATGCTTCCGTGGATCCATGCGATCCGACGCAGCTTTGGCAGCCGGACTGTGTTTCTGTCGCCACGATGAAAACGCAATGACACCGGCCGCGACTCCAAAGGGAAGGATGTAAGAAACGAAAGAGAGCGGACGCATGCTTGCATCATACTGTTCAGCTCGGCTGGGCGCTATGACCGTCGCGCAGCGCGACGGTCAGCCCAAGATCACAACCAGAGGCTGATGGTCAAACTGAGCCCATTCGCGATCACGGACAATTGCGTGAACCCGGCGAGCACCACGAATGCAGAAACCCTCGTCAGGGCAGTTTCGAGCGCAGCGAGGGTTTCGTCCGCGTTCAACACCCAGGTGGGCCGGCGGCGCGCAGTGATAGGCGATCAGGGCGCTTGGGGACGAACGCTAGTACTCGGTGCCGGAAGTTCGTGGCCGGTTAGGCGCGGAGCTGCGCCGCGAGGGCAAGGCGTGAGACCGAGTCGTATCGGGAATACGGTGAGCGTCGAGCAACGCAGCCATCGTGGCGTAGTGCCGTGCATAACCGGCTACGAACTTCCGGCACCGAGTACTAGGCTTTCGAAGAGCGCTCGCTCCAATCCTTCCAGTATCCTTCGGCAAGGTCGCAAAGATCGGCGAGCGCATAGGACTTGCCGTTCTGATCAGTCACCACTGCTGATGTGGTGAGAAAGCTCAATGTGCCGCCGCAGTAGTTGGATTTCGGAGACGACTGATTGCAGGCAACCTCCAGTCGACCCGCAACGACATCGCCACTTAGAATGTCGAGCGGTGGGACAAAGATCTCGGCCACTGTCCGGAGTATATCCGGGACCGCTGCAGGGTCGTTCGGCCACGTTGCAAGGGTCAGGTCCTCGACGCTACTGAAGCGAATCCCGAACGTGGTGAGGCCGGTTTGGATCCGCGCAGCGAGGTAGGGGATCTTGACCAGCAAGACAAGGTCCGTGCCGTCCGTGCCGTCCGTCATGGCGTCGACGATCGTGCCGTCGTGGAGGACGGAGAAAAGCCCGGCGAGATCCTCGAGTCCCGTTACTGCCTGGGAGTGCATGCTAGTGGAGCCTCCGGGTTATCCGCGACCGGAAGGACACCGTCCTCCCGCGCTACACGCCGGATCCAAGCGGTGAGCGCAGGATACTCGGTAAGTTGAAAGTCCGCATCCTGCGCGACGTGGACATAGGCATACAGCCCAATATCCGCGACCGTGAAACGGCCCGCAACCATGTACTCGACCGACTCGAGGTGCTCGTCGAGCGTCCGCAAGGCTCGCTCGCCTTCGGCTCTCCATGCCGTGAAAAACGCCTCGGACGTGGGGATCACAGTCGGGAACAAGCGCCGAAAGCGAGCTCGAGAAATGACGCCATCGATCCATGTTTGCTCGAAGTTCAACCAGGCCCTCACTTGATGCCGCTGATGACCGCTCGGCAGGAGGGGCGTCCCTTCTGACCACGTCTCGAGAATGGCGTTCGACTCCGTCCAAATCCGTCCCGATGGATCCTCGATGACAGGGATCTGGCCAACCGGATTCTTCGCTCGAAACCACGGCTCGTGCTGTTCACCGCGAAGAATGTCCACCCATTGGATTGTGAAAGGCAGACCGAGACGCCGCAGCAGGGTTCGAACCTTCCACCCGTTGCCGGAAAACCAGTAATCGTAGAGCGTCAGCCCGGACACCATGCCAGGCTCCCTCAACAGGCGCCACCTGACAAGTGGCGAACGGCTGCCACTCCCCGTCCGCCCAACGGGCCAGGCGCTCTGGTGCGGGCGCGCGCCCATGGCCATCATGGGATTCCTGAGGCCTTCGCGCACCCATGGCAATGAGAATTCGTCTTCATGTTCAAGCTCGGGACGAGCTTGAAGCAGCAATCGCTTGGTATGATGACTTCTCGAGGAGGTATCTGCTTGCCAAACATTGATCGAAGCGACGCCATCGGCATGGCCGGTCGTCCGCTCGGCAATGGACATTCGTAAGTTTGTATTGTCCGATTTCCATATGCGATCTACTACGCGGTGAAGCGGCATTCGCTCAGCCAGCTGTTGCGCTGGACACGGCGACATTGTACCGATCAGGCCACTTACAGACATCGCTGGGAAACGAAACCCTTGCCGTGCCTTCGGCAAGACGTCCCAGAGGACCCGAACGGTATCCGAGCCTCGAAACGCGCCGTGCTCGCGGGGTAGGGCCTGAGTCAGGCGACATCGGCGTTCGCAAAGCCGCCCAACGACCCATGCGCTCAGCTGCGGGCGCGCGCGCCCGTGGTCATCACGATTCCCCATGATCCCTCGTGCGCCCGACCGTCAGTCGGTAGCTCCTAGTACTCGGTGCCGGAAGTTCGTGGCCGGGTAGGCGCGGAGCTGCGCCGCGAGGGCAAGGCGCGAGACCGAGTCGTATCGGGAATACGGTG
>Ga0315912_10000893_pt1 | contig 43048 bp, 58 predicted proteins | sample VfabasoilMG_FD_204469 | JGI IMG/M metagenome (GOLD analysis project Ga0315912, IMG submission 204469) | Garden soil microbial communities collected in Santa Monica, California, United States - V. faba soil | ecosystem: Environmental > Terrestrial > Soil > Garden | place: USA: California... | reverse complement strand
CCCAAGTACGTGCCGGGGCGAGCTGCGGGCTACAGTCCCGCGCAGCGCTCCGGAGCTCTGCCGACGGACGTGGCCCAGCGCCAACAGGGCGAGGCCGCGCAAGCCGATCAGGACTTGCTACACAACCCCGAGCTCGCGCGCGAAGCCGAGGCCTAGAACCTGCGCCGCGAGGCTGGGCTCGAGCAGGCGCGCGCCGCGGGGCAACGTGCCGACGCCGAGCAGGCGCAGCGCGAGGCCCAGGCGAAGAAAGCGCGGTTCGAGGCCGAGCGGCGTGACGTCGAGGGCATGCAGATCCGCGCAGACCTGCGCCACGAAGGTGCGCTCAGCAACGTGTTCAGTGTGCTCGCGGCGGCTCTCGGTGGCTTCATCGGCAACGACGTCGGCCTGCGCATGATCGACAAGCGCATCGACACCCACGTGCGCGGACAGCTCGCGCAACGGGACTCGAAGCTTCGCCGCCTCGCCGACGCGATCGGGAGCGAGGATCAGGCCATCGCGCACGCGAAGGAGCAGTACTACGGCGCGCTCCAGAATCAGCTCGCGGCCGACCTGAAGTCGAACCGCGCCGAGCTCGCCGGCAAGCAAGCGCCGCTCGTGCTCTCGGCCCTCAAGCGTCAGCAGCTCGCGGCCGCGCACGAGGCGGAGACGCAGAGCCTGGGCAAGACCACCGAGGTCTACCAGCAGGCGCGCGCCGGCGGCGTGGTGCGCGGTGACATGCTCAAGGCCGCAGAGATCAAAGAGAAGGGCGAGAAGTCCGGGGCCGCGCGCGCGAAGGCCACGCAGGAGGCCAAGGGCGATCCGGACCGTCAGCAGCAGATCGCGCAGATGCGGCGCATCCGCGACACACTGCGGCGCGGCGAAAAGGCTGGCTCGCTGTCGAGCGTTACCGGTTGGCAAGCGAAGAAGCTTGGCCTTGGGGTCACATCTCCCAACGACGTGAAGAAGTTCCTGGGTGGCCTCCCGCCGGATCAACAGGAACAGCTCACTGCGATCGACGAGTTGCAGGTCATGAACCTCGCCCTTTCTGAGCGCGAGGCCAACAACGTCGAGGCGCAAAATATGCAGCAAATGCTAGGTGTTCCGCTCAACGACAGCGACATTCCCGTGATGCTGCGGCGCCTCGACGAACTGATTGCGGAGCGCGAGAGGGGTCTTACGAAACCTAACCAGCCGATCGTTGTTAAGTGAATGAAGTGGTTGCTGATTATGGTTTCGGTTTCTGGCGCTCCGGATCGTCTGGTTGCTGAGGTTGTCAACAAGGACTGGTGCCTAGCGCTAGCCGAGATGATTCGCGTCACGGACGAGTACAGGCGGCAATCCGGGAAACCCATCGAAACAACACCCGTTTGTCGAGAAAAACCTAAATGAGCTCTACCCCATTCCTCGATCCGGTCACCGGAAGGCTCGAGTACTACGCAGACTCTGACCTGGACCAGGCCACCCTGGACCACATCCAGACTCGAGGCCTTCGCCCGGCGACCCCCGAGGACGTGGCCAAGCGCGACCGAGACATCGCCGCCGGCACCACCGGTCAGCAAGCCCTCGCCCAAACGGAGCGCGTTGTCCGCGGCGTGACGCTGGGGCAGGTACCGGGCTTCGGCACCGAGGAGGAGATCCGAACGCGGGCAGACGTGAGCCGCCACGAGAGCCCGTTCATCTCCGCCCTCGCTGACGTTGCCCCTGATGTGGCACTGGCCGCAGGGGTCCTTGCCACGGGCGGCGCCGCATTGCCCGCCCTGGGGCTTCGTGCCGGCGCGCGCGCGGGAGTCATGCTCGGGGCGGAAGCGCTCACCGGCGGCGCCGTAGCCGCATCGCAGCAGGCGTTCGAGGAGGGTCGCACATTCCTCCATGAGGACCTCGGCGCAGACGTCGAAAACCTCGCGATCTGGACGGGGCTCGGTGGGGCGCTGGCGGCGACCCCTGCGGCCGTGCGCGCGCTTCGTGGCGCCAGGGCGGCAAAGGGCGCCGCGGCAGCTGCGGAGACCGTGGAAGCGGTCGCAGACGCCGCGGAGGCCAAGGCGCTCAGGCGGGGCGCTGGCGCGGAGCAGATGGGTATTGCGGCGGCGCCGCCGGAGACCGCCATGCCCGGTGAAGTGGCGGCTCCGGACGTCGCCATCGCGCCCACTGGCTCACCGCTCGCGCCGCAGCGGACGGTGGACGTCCTGAATCCGTTCGTTGACGCGGGGCCCGACCAAGTGATCCTCCCATCGAGACCCACGGTCTCCGTAGGGGCCGGCGCTCCAGCCGCATCCCTGCCTGCGCCGGGACCGTTTTCGCCAGCAGCAGAGTCGATCGTCCCGATGCGCACGATAGACGTTGGTGCCGCTCGCGGCGGACGGCGCAAGCTGCCGCCGCTTCCGGAGCCGCCGCCAGCTGTTGCGCCAGAGGTACCCGCGCTGAGCGCCGACCCGGGCGCCCCTACGAGCGCACCAAGCGCTGCCCCGTCAGCGATCGGGCAGGTAGTGAACCTACCCGATCGCGCCCCAGTTGACCTTTCCGGCGTCGACATCTCGATGGCCGCTGGGCTCGGCCTACCCCCGATCCGCCTAAAGACGCGTGCGGCGCGCAAAGCTGCGGCGGAGCCGGTGCGCGAGGTGATCGAGGAGACCGCCGACAACGGGCTCGAGCGTGCAGTCCGGAACGCGACCGGGAGCGAGGCCGACGACGTGGTGGCGCGCGCCGCCGGCGGCGAGCTCGAGCGGGAGGCCCCGAGCTTCGCGCGTGATCGGCGCCTGCACGACTACCGGAACGAGATCCTGGACACCGCCACCAAGACCGTAAAAAGCGACCTCGACGAGCTCGGCAAGGTGCACCGCTCGCTCACGGACGTCGCCACGGCCAAGCCGGCGGACATCGCGCGCAACGTCGGCGACAACCTGGCGGGGCAGCAGTCGCAGGTGCGCCAGCTCGCGCGCAGTGCCGGCGAGTTCGCGGGGCAGCTCCGCGCCGAGGCCTCGAAGTTCGCTATGGACGTGGCCGCCGCCGAGGGACGGAAGGTCGGCAAGCTCCGACCCAAGTTCGCGACGCCGACGCATCAGCGGCTCGTGGTCTCGCTGATGGAGCACGGCAAGGAGCTTGAGCAGCTCGCGGCGAAGGGCGCGGGCCCAAAGATGTTCGAGGCGCTCGACAACTTCAAACGCACGGTCGATGACTACAAGCTCTCGCTCGAGGCCGGCGCGAAGAACGCCACCGACCGCCTCCCCTACGAGCGGCTGATTCCGCGCGTCGAGGAGTTCGCGCACACGCTGCGGCGCTCCGCGGAAGACCAGGCCACCTGGGGGCGCGTCGGCGAAATGCAGGCGGCGTACAACCGCGTGTGGCATGACAAGTTCATCCCGGCGTCGCGCGTCTTCAACGAGGCGACGCAGAAGGTCACCGGCCGCGACTACGAAGGGAAGCTCATCAGCGAGGCCTGGGAATCGAAGCTCAAACCGCTCATCGAAGGCGCGGACCCGGGGGATCGGCGCCACGTCGTTCAGATGCTCGACGCCATGAAGGAAGGCGCCGAGGCCCGGCTCACGTACGGCGCGGCGACGCGCGAACAGGTCGATGGCGTGATCGAGCGCATCGACCGCATAAAGCGTACGCTCAGCCTGGGCGACGAGGTGACCGCCGCCAACCGACGCATGCAAGCGCTCGGCGAGGCCGCGGGCACACTGCCGTTCCTCGGTGGCGCCGCGCGCTCGGCACTCACCGGTGACCTCGGCAGCAAGCTCCGCACGCTCGCCGGCGCCAGCGACAGCATCGTGGAGCGCTCGGTCGACGACTGGATCCGCACGAGCAAGCTGCGCGGCCGCGGGCGCCTACCTCGGGGCACGACTCCGCCCAAGCGCACCCGCATGCTCCCGCCGGCAGCGGCCGCTGTTGCCGCTCTCGCCACGCGCCGAGGTGTCACGCACACCATGGCCGCGTTCATGGGCGAGGAGAACGAGACGCCACAGGCCGCGTTCAACAAGTGGCGCAACGACATGATGGACGAGGAGGCGTTCTATGGGCGTCTCGAGAAACAGTTCGGCGACATCGCCGCCGACTCGCCCGCGGCCGTCATGGCGATCAGCGCGCACGCTGCGAAAACCCGGCAATTCCTGCTCGAGCGCATGCCGGCGAACCTGGCGGTTTCGATGCTGAATCCGCAGGGTTACCCGCCGAGCCGCGACGCGATCGAAGATTGGGCAATCTATGTCAACGCGGCGACCGATCCCAACAGCATTATGCGCTCGCTCTCAAGAGGCGACATCACTGTTCAGCAGGTGGAAGTTTTGCGAGAGCTTTACCCTCGTCGATACGAGGCTATTCAAGCCGCCCTGCTCGAGAAGATCGCGGGAGCTAACGACCTAGACGACCAATTCTTGATGCGTCAAAATAGGCTCTGGGAACTCGACGGCGCTGGAAGCGTCATCTTCTCCCCTGCGTACGCTCTGCGTAGCGGGCTAAAGCAAAGCCCCAACAAGGGCAAGGCGCCAGCACCAAAGAGCACGGGTGGTCCAGCCGAAAGGATGAGCCCCGCTAGTGTGGCAGAGCGCGGACCAACATACGGCTCGCTCTAAACCGAGGCCCAAGTCTCGCGTGTTGCGATTCGATCCACGATCGATCGGCTGACACCGTAGCGCGCCGCCAAGTCTCGCCGCGGTACGCCCGCAGCAAGCGAACTCCGTATCTGAACGACGTCCGCGGTTGAGAGTTTAGCGCGGTAGTGGTTGTCACCTCTTGGTGGGTTCGTGCGGCCCTTCGACACCTTGTCGGCCACATTGTCCGTGTTGTTGCCGACGAACAGATGTTCCGGGCGCACGCAGCGTGGGTTGTCGCAATGGTGCAACACATGCGCCCCCGCCGGGAGCTGACCGTTTCTCAGTTGCCACGAGAACCGATGGGCCGCGGCTGTTTTGCCAGCATACTTGAAGTAGCCGTACCCGCCCTTCAGTGTGCTCGCGGCCCACTCCCAGCAGTTGCCCAGCTCCGCCCTGTGCGCTGGCACCGGACCGTTCTTGTCGACCTTCGCCCAAAACAGGTCCGCCACCTACGGTGGTGTATCGATCGCGCCGTGAGCGTCAATCCCGATTCGTGATAGGCTGGCTGCGTGGAAGCGGCCAATTCGATAGCCAGAGCCTATCTGTGGGCTGCCGGCGGAGCGCTGCTCTTCGCTGCCATCGTGGTCGTGGGGGCCATCGTGATCCTGCTGCGCTCCGAGAAGCTTGCCGATGAGCGCGAGATGAAACTCGCGAAAGCGTTCAAGGAACGCGAGGACGCGCTGCAGCGCGAACTCGACTTTCGCCGCGAGCAAGCGCGCTTCGAAGGCCTCGACAAGCGTCTGACGCAAGTGCTGCCGCGGTAAGCCTCGTCCCTGTGCGCGCGTGTAGGTGAAAGCTGCCCATTGAGTTTTTGGGCGTCACGTCTACGGCAGCGTCTGGCGTGGCAGTTTTGCACGTGGGACAACGTGCATCACCACTTGTTAGTGGTTTGACATACGGCGCTGCTTAGTACCCACGCGCGCCGGGGAGTGATCATGCTCAACGCACAGCAGGTGCGCGAGCTTGCTGCGGCTGCGATCTGTAGCCTCAGCACAGTTACGCGCGTTTATGAGCCCAACAAGGCGCCGCACAAGCCGCGCCACGGAACCGTTCTTCGAATTGCCAAAGCCGCTCGCGAGCTTGGTTTCCCGCCCCCGCCGCAGCCCGAAGGGGGGCGATGATGAAGACCATTCGCGTGGACATACGACTCCGCAACAACCGACTCGTTGAACGCAGAGAGGAGCTTGGGCTATCGAGCACAGCTCTTGCTGATGCGGCGGGCATTGCCCGCTCTCAGTATTCAGCACTGGAGACGATGCGCGAGAAACCGTGCGGCTCCAGAGGGTGGTCGTCGATAGCCTTGAAGCTAGCGGAGTACCACGCTGTTCCGGTCGAGGAACTCTTCCCCGAGGACGTTCTTAGTGTTCGTAAGACGATGGGCAGCCTGAAGGTGGATAGCTACCAGCTCAAGGCACTAACCGGGGAACCCGCGCACGCTGCGCTCCTGCTTGAGGAAAAAGAGGATCGAGTGGCGGTGCACGAGGCCATGGCGCTTCTTTCGAAAAAAGAGACCCGTGTGGTTCGTCTGCGGTTTGGGTTCGACGGCAACGAAAAGACGTTGGACGAGGTCGCGACGGAATTGGGTCTTTCCCGTGAGCGCATTCGCCAGATCGAGTCGCGCGCGCTGCGCGTGCTGGCGAAGTCTCGCAAACACGAATCCTTCAGGGACATTGTCGACCTCGGGGGGTAGCGCCTGTGCGCGGACGCATTCGCCAGCTGAAGCCCGATCTATTCATCGACGACGAGTTCTGGATGCTCGAACAAGCCTTCCCCCATTTGCCGCTCCTCCGTGCCTTCCAGGGGCTCTGGTGCCACGCCGATCGCGAGGGTCGCTTCGAGTGGAAGCCTCTGCCGCTGAAGAGTCAGATCGCCCCCTACTGGAGTGGCGACTTCTCCGAGGTGCTAGATGCGCTCGCAGGCGCGGGCCTGGTCGCTTGCTACGTGGTTGCCGGTCGGAAGTACGGCGCCATCCGGAACTTCGCCAAGCACCAACGTCCAAATAACAAAGAGCCCGCGAGCGAGCTTCCGCCACCGCCTGAGGGTGAGGTTGAACCAATTCCCTTAAGTCAGAAAAAGTCGCCACTCAGTGGCCACTCAGTGGCGTCAACCCCAACTCCCAACTCCCAACCCCAACTCCCAACCCCAACAGGGGGTGCAGGGGGGCGTGAGCCGACGCCGCGCACGTACTCGATGCCGTGCGAGGAGCCGCCGGCGGACTACCTCGAGCAGGCAGTCATCGAGGCCACGCCCGTCGATCAGGCAAAGTCGACCTGGGCGCACTACTGGGGCCAGGGGTTGCCGCCCAACGGCGTCGAGCGCCTGTATGCTTGGCTACTGCAGCGCGCGCGCGAGAAGGCCATCTCGAACCGCTCACGCGCTGCGGCGCAGACGTCCCGCGGCGGCAAAGCGCCGGGCCCCACCTGGGAACCCAACGCCAAGCATCGCGCCTTCTGCAAGCAGCACAACCTCCCCCTCGAGAAGCTCGCTGCGCTCTTCATCAAGTCTGGCCTACCTGACCAGCGCAGCACCAAGGACAACGACGAGGGCTTCGGGCGTCGACTCATGGCGCTCTCCCGTGGAGAGACGGATCCGATCCTGGGGAGTGTGGCGGCGTGATCCAATTCGAAGCCCTCACCGGTGAACAGCTGCTCGCTCTCGCGCGCCGCATGAAGGTCATGCGTTTCGTCAACGACGTGGCGATCTGCCTCCGATGCAACGACCCGATCGCGTGGGTCGTAGCGCATCCGCTCACGCTCGAGGTCCGGTACGTCGACGCCAGCACTCCTGGCGCGCGCCCGCTCACACTTTGCGCCCGACATCGCGACATCGAGTCGGGTCGCGTCTTCCAACCCGAGGCGAACCAATGAACACCATCAACCCAACACAACACCTAGGGCTCGTACACCACACCGCGCGCAAGTTCCTCGCTTGGTGCAAGGGCGCGCTCGAATACGAGGATCTGATCCAGGCCGGCAGCATCGGCTTGCTCAAAGCCGCGGACAAGTTCGACGAGTCGCGAGGCATCGCGTTCTCGACATACGCTTCCTACTGGGTCTGGCAATCCATCCTCCGCGAGGCCCAGAACCACGGCCGCAACATCCGCATCCCGTGCAACATGCACGAGCGTTACCGGCGCGACGGCATCCCGTTACCGCCGCCGACGCTGAGCCTCGACGCGCCGTTGACTCACGCTGACGGCGAAGACCGTACGATCCTCGACACCATCGGCGTGGATGACGATCCGGTCGAGGCCATTCACCAGAGCGAGATAGCGGAGAACGTTCAGGCGCTGCTCAACACGTTGAGCCCGCGGCTGCGGTTCGTGGTGCAGGAGCGCTTCGGTAGGCATGAGGCAACGCTCTCTGAGGTCGCTGAGAAGTTGGGTGGTCGCACCCGCGAGCGAGCTCGGCAGTGCGAAGCCAAGGCGCTGAAGAACCTGGCGCGCGCTGATCGGCGCATGGGTGGCGCCGGCCAGGCGCTGGCCACGGAGGTGGGGTGATGGCGCGCAAGCATACACCAACACAACTGAAGGCGCGGCGAGCGCGGCGTGCGGCTATTCAGCGCGCGATGTTGAAAGTGCTCAGCGGCGCGAACCTTGCACGGCGTACCATCGAGGGCGGCAACCAGTGCATGTGGCTCAACAACGAGGACGTAGCGCAACTGGCGGCGCTCGAGAAGGCGCGGAGGTTGGGACGAGACACCGTTACGAATGCGCACGTCGCCCTCGCGTTGACGCGAACGGCAGCGCAAGGTCGCGTCTTAAGCGCGCTTCGTGAGATTCTTTCGCAAGGCCTTCCCGAAGCGTTGCACGGTGGTACAGTCCGGGTTTGCTTTCGGGGGGACTGGGGTTGGTTATGACGAAGGTCGTGGTGGTCCCTCTCGATGAGCTAGAGCAGACGCTCGAGCGGGTTGTGGATAAAGTATTGGCCGGACGTGGCGCCAAGCCGGAACCGCTGCTGCTCAAGCGAAAGCAACTGGCAGCACGCTTCGGCGTGTCGCTTGCCACTATTGATAGGTGGAAGAAATTGGGCATGCCAACAAAGCCGGGGCACCGGTTCGTGTTCGCGGACTGCAAAGCGTGGCACGAGCAAAACATCACTGATTGACGGGGTGTGACGCGATGTATACTTACGGCGCCATGAAGGCCAAGCCTCCAATCAACAAGACAAAACTGAAACACATCCGGTTCACAGAAGACGAACTGCGCATGCTGAACGAGCTCGCAGCGGCTGCCCACCTGAACGGCTCAGCCTGGGTTAGGAGCCACGTCGTGGCCGAACACAGGAAGCTGCAAAAGGGCAAGCGATGACCAGGCGCGCCGCCAAGAGAATCCCGCTCGGCTACGGTAAAGGTTCGCTCGAGTGGTTAGAGCCCACGCAGCAATGGGCGTGGCACGGCTGGCTCGTGGTTGACGGTATCAGGGTACGCAAGCACATCGCGCTCGGCACCAACATGGTCCCCGTTGCGCGCGGTAAGGCCGAGCAGATTCGTGTCGGCGAGCGGCCGGCAGAGCCCGTGGCTGCGAAGGCGGTGGAGACATTTGCCGAAGCAACGCAGCGCATCGTCGCAACGCAGCGCCTCAAGCACAGGGACGAGCGCCTGCGCCGAGTCGGAAAGTGGGCCTTCCCTCACCTGGGACATCTGCGCGTCGACACGATCTCGCCGTCGCATCTCGATGAGGTGCTCGAGGCCATGGTCGCTGCCGGCAAGAGCCGCTCAACGATCAAGCACGTGCTCGACGATTGCTCAACCGTCCTAAAGCGCCTGTGGCGGGACGGCGTGCTCAAGGAGAACCCGCGCGCCAAGGTGGAGCTACCTTCGGACGCCAAGGTCGACCGCCGGCCACGCACGGTGCCCACCGATCACGAGCTCGCCAAGGTCGTGTCCTGCGCGCGCGTGGACAAAGAGCTCCGGGTTGCGATCGTGTTCGGCCGCGACGGTGGCGGGCAGCGCACGAGCGATCTGCTTGCTGGGCGGTGGGAATACGTGGATACGCTGCAGTGGCTAACCGCGCGCATCCACCGGCCGAAGACGGACAGCTGGTCAACCCTGGCGCTGCCGCAGCACGTGGCGCGCGCTCTCGAGTCCTGGTGGCACGACCTCGGCTGCCCGCCGGACGGGCCCATCTTCCCGGTGCGCAGCGGCAAGCGAGAGGGCGAGGCCAAGGCGCGCGGCAACACCTGGAGCAAGCGGCTGCGTCGCGCCTTTCAGCTCGCTGGCGTCAAGCGGACGCTGCCCGACGGACGGTGCGCGCTGCAAGTCGACACGGCCACGAGCCGACGTGCGGACTTCCACTCCCTCCGCCGGCGCGCAGTCATCCAGGGCCATGCCGCCGGGGTGCCCGTCGGCTCGATGATGGATCTGATGGGCCACACCGACATGCCCACCCACATGGGCTACCGGAGGAGTTCCGAAGTGCTCGAGGCGCCCGCTGGCGCGCTCGCTAATTTCGACGTCGAGAGCTTGACGGGTGGGTATACGACGAGTATACAAGCTAAAGAGTCACTGACGACGACCGTTAGGGAAGTCATCAATAGCGACCCAAACGTCGTCATGACGAGGAACAGCGGGGTAATGATGAGACTTACGCAAGATAGTCAACGCTCTCCGGAGCCGAAGGTTCGCAGGTTCGAATCCTGCCGGGCGCGCGATCAGATTCAAGCCATTACGACGGGTTACGACCCGTCGCCGGCCGTCATAAACACGGCTGAGACCTCCGAACAGTCATCGGAAACGGTTAACGGGGAGCTGATCGGGCTAACGCTCGCTCTCCGGGCCATCGACCGCGGTGGTCAGGCGGCATGTTTAGCGCCACTTTCGCGCGCGCTGTCTCGCACGAGAGGTGCGTCGTGAGGCGCCGATCCAGCAAGCACGGCTGCGCTCGCAGCGACGAGTTGCGGACGCCGGAGTACCGCGCTTGGGGCAGCATGAAGCAGCGCTGCCTGAACCCGCACAACGCGTGGTTCCGCCGGTACGGCGGACGCGGCATCACCGTCTGTCCGGCCTGGCTCGAAAGCTTCGAGACCTTTCTGCGCGACATGGGGCCCAAGCCGAGCCCGGAGCACTCCCTCGACCGCATCGACAACAACCGCGGCTACGAGCCCGGGAACTGCCGCTGGGCAACCCGCTCGGAGCAAGCGAAGAACCGCCGCGTTCCGACCGGCGAGCACGCTCCCACGGCAAAGCTCACCGACGCTCAAGTACGGGAGCTGCGCGCTTACGGCCCGCTTCGCCACGGCGACGGCGTCGATCTCGCTAGGCGCTTCGGCATCACGTCGCAGCACGCGCGCCGTCTGGCAAAGGGTCTGTGCCGCGCGGAGGTGGCGTCGTGAAGCACCCCTCGCCGATCGAGAAGCTCCACGAGGCCTGTGCCCACACCCTGCCAGATGGCGAGCCGTGCATCGTCCTGGACTACGGCGATCTGAGGGCCATCCGGGCTCGGCTTGAGTACCTCGAGCGCGTCGAGCGGCGGGCGCTGACGTACGTCTACCGCCGCCAAACCAGCGCCGCCGGCCAAGCTGACGCCTACAGCGCTCTGAAGCTGACGATCCTCGACCTGGACGTTCGCGGTCCGAAGGAGGGCCTTTGAACCGCTGCGGCTGGTGCGACAAGACGCCGGTTGCCGGCGACATCTTCTGCGCGGAACACGGCAGACTCGCCGACGGCGCCCGCGCGGCAGCAGGCGACCTCGACCAGGCCGTCACCTACCTGCGCACCCGCGCGCAGGGTCTCACCGATGCTGAGCTCCGTCAGCTCTGCGCGGAGGTGATCGCGGACTACGGGCTCAGCGATAGCCCCGATCAGCTGAAGGCGCGTGTGCGCCCGCCGGTGTTCCACGGCTTCGGCGCGGTAGCGCGCGTGGAGGTGGCGTGATGTACACGCTCTACAACGCGAGCGTCGACGGCGACGAGGTGGAGATGCTCCACGTCGCGCACCCCGCCGAGTACGAGGACCACGACTCGACGGCCGAAAAGTACCGCTACGCCACCGGCGAGATCCGGCGCGCGCTCGGCGCAGACGAGTTCTCGGATGAGGTCGTCAACTGCGACGACTTCGGCGGCCCGCTGCATCCCGGCGACTGGGCATGGCGCGGAAGCTGGCACCTGAGCCACTGCGTGCCGCTCGACGAGATGCCGATTCAAACCCGCGACGCACAGGCGTGTGTTCGAGCAACGCTCGACGCCTTCGAGCGCGGGACGTTTCTAACCCAGGAGGTCGTCATGCGGGGGCGCGGCTGGTTATACACGATGATCGTTCTGCTCGCCGGCTGCGGCGCAGCGGTCGACGCGCCCGCGCCAGAGATCGACGTCACCGAAGAGCCCGCACCCGTGTGCGTGCTCGATGGGCTCTACCTCGTCTCGCAGATCGCGCCCACCGGTTGCGCCCCGAGCCAGACGTTTCAAGCGGTGCAGAAGGAACGCGCCGTCGACTGTGCCAAGTGCGAGCCCGGCGATCCTTCGCCGTGGTGCGAGTTCGAAAGCACGCTCGGTGACGAATGCGTCGTGCGGGTCACATGGGAGCAGGTGGCGCCATGAACACGCTGCGCAGTCGGATCACGCCCATCCCGTTGCGGCGTGTCGTGCGCCAACACCAGCTGACGGGGTTCACGCGCTGGGAACTTCTGCGCGAGCGCGCAGCGTGGCTCGTGTTCGGCATCGGTCTCGGCGCGCTTGTGGCGCTGTTCCTTAACGGCTGCGCGTCGCCCGCAGAAGGCTTAGGACCACTCGAGCGTTTCGCGGACTCCTTCGCTGGGACCTGCGACTACGCCGGCAACTACACGCTCACGCTTACGCCGACGGACCCCGCATGCGGCGAGAGCCTCGTGGTGCACGACGATGGGCGCGAGGTCGGCGCTTGCGACTGGACCATCAACGGTCAGCCGGGCCAGGTTAGATGCGACGCCAGCGAGCACCCGGTCGAGCGTTGCGAGGGCGCGACGCTGCGCGACGACGGCTGTTGGTACGCGGTCGCGTACCGCAGGGAGGTGGCGCCGTGAGCCACTCGCCCAAGCAGTACCGCGAGGCTCAGCTCACGATTCTCGCCGAGCAAGCCATCACGGCTCTCATCAACGAGCTCAAGCGCCCGGTGCCTAACGAGGTGCTTGCAGACATCCTGTACGACGCCGCTGAGCAGTCGCTGCTCGCGTGCACGTCGAACATCTACCGACGGGCGAAGCTGCTGCAGCTGTCGCAGTACCGCACGCAGATTGAGCAGCTGCTCGCTAACAAGGTGCGCCACGAGCGGCGCACGCAAAGCACGGTGGCGCAGCGGATCGGCAAGCCGACGTTGCGTCTCGTCAAGGGAGGAGAATGAACATGACCAAGCGCAAGACCAAGTTGTCTGAGTCGCAGTGGGCGGAGATCTACGCTCTGCGCGAAGAATACCGAGCGGCTGGGTTAAGCACGGCGCCCGCCGATCGTGAGGCCACACAAGCTGTTATCACCGGCTTCTACGCGCGCATCGGCAAACCGGCGCCGGCGTTCATGTGGTTCGATGGGCCCGCGTCGTGCGTGCTCGCGTACAACATGCTGAAGAAACTTGGGGCGGATCTGTCGCAGCTCAGGTCGCAGCTCGAGTCGCAGCTCGGGTCGCAGCTCGGGTCGCAGCTCGGGTCGCAGCTCGAGTCGCAGCTCAGGTCGCAGCTCTGGTCGCAGCTCGGGTCGCAGCTCGGGTCGCAGCTCTGGTCGCAGCTCGAGTCGCAGCTCGAGTCGCAGCTCGGGTCGCAGCTCAGGTCGCAGCTCGGGTCGCAGCTCAGGTCGCAGCTCAGGTCGCAGCTCGGGTCGCAGCTCGGGTCGCAGCTCGGGTCGCAGCTCGGGTCGCAGCTCGGGTCGCAGCTCAGGTCGCAGCTCGAGTCGCAGAAGCTTGAATTCCCCTACTATTATGCGGGAGGAGAGTGGCTGTACTGGGTCGCGTACTACGTCGGTGCCGAACGCGCTGGAGTTAGGTACGCCGAAGGCGACCGGACCCTGTTGAATGAGTGGGACCGGCTTCAACGTGCGTGTGGTTGGTGGTTCCCGTTCGAAGGGATTGTGCTGTGCGCCGAGCGCCACCGCGCGATCTCGTTCGACGCGGAACGCGTGCTGCACAATGAGACGGGCCCCGCCATCGACTGCCGTGACGGCTACAAGGTCTACGCGTGGCATGGCACGCAGGTGCCCGCGGAGTGGATCGAGCAGCGGTACCAGCTCGCGCCCGAGACCGCGCTGACCTGGCAGAACATCGAGCAGCGTCGCGCCGCCGCCGAAATCATCGGCTGGCCCAACGTCATTGCCAAGCTACCGCACCGAGTAATCGACTCTGACGCGGACCCTCTCGTCGGGATGCTCATCGACGTCGACCTGCCCGATTCACCAGCGACGCGGTTCCTGCGCGTGCGCTGCCCGACCAAGCGCGACTTCGCGCTCATCGTTCCGAAGACGTGCCAGACGGCGCTCGATGCCCAGCTCTGGGTAGGGGGTCCGCGTCTGGAGTTCTACCAACCAGAGGCACGCGGGTGAGGGCCCAACTCTTTTGGTCCAAGGTGGACGTGCGCGGCACGGACGATTGTTGGAACTGGATCTCCAGATCTAACAACGGACGCGGTTATGGGCTGATGCGCTTCAGGGGGCGCCATTGGGCAGCGCACAGAATCGCGTGGACTCTCAGCCGATCGGAGATTCCGCAAGGTCTCTGTGTCTGCCACCGTTGCGACAACAGAGCGTGCTGTAACCCGACCCACTTGTTCCTAGGCACCAACGCCGAGAACATGGCTGACCGCGACGCCAAGAAGCGCCAGCCGCGCGGCGCGCATCACGGAACCGCGAAGCTCAGTGATCGTGAGGTTCTGGACATACGCGCCAACTTCGCACTGTGCAGGGTCACCCAAGTAGCGCTCGCTGCGCGGTTTGGTGTGACCCCGCGATACATCAGCATGCTGCTGAAGAACCAGTACCGACAGGAGATGCACCCATGACGACCAAGCAAGTTCAGCACGGAGAGATTCACACCATCCAGCGCCAGGCCGCCCAAGGCGAGCTCATCATCACGCGCATCGCCAAGCTGCCGGAAGACGCGCGCCTGATGCCGCGCAATGGCCCCGCCATCATCGGGCATTCCGAGACCGGTCACCACCACCAGATCGATGCGCTCGACGTTGCGCACTACGAGTCTGGCGATCCGCTCGTTGCTTACCTGCAGGTGGCCGACATCGCCGCCGAAGGCGTGCTGCTCGAGCACGCGAAGGCGGGTCCGCACGTACACGCGACGTTCCGGCTGATGCCGGGGACGTACCAGGTGAATCGACAGCGCGAGCTCAGCCCGGAAGGCTGGGAGCGGGCGGTCCAGGACTGAAACCAACGAGGGGGGATTGGGAGGCGATTCAATGGCTCAGGCAGAACACATTCAAGTTGCAGCGCCGCGCTCAGTGGCGCTCTTCGATCTCTCGTATTCATTCCGGCGCCACTGGCACGCTCAAGCAGCAGACGCCGAGATCAACGACGCGCCGAAGCGCGTGCTCGAAGAACTGGCTCGCACTCGAGACGCGGTGGAGCACGTCATCGTCTGCTGCGACAGCCCGCCCTACTTTCGCAAGAAGCTGTACCCCGAGTACAAGGCACAGCGCGAAGCGCCGAGCGACGGCATGAAAGCCGCGATGGCGTGGCTGAAGGAGCGCATCGATCGCGACGGCTACCAAGTGGCCAAGGCCGAGACCTTCGAGGCCGACGATGTGATCGCCACGCTCGCCGATAAGCTGTTCGAGCTGGGTTGCCAAGACATCCGCATGGTGGGCTCCGACAAGGACCTATCGCAATGCGTGGGCGGAGCGATCCGGCAATTCGTGCCAGCGATAGGCGACCGACCAGAGGTCGTCATGGGCCCAGCGCAGGTGACCGAGAAGTTCGGCGTGTTCCCGCAGCAGATGGCGGAGTACCAGGCGCTCGTCGGTGACACCGGTGACAACATCCCGGGCGTCAAAGGTATCGGGCCGAAGGGCGCCGCGAAGATTCTCCAGGCCTACGGCACCCTCGCCGCGATGTACGCGGACCTCGAGAGCGACAGCGATCGGGACCTGAAGTGTGACCTGAACGAGAAGCTGATCAGCGCGCTGCGCATCGGCAAGGCACAGGTGTTCCGTGACGCAGAGCTCACAACGCTGCGCACAGATGTGCCGCTCGACGTGACCGCGCTGCTTCAGCGCAAAGAGGTGAAGCCCATATCGGGAGGACGCATGCAAGCTGTGGAAGAGGCCGAGTTTGAAGAGAAGCCGAAGCAACAAGCGGACGACGTTCCGATCAGCCCGCCGCCGGGCGTGACGCGCCTCACTCCGTTGCCGCCCAAACCGGAAACGCGAAAGGAGCCTGAGCCTCGCAAGGAACAGGAGGCGATCGTTCGCGCTTCGAACGGTCACGGTTTGGTAACCGCAGACTTGCAGCCGCAGGACTTGAAGGCCGCGCGCAACATCGCGCTGTGGGTCCATGACTCGCGGCTCTACGAGAAGTTCAACAACCCCGAGGCTATCTTCACCATCATCATGCGCGGCAAGGAGCTCGGTCTCGGCGCGATGACCGCGCTCGACTCATTCCACCTGGTGGAGGGTAAGCCGTGCGCCTCGGCGCAGCTCATCATTGCGCTAGCTCAACGCAGCAAGCGCGTCGAGTACATGACGCTAGTCGAGGTCACCAACGAGCAGGCGACGTGGGAAGCGAAGCTCGTGGGGCGCGAGAGGCCGGTAACGTACACGTACACGATCAAGGACGCAGAGGCAGCCGGCTTAACCAAGCCGAGCAAGCGCACGGGTGAGCCCAGCAATTGGGTGAAGCGCCCGAAGGACATGCTCATCAAGACGGCCGGCGCGAAGCTGGCTCGCATCGTCGACCCCGGCGGAACGATGGGTCTGTACGACCCTGACGAGATGGAGGCCGCGTGAACGCCGCGTCCGTTGCCGCCGATCAGGCCTACCACGACGCCCTGCTCGAGCCCGCCGACGACACCATCGCCGCGCTTCAGGCCGAAGTGGTCCGCCAGCGCAGCGCGACGCCTCGGGACCCGTGCGTCGCGGAGACAGCGCAGAGCGCTGAGTACCTCGAAAGAGCTGCGCGGAGCCTGCGCGTGTACGAGGCGCTTCGGAGGGCTGGCCGTTGAGAACGGTCGCGGCCCTCTACGTGGATCCGCGTGGTCCCTACCCTCGTATGCCCGGCGTCGATTGCTGGGACGAGGCACGGGACGCGCGGCTCTACGCCGGGCCGCATCCGGTGGTGGCGCATCCGCCGTGTGCTCACTACGGGCGCCTGCGCCACCTCGCGACTAAGGACGACGCCGATTGTGCGCCGCTGGCCGTCGAACAAGTGCGGCGCTTCGGCGGCGTGCTCGAGCATCCGCGAGGCTCCGTGCTCTGGGAGCTCTGCGGCATGGCGCTACCCGGGCATCTTCCGGACGCTCACGGCGGCATAAGTCTCGACGTGAACCAGTGCGACTGGGAGCACGTCGCCCAAAAGGGGACCTGGCTCTACCTGGTTGGCGTACGGCCCGAAGCCTATCCGCGCATGCCGCGGCGCGCGCCCACGCATGTGGTGACGACGTCGCGCCGAACGCGCGGGCGTCGCCTGCCCGAGATGAAGAAGACGGAGCGCCACATCACGCCCCCGCTCTTCGCCGAGTTCCTGGTCTCTTTGGCGCGCGCTGCATGGTGCAACAACGTCTCACCGGTGGAGCACGCGGGCTGATGTTCCCCGGCTTCAAGCCCCAGAACCATCCGCACCAGCAAGCGACGCGCGGCGCGCTCGATAGCGTCGATGACCGCGAGACGCCGCCGGATGTGTTCGACCCGTTGAACGCGGAGTTCCGGTTCACGCTCGACGTGGCGGCCTCGAAGCAGAACGCGAAGTGCGCGCGCTTCTACGCGAAGAGCCCCGAGGAGACGGTGTTCACGCGCGCGCAGGGTGCGCTGTGGCAAGCGAAGATGGCCGAGCTCGGAGCGCTGGGCTTCGACGGGCTCTCGTACGAGTGGGCGCGCAACGAGATCGTGTGGTGCAATCCGCCGTTCAGCGACATCGCGCCGTGGGTGCAGAAGGCGCACGAGTCGGCGTGCACGGTGGTGATGCTGCTGCCGGCGAACCGCACCGAGCAGCCGTGGTGGCAGCGGTACGTCGAGCCCTATCGAGACAAGCGGCTTGGTGTTGTGAGCACGCGCTTCCTCGCGGGTCGGCGCTCGTTCATGCACCACGGCGAGCGCATCGGCAACAGCACGAGCAAGGCGCCGCCCTTCGGCGTGGTGGTTGTGATCTGGGACAGGCGTTCGGCGCCGGGGATGGGCACGTGACCGAGGACGCAATTGATCGCATCAAGGGCACCGAGCGCAAGCGTCGCTACGACGCGACGGACAAGGGCCGCGCCGCGCGAGCTCGCGACGCCTGCAAGCAGATGGAGGGCTATCGGCTGCTGCGCGAAGCGGGAGTGCCGAGGCCTATCGCGCGCAAGTGGGCGCGCAAAGCGCACGAGTACCTCATCACAAGGGGATTGGTATGAACGAAGCGAAGAAGCGGAACGAGGACATGGTCACCATTCACAAGATGGTGGTGCTCATCGACGAGCAGGCGCCGAGCGTGCCGGCGGACGAGGACGATCTCACCGAGGAGAACACGCTCGACTTGAGCCCGTACGAAGTGGTGCGGACCATGGACGAGCTCGATGCGGAGCTGACGCCGTGGCTCGTGAACGAGCTTCATGGCGTCTAAGCGCGTTCCGCCCGTCGTCTACGTGAGCCCGCTCGACTGGTTTCCGCCTTGGCAAACCGTCGATCAGTGGCGCGCCGCGCGGCTCTCGACCGGTGAGCAGCCCACGTATCACACGCCAGCGCGCGAGGCGGCAGAGGACGAGTGGGGCCGTCGCGCAGGCCTCGTGAAAGTTGAACTGCCGCACGAGCGGCAAGAAAGAGAGACAGAATGATTCATCGAAGCAACTGGGCCACGCTGGCCCTCATATGGTTGATAGCGTTGGTGGGGTGCGGCGCAGAGGCGCAAGACGAGCAGGTCGAAGTCGTCGAGACAGGCACAGCGGAGCAGCCGCTCACGTTCGTCCTCGATAGCGACTATGGCGCCCGGTACTCCGACGATCAGAGGTGCAACCGCACGCCGAGTAACTTCGGCTCCACATACTGCATCGTGCCGAAATTCAAGGAAGGCATCACTTGGAACCTGGCGTGGGGCGCGGAGAGCACCCCTTTCGAAAAGCAGGCCATCCTCGACGGCTGGACCGCGCTAGCCAACGACGCTTACCCCAACTTCTGGTGGGGTCCCGAGGCGAGCGAGTCAACAGCGACGGTCGTGATCGATGTGGTAGAAAACGAACTTCCCTCGGGCGTGCTAGGGCGGACTGTATGCCCCGTGAGCTGCGGCCCCTTTTGCACGCAGGGCAGCACGCGGCAATACGGCAAGTGCCGGTCTAAGATCGACGTCGGTCGGATACGCACGTTCTATCCGGCCGCGCGGCAGGCGTGTGGCCTGGTCGCAAGCGACCTGCTCTACGCCAACATCATCAAGCACGTGACCGCGCACGAACTCGGGCACGCGCTTGGCTTGGGACACAACGACACCTTCCCAGACGGTGGGAACCACACCGTTATGTACACCGGCACCGGGTGCAACAACCTGACGACCTTCACTCTAACGGCGCACGAAAAACATATGCTATCAGTCTACGACTGGTACTGAAGCCAGCACCCGGGAGGCGGAATGAAAAAGCTCATCGTGATCGCGCTGCTCTTGTCGGCATGCTCAGACACCCTGGATAAGCCGATAGATCAACCCGCGTGCGTTGGTGACGCCGGCACGCAGCCAGAGCAGTGCGACGAAGCGCAATAGTCATTACGACGCCGGGCAAGCCATGACGGTTTGCCCGGCGCTGAGGTGAAGCGATGACGCTGGTCGAAGTGTGTGAAGAGCTAGAGCGCGAGCTGGACCTCGGTGATTGCGTAGGCTGGATGCGCGAAGAGAAGCGCTACATCCGGCTGCTGCTCGAGCACGGTTCAGTGCTGCTGCTGGTGATCGATTTGCGGCAGCGCTTCGAAGGCAGGTGGCCAGAGGCCGATATCGCGGCACGCCTGCGCTTCGCCTCCCTCGAGAAGCGCGCCGCCGCAGAGCAGCTAACCGGCCCTGTGGTAAGATAGCTAGCGGTGCCAGACGCCCGGCCGACATACCCGCTAGCGCGCTCACGGCCTCGGCGCGGAGGCCCTGTGCCGCATCTCGAGGACCCCGTGTTCCGAAGCCGCCTCGTGTCGATGGCGTCCACCGGCATGAGCCGCCGCGGTGTGGCTGCCGCAGGCCACGCGCCTGCCCTCATTGAGTGGCTGAGCCGAGGCCGCGCAGAGCCCAACGTCGAGCCGTACGGCAGCTTCGCGCGTGACTACCTGGCTGCCGAGCGAGGCCTCGAGTGTGCCGCCTCAGGCACCGAGGCCATGCGCGTCCAGCTGATGGCCGAGCAGATGCAGGCGTACATGCAGTGGCTCGACCGAGGGCCACCGCCACCGAAACCCGTGGCGCCCTGCACCAAGAAGCCGGGTAAGAAAGCTTCCCCCGAGGAGAAGGCCGCTTACGCCGCCGAGCAGGCCGCCCACGCCGTGGAGACCGCGCGCTGGGGTGACGCCATGCTCGCCTGGTCGACGCCCCCGCCTCACCCGAACGTGGCGGACTTCGAGTGGCTGTCCCGCCTGAAGGAGCGCCGGTACCCCGAGGACTTCGGCGTCTCGAAGCACCGCAAGCCCGAGGCCGAGCTCACCGGTGCCGAATGGCTCGAGCAGCACCCGCTCACGCACGCGCAGATCACCGAGATGCTGCTCGACCCGCCCGAGGAGGTTCGCGGTCCTCAGCTGGAGACGCTGGGGGCCGTCCTGCGCCGCGAGCTCGCTGAGGGCTGGAGGCCTGATGCCGCGACAGCCGAGGCGCTACGAGCTATCCTCCCACACGCATCAGGTCAGCAAGGTGGGACACAGTAAAGTATGGGAACGATGCCTGTCAAATCTGAGCGCGCGCTGGGCCGTGTGCTGCATGTCTTGGGCAAGAACGGCGACGAGCGCCCTGTCGATACCATCAACACCGAACTCGCGATCGTGTTGCGCCTAGAGCGGCGCGAGCAAGCCGACCGCTTGCGCGGCGTTACCCTGCATGCCGCGTATGTCTACCCGAGCGCCGTGGCGGAAGCCCCTCGGGAAGCGCTCGAGTATCTTCTCGAAGAAGTGGTGAAGCCGCGCCTGCTGGACACCGATGGGCAGCTGTACGCGGTTACGCCGATCATGCCACGGATGGATGCCATTACGGCGCTCACGCTGCCATCCGCAGCGCCTCCAGCATCCGCGCCGGATACAGCTGAACCAGCCGCCCCTCCGTCTCCTCCGCTTCCCTGAGCGCCGCCTCGAACTCGGCTTCCTCCTCGGCCTTGATGGCCTCGGCTGACCCCTCGCGCGGCGGCTCGTACTCGGCTTCGTAGTCCCCGAGGTGCGGGATGACCGCGTAGAGCAGGCTGTCCCAGCAATCGTCCTTGCAGCGCGGGTGATGGTCCTTGCGATTGTCGGCCCACACGAGGGCCGTGGCTTCCTCGAGCAGGTCTTGGCACGCCGCGAGCCCGCGCTCCTTGTTCCACATGCGCGAGAGCTGCATGTCCCCGTTGCGCAGCATGCCCTGCACGAGCTGGATGCGGCGGAGCTTCGGGCCCTTCACCGCTTCCATCACGGGCAGGCCCATGGCGCGGAAGCCGTTCAGGATGATGGTGCCGGCGCTCGCGCTGTCCACGTACACGACGGCATCGGGGTAGCGCTGCAGCATCTGCATCACGGTCGTGGCGAGCTTCTGCGGCGTGGCATCGCTCATCGAGTAGCTCTCGGGCACCCACACGAGCGGGCTGTTCGAGCAGCTCTGGGCCACGGTGATCGCGCAGCGGTCGAGCGTCGGCTTGTCCTTGGTGGCGCCGCCGAGGTCGAGGCCGATGGTGACGCGGTCCGGGTTCGGGATGGCGCCGACGTACGTGTTGGCCTGCGTCACCTGGTAGATGAGCGCCTCGACGTCGGCCACCCATTGCCCGAGGTACTCGCGGACGAACTTCGCGGGCAGCAGGCTCCAGAGCGCGGGGTTGGCGAGAATCTGCTCGAGGCTCGTGATGCCGGGCGGCCACTTGCTCTTGGCGTGCGCCGAGTCGGCGCCCATACGCTTGAGCGCCCCGATCCAGAACTTCAGCGCGTTCGGGATGTACGTGTTCTCGCGCGCGTCGCCGGTGTAGAGCGGGCGCTCGGGGTCGAGGCCTGAGCTCAGCTTGTACCAGTAGCCATCAGGCACCGCGCCCGGCGTGCCGGACACGCCCCAGATGCCGTTGACGTCGACCAGGCGCGGCTCGACACACTCGTGGATGTCGTACTCGAGCAGCGGCCCAGGGATGGCGTCGGCCTCGTCCCAGAGGGCCACGACCCAGGGCGTGCCGCGGCGCTTGTTGGCCTCGTTGCGATCCTTGCAGCCGCGGAACAGCACGCGGTAGCCGTTGGGCCAGAAGACGCAGTTGTCGTCGCCGCCCTTGTAGCGCAGGCCGAGCTTGAACTTCTCGCTGAGCTCGGTGAGCGCGGGGAGCAGGATGTCACGGGATCGCGTGGCGCTCTGCGTGACGAACACGCTGGACATGCGAGGGTGTGCCGCGCTCGGGCGGTGGAACTTGGCGGCCGCGGCGTAGCTCTTGGACCAGGCGCGGCCGCAGCAGGCAGCCACCCCCTGCCGGCGGTCGTTCGCGTAAGCGCGCGCATTCGGGTGGAAGCTCGCCAGGATAGCGGCCCACTGGGGCACGTCGACTCCGCCCATGCGCCCGTGCCCAAGGCGTATGAGCCCGCCTACCCGGGGGTCCGCCAAGCGCCGCCGTGCCTCATGGGCCTAGGCTATCACAGATTGACCGAGTGATAGGCGGGTGCTATCAGCCAAGGCAGGCGGATGCCCACCCCCGAGCCCTATCAGTCGTGGTCCAAGATGACCGAGGTCAAGGGGGCCGCGCGCATCGCTGCGATGGCGGAGCAAGCCGAGCGCTCGCCGAGCTGGCGCCACCGCATGGCCTCGACGGGCGCCGGCGTGTACTCGAGCCTCGGCTACGGCGACTTGTTCGAGGGCATGTACAGCGACCTGTGGACGCGGCCCAAGTCGAGCTCGCGCTCCAAGCGGCCGCCGTCCAAGCTGAAGCTCAACTTCGCGAAGGCCATCGTGCGCACGCTGCGCAGCAAGATCACCGGCCTCGACGAGCCCAAGACCCAGATGGTCGGCACCGACTGCACGTGGGAAGAGCTGCGGCAGGGCGTGTGGGCGGACCGCTTCATCGAAGGCACGCAGCACTTGCCGCAGGGCACATTCCAGAATGCTTGGGACCTGGCGCGGCACGGCTTCCTCGTGAGTGGCGCCGCGACGGGCACCGTGGGCGCGCGTGTTGAACCCGACTTCGTGACGAAGCGCGTGCGGGCACAACTGCGCAGCACCATGTGCACGTTCATCGACCCGAGCGATTGGGCTGATGGGCGCCCGCTCACGACCATCGACGTGACGTGGGAGAACCCCGAATACCTCGCCGAGGACCCGCGCTGGAAGAAGCACGCGGCGCACATCATGGCGAGCGCGCAGCCCGCGCCGCACATGGCCCTGCGTGATGACGTCGACTTCCGGACCCCGATGGTCAAGGTCGTCTCCGCGTGGCGGATGCCCTTCGGCAGCTTCAAGGGGCGGAACGCGCGCGTGGTCGGTGGCAAGGCCATCCTCTGGGACGACTGGGAGTTCAACGAGCCGCCCATCTCGTTCTTCCGCATGCAGCGCACGCTCGGGGACACGTTCTGGAGCGAGAACTTCATCGAGGATTGCTACGACGCGCTGTTCACTGCGAACGACATCTTGCGCAGCGTGGACGAGGCGATCCGGAAGCTGAGTCAGACGTACGTGGTGCGCGACATCCGGGGCATGCCGAGCAAGGCTGCAGCGCTCAACGCGAAGGACGTCAACTTCCTCGACTACGACGGTAGCAAGACCAGCAACCCGCTGAGCGTCATCCAGCCCCCGCCCATCAACGACAGCTATTGGAACGTGTTCCGTGAGCTCGTGAGCGGGCTCCACGAGATCCTCGGCGTCGACCAGATGCACACGGCGGGGCAGCGCCCCGAGGGCATCAACAGCGGCAAGGGCGTACGCCTCGTGGCCTCGCTCTTCTCCGAGCGCTTCAGCGAGATCCAGCGCGCTTGGCGCCACTGGGTCGCGGTCGACACGGCGCAGCTGTACCTGCGCGCCGCGCGCCAAGTCGGTGAGCACGACCCCGATTGGCAAGTGAATTGGCCGGGCCAGGACTTCGAGGCCAAGGTGCCGGTCAAGGCGCTCGATATCGACGACAAGGTCTACACCATGCGGCCCTACGTCGTTTCCGAGCAGAAGAACACGCCGGCGGACCGCGCGGCGACTGCCGAGGAGATGTACAACCGCGGCGAGATTACCGAGGAACAGCTCCAGGTCATTCTCGGCGGCTTGCTCGACACGCCGGCGGAGACCAAGGGCAGCACGGTCCAGCGCCGTTGGGTCGCCAAGAACATCTCGCTCATCCTCGACAGTGAGGAGAGCGTGGTCGAGGACGAGGCCGCGTTCATGGGCGAGACGTACATGCAGCCCATGCCCTGGCTCGACCCGCCGACCATGAAGGCGCAGGCGCTCATCGCGTACGTGCAGGCGGATATCGACGGCCTGCCCCAGAATCGGCGCCGGCTGCTGCGGCGCTTCCTCGAAGATATCGACATGCTCGAGCAGCAGCTGGCCATGCAGGCCTCGAAGCAGACCGCGCTCTCTGAGGCGGACATCCAGGTGAAGGCCGGCATGGATGCATTTGGCGGTGCACCAGCACCAGAAGGAATGGCGGTAGATGGCGGAGAAGCAACCCAAGGCGGCGCCCTCGGCGGCGCGCCCACCCCAGGGGCAGACCCCCTCGCAGGCCTCGCCGGCGGCGCAGCCGTCCCCGGCCTCGCCTAAGACCGAGGTCCGGTACGTCCAGGTTCCGGCAGCGCCCGCGGGGCCACCGCCACCTGACCCGGTGAAGGAGCTCAACGAGCGCCAGCGCGCGTCGATCGCCAGGCTGCAGCACACGCGCGCCGTGAGCGAGGTGCAGAGCGCGGAGGTGGCTGCGGCAGACACAAAAGCATCGGTTGCCGCCACTGCGGCTGCGAGTACTCCCGCGTCACCTGGCACGGCGGCCTCTGCTTCTTCCGGTGCTACCGCTGCCGGCGAAGGCGGTGAGCGCGCGAAGCCCCAGCCCCGCTACGACTCCGACAGCTTCAAGGCCTGGGCGCGCAACAACCCCGAGAAGGCCGCCGAGGTGATGAACCTCTCGAGGGCCGACGCGAACGCCTACATCAAGCTCCAGAACCGCGAGCGCAAGTTCTACGAGGAGCAGTCGACCAAGCAGGCCGAGCTCGAGGCCGCACGCAAGGCCACCGAGGATGGGCAGAAGTCGATTCAGAAGCTGATCGACGAGCAGAACGCCGCGGTTCAGCCGGTGATGGACCTCGTGTCGATCGGACAGCAGAGCGCGAAGACCATCAAGGCGGCGCTCGATGCGGCCGCGGGTAACTTCCAGGCGGCAGACTTCACGGGCGTGGACTTCGGAGCCACAGACGACCTGTTCGAGCACGTGCACGGCATCTCGTTCGACGACTACGCCCGAGCTCGAGCACGCCAGGGCCTGAAGGTGTCGCCTCAAGACCGCGCGCTGCGTCTCGAGAACGAGCGCCTGCGCAAGGAGCGTGACGCGCTCAAGGCCAACGGTGCGCCGGCAGCGCCGCCCATCGAACAGGCGCCAGCAACCCCGGCACCCGCGGCCACCAAGGCATCCGACCTCGCCTGGGTCGCCTCAACGCTCGCCGCCGACCATCCCGCGCGTGAGCTCCGGGACTGGGACAAGCGCATCCTCGCCGCGCTCGGCACGGACGAGGAGATGACGCTCGAGGACGCCGCAGACCAGGTGCTCGAGGAGTCGCGCGCCAAGCTTGCGCCGGCGGCACCTGCGCGCACGCAGCGCCCGTCGCGGCAACAGGCACCCGCCGAACCTCAGCGCACGCGCCGACGCAACCCGACGACCGCCGAGGAGATGGCCCAACTCCAGAACTCGCGGCCCAAGAGCAACGGGCGCGACGACGACGAGGGCCCCGATCCGGTGAAGGACCCCGATGGGCGCACCCGGTGGGCGCTCGAGCGGGCGACGCGACGCATGCAGGGGGGCGCGTGATGGAGAACGTCACGCCGCTCAAGACGACCGAGTCCGAGACCTTGGTGAAGGAGCTCGAGCGCGTGCTGGCCGAGGCCCGCAAAGGCAAGGTCGCCGGCTTCCACCTGTTCGTCGAGATCGACGGCAGGATGGGGCACAGCCGGCACGGCTTCAACGACAGCATGGTGATCTTCTGGTTCGAGTTCCTGAAGAAGCGGATTCTGGAGGGGTACGGGTGACCTGCATAGCAGCAGCCATTCTCTCCGGCGGGCGCCGTTGCATCGCGGCCGACACATACGGCGAAGACCGCTACCTGAAGTTCGGCAACCGACAGAAGATCGGGCACACGTGCGGGATTCTGTGGGGTTGCGCCGGCCAGGAGCGCGCGAACCCTATCCTGCAAGAAGCCATTCTGAACGCCGAGAAGAGTACCATAGATGTGGTCCCCACCCCTGCCGCCGTGAGGGACGAGCTCGAGAAGTTGTGCGACCGCGATAAGGACCGGTGGGAGGCGACGGCGCTCCTGGTGCGCGGCTCGCAGATTTGGCGCATCGGTGACGGCTTCGGCCTCAACGCAATACACACTCCAATCATGGGCGCAGGCTCGGGTCAGGAGATTGCGATCGGCTACCTTGACGCTTGCCTCGCGCACGCTTCCAGCCTCGACGAGTCTCACGTGCGCGCCGCGGTACAGGCCGCGATTCGCTGGTCCGTGGGCTGTGGCGGCGAAGTGCGCCTGTTGGTGGAGGATGCACAGTGATCCGCGTCAAGGACATCGGCGGCTTCAACGCCGAGGGCGACACGCTCGGACTCGACCGCACCGTAGCGGACGGGTTCGTTGTGCAACACCAGGCAGGCAACCGGCGCGAGCGACGCGCGGGCGTCGCCCAAGCAAAGTGGCCCGGCGACCCCAAGAAACGACGGCGCCTGCTCGAAGAGGCGCGCAAACAGAAAAGGCGAGGAACATGGCGGAATCCAACGAAGTGACAGGACAGGCGCAGTGGCCCGAGGCCATCGAGGTGCGCGGCAAGGTCGAGCGACTCGGCAACCAGCTGCGGCGCGGGCTCGAAGAGTTTCAAGAGCTCGCGACGGAGCTCCGACCGTTCGCGTCGGCGGTGAAAGAAGTGCTGGCCACGCGCGAGGCTGTGCGCGTGAGCGTCGCGGGCCTGTTCGACCCCGGCAACGAGGGCAAGCTGAACCAGCTGCGCGAGATGCACGCGGATCTGGTCGAGTCGCTCACGGTGCTGAACGGAAACTGCAAGCAGTACATCCACGAGGAGCTGAAGGCGTACTCGGCGGCGCAGACCGTGCGCACCATCGACGAGGAGGCTATCAACCGGGTCGTCACCAAGATCGAGTCGCTCATCGCCGAGCACAAGCTGCTCCTGACCGGCGACCTCGAGAACGCGCGCGTGGAGTGGAAGAAGCGCACACAGGACTACGTCATGGCCACGCTCGTCGAGGGCCTCGGGGACATGAACGTGCTGCACCAGCTCGCCGAGTACATCGGGCGCCACATCAGCAAGCTGCCGGAGCTGCGGACCACGCTCGTGCGCGCCGTGCAGGCGTCACTAAGCAACGAGATTCGCAGCTTTATCGAGCAAGAGGTGCAGCGGCGTATCCCCCGCAACACCGAAGGCGCGGGCATTCCGGACGAGATGCCGCCCGCAACGGTGCGCGCGTCGTGAGCGACCCAAAGGAAGCGGCAGATGCGGTACGCGCCCGACTCACCAGCAGGGCGCCGTGCGACAGCGAACGCGAGTTTCTTCGTGGCTTACTGGTTGTGCTCGACCCGCCGCGCACCAAAACCCGAGCCTGGTACGATACTTTTGAGGGCGAAGAGTGGCACCCTGGTGCCTATGTGCGCAGGGAGCGGGGCGCTTGGCAGGCGTGCGGCATAGACAAAGCTGAAGCGGTGGTCGAACAGGTGGATCGCCAGCATAACCGCGTCCTGGTCGGGCTACTCTGATAGCCTGTAGCTATCAAAGGACTTGACAACGCGCGCGCGGCCTATCAGGCTTCTCGTGCAAGCTAGACCCGCTGCCAGGACACCAAGCAGGCGCATGGCCCTCACCATGGGGCGCAACGGCTGGGGCGGGAATAGCAAGCCACCGGGGCTGAATCCGGAGCTGACCAAGCAGCAGCAATCTTGGAGCTGACGCCCAGCAGAACGGCGAGCGCGAAGACCGGCGCGGTGCGGTCCGAACCTCGTTCCTGCTGGAGTCTCAGTTGTCCACACACCTCGACGCCTTTGCGCACGACATCTTTCCTGACGAAAGGTCGTTGCAAGCATTCAGCTTCGTAGACCGTCCCGTGCTCGCCAAGCTAGAGCAGCGGACTCACACCGTCTCGGGCCGCACCTGGGGCTACCCCTGTCTTCTCCAGGCCGCGATCGCGCAGGGCACGACCCGCGCCGCAGTGCAGGAGCAGGCACAGCAAGCCAGCGACGTCGCCGGGTTCGACGGCGAGGAGTTCACGCTCGGCTACTTCCCGCCTGGATACAAGGGCGGGTTCATGATCAGCGAGTTCGACATGGCGCTCACGGGTGGCCCGAGTGGCGTACCCGACGGCGCGTACATGGAGAACTTCGCGATCAAGCTCCGCGAGTCGGGTCGCGAGTTCGGTCAGCGCCAGGAGCGCTACTTCCTCGGTCGCCCCGGCAAGAGCCTGGCGCGCAGCACCGCGAACGGCGGCACCACGAACTTCGGCACCGGTGTCGTGCAGCTCACGGACCCGATGCAGATCGGGGCCTTCCGGCACGCGATGATCCTGAACGCTTCCGTCAACGACGGCTCGGGCGCACACGCCCTGCTCGGCGTCGGCAGCGACCAAAAGATCTACGTGGTCGGCCTCGACATGGACTCGGGCCAACTGCTCGTGTCGAGCTCCAGCGGTGGCGCCGCGGGCCATGCGGCGATGAACATCGCTGCGGGCGTGAACCAGGTCTACCTGTTCAACTACTCCGACTTCCAGGGCACGAGCGGCTACACGCCGAACGTCATGCCGCCGGGGTTGCAGGACTTCATTCCCTCGACGTGGAGCTCCGCGATTGCGTCGCTCGGCGGCGTGGCTCGCGGTCGCGACTCGCGTCTCGCCGGCTGGCGCCTCAACACCACGAACTTCCCCGCGCTCGCGGGCATGCAGCTCGACACCATCATCGACCTGGCGCTCGAGCGCGCGTTCGCGTTGTTCGGCGTCTCCGGCACGTACACCGTGCTCTGCGCGCCACGACGCTGGACGCAGTACCTGCAGATCGCGAAGAACCGCGGGTATCGCATCATCGACGGCGGCACGGCGCAGATGGGCTACAAGGCGGTCGAGATCGTGCATGGCAACATGCGCGCCGAGCTCGTCTCCGTGCCCAGCATGAGCGCGGACGACCTCTTCTTCCTGAAGATGGACGACGACGGCTGGTGCGTGCGCTCGCTCGGTGGCGGCTGGCCGCGCGTCATGAGCAACGACGGCATGAAGATGCTGCGCCTCAACGCGGACGACTCCTACGAGTACCGTACTCTCAGCTTCTTCCACTTCGGCGTGCGCTACATCAACATGAACGGGCGCATCGACATCTCGTTCCTGGCGTTGTAACCATGAGCGGCGCACTCATCCTTGCACAGGGCCTCGTCAACGAGGTCACCAGCTTTCCGGGGTGGATTCGCCCGGCCCTGTGCAGTCTGCGTTTCACCACGGCCAGCACCGGCGTGCCCTCGGTCGTAGCAACGGAGACGTCGCCCGGCGTCTCCGTTACCGAAGACGGCAGCACGGACGGGCTCTACCACATGACCTTTCCGAAGTGCCGGAAGTTCAAGTGGGTGAGCGGCACCGTGTCGCCGGCCACTCCGGGAACCGCGAGCAACCATCGCCACATTCGCCCGGACCAGGCCGTGCCGTTGAGCGGCACGCTCGACTTCCGCTCGATCGCTGCAAACGGCGGCGCTCTCTCGTCCCCCGAAAACGGCTCAACCGTGGATGTCCTCTTTTGGATTGACCTAGGATGAAGAACTTTCTTCTGCTGCTCGTGAGCGCGCTGGCGCTCGTTGGCTGTGATGACGGCGATGTCGAGACGAAGGTGCTCGACATTCTCGCCCATGGCGTCGTGGCCGGCCGAGTCGAGTGCTCGGGCACCTATGACCCGGGGTGCCCGAGCGCGCAGACGTATGCATTCGTGGCCCATCGCTTGGTTGATGGCTCCTTGATTGCGACGGTCAGCACCTGGGATGCCCAATACGCCGCGACTCGGTTTTACGGTCGCGATGAGGCTGGCGCGGATACCGCCGCGCTGTCCATTCAAGGGGCGACGCTGTCGCTCAATTCCGGCGAACTGACGGTGCAGGGATCCGATTGCGGATGCAGCGGCTGTCCATCGCCCACCATCGACGACCTAGCGATCGACTGCACCGGCTTCAACCTCGAGGCCTTCGGAGCTACCCCATGACCGTAACAGTTTCCGCATCCACCGAAACCTTCGACCCCAACCTCGTCGACGGTGGCCCCGATGTGCTGAAGGCAGCCGAGGACAACCGCGTGCCGCAGGCGCAGCGGCGCCGCAACGGCATGGCCGACTTCACGTTCACGGCCACGACCACGACCGTTTCCGAGGGCGCGGCCTTCGCGAGCGCGGGCGTGAACCTGAGCACGAAGGGCGTGCCGTTCCCCGCGGACTCGATGCGCAACATCCGCGTGAAGGCCTGGTTCCGTCAGGAGACCACGGGAAAGCTCGGTTATTCCGAGCGCGTCTTCACGGTCAACGGCGGCACCAACCCGACGCTGGCCATCGTACCCACGAACATCACGCACTCCCCATCGGGTACCGGGTTGCTCGCGGTGAATACGTGGCTCGGTGACGGCCGCATCGTCGCGGCTGTTCCCGTGGGCAGCGCCGCCACGCCGGCTTACCCATTCGCCGAGGTAGCGATCGCGACGACCCCCACGCCCGACGAGGTCTATGTCCGCGTGAGCGCGCCAGCCGCGCTCCAGGGCGGCAACAGCTTGCGCTGGAAGGTCGACGTGTTCGTCGAGCCCCTGGTCGCACTCACGGCACCACCTGCATGATCATCTCCACGACGCTGGCGGGCCCTGGGGCGTCGGACATCATCGCAGATGCACTCAGGAGCGCGGAAGGACTCGTTGGCCGTTACTTGGTCATCGACGGTGGCGGAGGACCGGACGCGCTCCGCGCTGCGCGCGAAACGGTCGGAGCAGATCGGTTGGCGATCGGCTCTTACGGGTGGCGCGGCGACTACGGGCACGCGCGCACTTGGGCACTGGAGCACGCGCGAGAACTCGGCGCCACCTGGGCCCTGACGCTTGATACCGACGAGCGACTGGCCTTCGTTGCACCAACGGACAAGCTCGCGGACCCGGGCGTCGACGTCATCAGCGTTGCCGATCGCGATGTCGACTACCATAAGCCGCGGTACATCCGCTGCCGCCCAGGCATCACCTGGGAAGGGCGCGCGCACGAACTCCTGCGCGGCGAGCGCAAGCCGCACTCGATCGCCCCTGGGCATTTTTGGGAGCTGCCGAAGAGCGATAACTCCCGCCGGCTCGTGTGGGAGCGATTCGTCGCTTGGGTCGCCGAGCAACCGCTGGTCCTAGAAACCCTCGCGTGGCGCCGGCACTACGCGGATTGCTTGCTTGGCCTCGGCGAGCGCGAGCGCGCGGCGGAGCAGTTCGCGCTGGTGTCCGAGGCGCCCGACGCTATCGACGATGAGCGCGCGTGGTCTCATTATCGCATCTGCGAACTAGACCTCGTCGCCGAGAACGTGGACCGCGCCTTCATGCGCGCTAGCCAGGCGCTGGCGGCCTACCCGCGGCGCATACAAGAGTTCGGGTACATCCTCGCTCACTGCCACCGGATGCGCGGGCGCTTTCAGGAGGCTTGCCTGTGGGCAGAGTACGCGCTCGCTGCGCCCATGCAGGTTTGTGGCGGCCAGCGATCGGCATCGTGGCGCTCAGGCTGTGAGCAGATTCTTGCGGTCCACCAGGAGGCATGCGGCGCCTGAGACCCTCGGACGCGGTCTGGATCGGCAAGGCCGTCTGGCTCGCGTGCAGAACCCTCGGTGAGTTCGCTCACCAAGCATGGAAGGAAAAGCAGATGGCCAGCAAGAAGACGAAGCCCACCAAGCCAAAGGGCGGCAAGCGTGGCAAAGGCTACTGAGCTGTTCCGGCGCGTGCGCCGGCTCTTCACCATTCTCATCCCCGCGCTCGCGCTCGGGTGCGCTGACCTGCCCGGCATCATCGGCCCGATCAACGATGCGCTCGGCATCGTGTGCGAGACGCGTGCGGCGCTCGTGCCTGCCCATGCCGCGCTCGACAAGGGCGACGTCGGCGCGGCGCCGCCTCCCGGGTACGGAAACAAGGTTTTGTAAGACGTCGGGGTCGCCTGAGGTCCCGCCTCCCTCAGGCGGCCCCGCGAATTTGAAAGCATCACCATGAAGAACATGCTGCTAGAGCCCGGGAATCTCGTCCACGCCCAAGGCCACATCGTGGGCGCGCTCAGCGGTGTCATCACAGCGCTGTCTGCCGGCGATGACGTCTTCGAGTTCCGGTGGATCAGCGCCGCGCGCGACCTGCCAATTTCGGCGGTGCGCTTTGCGGCGTACACCGTCACCCCTCACAGCGCCGCCCTAGGGATGGCGTTCCAGCTGCACAAGGTGGGCACCTTCTCCGCGATCGGTTCGGGCGGCAAGACCATCGTCGTGCCGACCCTGCGCAAAACCACGGGCATGACCGCGCTCGCCGCCGCCGACTACGCGTGCGTCGTATCCAACACGGGCGCGCTTACGCCGGGTACATATGCAGCACCGGACGCCGACGAGCCCATGGAGGTGTTCACGGGCCCCGGCAGCACCACACCGAGCGCCGAAGGCAAGTGGGAGCCGCGCGACGGCCTGCCCACGGTGCTCGCGGCCAACGAAGGCCTCATCGTCCGTGCAACGCGAGCAATCGCGTCGACGCAAACCATCCAGCTGTTTGTGGGCCTTGAAGTGCCCAAGATGTAAGCGATGTCTTTCGGCTTCCGCACGATGCTCGAGATCGAGGGCGATGTTCAGCATCGTTTCTCGGCCGCCGGCATGACGCTGAGGCATCCGGGCACGCGCATCCGCCAGCTCTACAACGTGAGCTGGGGTGAGCTTCGCGAGAAGGTCTCGCTGCTCAACGACGGCGCGTTCCTGGAGGCCTCCGACCCTGCGCCCCTGCCGACGGCGGCCGCGGTCACCGGTGAGGCTTATGCTGAGGTCGACCTTCCCGTGGACGTGGTCGCGGCATACGGCGTGCGCGTTCTGCTCCCCGGATCAACGCGTTACCGCCCGCTGAAGCGCATCGGCTTCGCGGCGATCCACGACTTCCAGTGCCGAACGAACCGCGGCCCGCGCGTGTACCACTCGCGCAAGGTCGCGACGGGCGCTCCCGCCGCGCCGGGGCCCGCCGAGGTCGTAGGCAAGGTAATGATCGCGCCGGTGCCCACGGGCGGCGTGTATCGGCTCTGGTACCTCAAGGCCTGGGCGCCGCAGGTCCAGGACGCTGACAAGTTCGGCGGCCACGCCTCGTGGGTGGAGTGGGCGCTCTGGCACACGTGCATCAAGATGATGGGCGCAGACCAGAAGAAGACGCGCTTCTACGAGATCGCGGACCGCGAGCGCGGCAAGCTCGAGGCGCAGATCGAGGCCCGTGCGCAGGCGCTCGACAGCGGCATGTCCGAAGAGCCTCGGGACGCGCGCGGTGACGGGGAGGACGACGACTACTTCTGGGGCGAGGAGTGGTAGATGTTCACCGCTCCGAAGAAGCTGGCAGGGCTCGAGGGTGAAGCCGAGCGCTCGCTCCTAGCTGTTCTACAGCAGGCACAGGTCGCCTTCGAGGAACTCTCGAAGCGCCCCGTGGTCACCACGCTCCAGCGCTCGGCGTACACGGCACGCGTCGGCGAGCTCGTGCGGTGCGCGCCCCCGGCGAACGGGATGAGCGTGCTTCTGCCGGCGGCCGTGCCCGAGAACGCTACCGGGCGTATTTCCCTGCTCATCGAAACGCCCGGCATCGTGCGCGCGTCCGCGGTCGCTAGCCTCGTTAACAATGCGCGCGCGGTGACCTTCGAGGCCGTCGGCCTCGTGGAACTCGTGAGCAACGGTGCCGGCGCCTGGGTGAGCGAGCACAGCGTAGGCTCCGGCGAGGCCAGCGCTGCGCCGACGGATGCGACGTACCTGCTTCAGGCTGCCGACGAGCGCCTACCGAACGCATTCGTGGGGCTCACCTCTACGGAGATCGAGTGGGTGTTCCTGAGTGGCTTTGTGTCGCTCTCGCTTCGGAACAACTCGGTGGCTCTGACGCGCCTGCGCAACATCGCGGACGAGACGTTCATCGGCAACGTGAGCGGGGCTCCCGCAAGCCCCGCGGCGATCGGGCTGAGCACGCTCGCTGGCGCCGGCATAAGCTGGGACGGTGCAGCTAACGAGTTCGACTGGGATGGTCTCGGCGTGCGCCGCAACGGCATCCTCACGGGCACACGACGGTTCCTGAACTTCATCGACCCGGCCTCGCCCGCAACCTTTTGCGATGTCGTGATCGCGACCACGGACGACGCTGCGAACGATGAGGATGAGATCACGGCTGGGCTTCAGCGCTCAGCAAACCTGACGATCGCTTCGAACATCAGCGGCGGCACGCAGTTCCCCAGCTGGAACGGTCTCTCCGCCATCATTGATGCCTGCCTGGGCTCGACGCGCGGAGCCATCTTGGAGCGCGGCGCGTCGGGCTGGCAGATCGTTGCGCCGGGCACCACCGACTTCCCGCTCGTGAGCAACGGCGGCGGCGCAGATCCGGCATATGAGCGCCTGGTGAACGCCGGGCTCGCCGACATGGCGCAAGGAACCTCGAAGGGGCGCATCACCAAGAGTGGTACTGGCGCACCGGTAGACCTCACTGGAGCTCAGCAGGCGCAGAACGTTCGGCCCTCCACGGTGCTGAGCGTGACTCTCAGCGGCACCGTCAATAACCTAGACAATGTCGCCGTGCCGGGGTGGTCCAACGGCACCGTGACGGTGCTGGCTATCACGCTTTCCGCAGACTGCACGCTCACGGGCATGGACGCGTCGGTCTTCCAGGACGTTCACGGCAAAGAGCTCGAGCTACAGATTATCGCCGGCAACTTCACGTTGACCCTGCCGCACGACAATGCTGGCTCGACGCTCGGCAACAGGTTCAGCAACGATCGCTTTATCCAGTGCGCGTTCCGTGTTGGGCAACGCATTCGGGTACGCTACGACCAGTTCGGATACTTCGAAGTAGTCGCTGCGTCGGGTCCCGGCGTAAACCAGGTGTTTAACAACAACCTGGCGCAGATGATCGCGGGCGCAGTGAAGGGCCGCCAGATTGATGCAGGCACGGGCGACCCTGTAGATCTCACCGGTGCGGAGGTAGCTGAGCTGCTGCGGTGGAACACAGTCCAAGTGGTAGCCCCAAGCACCACGGGCACCGTGACGCTGAACGCGGACACCACCGTTCTTACCTTCAGTGGCACAGGCACCATCCAGGGTATCACCGGCGGCACTCCGGGACGCGTCCTTTGGTTGTTTCATACTGCTGGAGGCGGCTCGCTAACAACGCTGAGCTTCGATGATGCGGCCGCAGCGGCGACCGACCAAATGCGCTACACGCTGGACACCGCGTATACGTGGGGTAACAGTGCCACCGCGCATCTGGGCGGGCTTCTCATCTACGCAGGCCAGCGCTGGTACTTCACGCCCGCAGGACGGCTCTTCACGTCCACGCGGGCTGGCGGAGTTCCGGCGAGTGGCGGCGGCACCACGAACTTCTTGCGCGCGGACGCGACGTGGGCGGCGCCGCCGGCCTGCCTCCGCGTCGACATGGCTTACGCGGCAGACGCGAGCATCACGATCACGCCGCCGGCTGGGGCGACTTGGTTCAAGGCGCGGTTCAAGTCTGGCGGTGGTGGTGGCGGTGGCGCGGATGCCGATACCGACGGCGAGACGTGTGCTGGCGGCGGCGGCGGAGAGGCCGGCGAGACAGAGCTCTGGGTCGCCATAGTGAGCGGCAACATCACGGGCTCTATCGGTGCGGGCGGCACCGCGGGGACCAACACTGGCGGCAACGGCGGCGCCGGCGGCACGACGTCACTCGTCTACAACGGGCAAACGTCCACACCTCCGTCTGGGTTTGGGGGCATAGGAACCGCGGTAGGCGCCGGAGCTGCCGCGACGAATGCCAAGGCCACTAGCGGCGGCCTTGGCGGCACAAGCTTTACCACTGCGGCATCCTTCATATTCAGACGTGAGCTGTCGGGCGCAGCTGGCCAGAACGGCTTCATGTGGGGCAACGCGGCTACGGAAGCCAACGCCGCCGCTTCTGGCGGTAACGGTGGCGGTGGCGGTGGTGGTGGCCAAGGTGGCATTGCCGTAAACGCGGCGGCGACGGGTAATGGCCAAAATGGCCGCAACGGTTGCGGCGGCGGCGGCGGCGCGCGCATCGCGACAGGCGCGGCTACTGGTGCCATTGGCGGCACGGGCGGCGACGGCTGGATGGTCGTCGAGTTCTACTCGGGACCGGTGCCAACACTTTCGAACATCACGTGAGTGAGGAGTGCATGGAACAAGCGCAACAAGGAATAGACACATGGGAAGCAATCAAAGCATCGGGTCCGCTCGCGATCGTTCTGGCGGCTGGTTTGGTCGCCTTATGGCTCGCCTGGGCTTCGGAGCGAAAAGCTCGGGAGACGGAGCGGAACGAGTTCATAAAGTACCTAATGGACACGCTGACCAAAGGCAGGAGCTCGAGCGATTGAAGGCCGCTCTGCGCGAGAGCTACCAACCGCCATCGCCTTCCGTTCAGGTTGCGTGTGCGCGTGAGCGCCTACGTCTGATCCGCGGGGACAGCTGATGCGGCCGATCACGCACATCGTGGTCCACACGGCTGCTGCTGCCAACGCGCAGGGGCAGCCGGTGTACCAGACCGCCGAGGAGGTCGACCGCTACCACCGCGAGCACAACGGCTGGAAGCGCATCGGCTACCACTCGTTCATCGAGAAGGACGGGCGTGAGCGGCGCGACATCTGCCGTCCTGACGAGGAAGTGGGCGCGCACGTCCAGGGCAAGAACGACACGACGCTCGGCGTGTGCGTCTCGGGCCACGGTGACTTCGCTGACTTCCTGCCGATGCAGCGCAAGACCCTGATCGACCGCTGCGTGGCCTGGTGCAGGCTCTACAAGCTCGGGGCTGCGGCAGTCGTGGGGCACCGCGAGCTCGGCGCGGACAAGACCTGCCCGGGCCTCAAGGTCAACATGGCCCTGCTGCGCGCGGATGTGGAGCGCGAGCTCGCTCAGGGCTCAAAACCACCCACGGTGTTCATCGACGAGCGACTGGCTGCCATTGAACGCTACCTGGATCGGGCGGCGCCCAACTGGCGCATCTGAGGCACACTTGAAGACCACCTTCTACGCCTTCGGCAACGGGCTCCGCGAGGGGGACGACCCCAAGATGCAGGAGCCCGGCACGCCGCGTCGGATCCGGAACCTGCGCCCAGTGAAGGGCGGTCGTCTCGCTGTGCGGCGGGACTTCGCCGCCGTGGCGATGACCAGCAACCTGGCCTTCGACCTGGTGGCGCAGGACCTGTGCAAGCTGGGCGATCGCCTATTCGCGATCGGCGGCCGCATCCCGGGCACGACAACGGCAGGGCCCGCAGACTTGTACGAGTACGTGAACCTCGCCACCTTCAAGTGGCGGAGCACGGACAGCCAGGGGCAGCAGCGCCTGTGCCCAGCGACGGGTGTGCGCGACATCGGGGCGCTGCCCACGCAGACGGCTGCGTGCATTCGCATCGACGTGGCGGCAGCGAACGGGCTCGTGTGCCTGGTCGCGGAGATCGGGACGAGCGGCACGAGCGTCGTGCACATCTTCCGGGCCTCAGACGACGCAACCGTCCTGATCGAGCAGGTGGTTTGCTCGCGCCCGCGCGTGTGCGCGGTCGGTGGCGTGTTCTTCATCACAGGCGTCAACACGACCTCGATCATCCTTCGCCGCTTCAACCCGGCGAGCGACGAGACGCTGGCCACGCTCACGGCCGCGTTCGGCGCCGGCAACGCGATCACGGCCTATGACCTGCGCGCCGAAGAGACGGGGACCGGCTTCGCGGTGGCGCTGTGCCGCAACACGCCGACAACCACGATCGCGCGTTTCAACTCCTCGGGGACTTCCGTCCAGACCATCACCGGCTCAACGACGGCCGCCGATCGGGTCGCGGTGTTCAGCGACGGGACGACACGGGTGCACGTTGCGACCAAGCTGAGCTCGGGCAACACCGTAATCTTGAACACCTACGCCATCGCGGGCGGCGCGCTGCAGTCGGGGCCGACCACGCTGTTCTCCTCGGCGACGACGCAGACGCAACCGGGCATCGCGCGCCACTCATCGACGCAGATAGTGGTGACGATGGGCAGCACGGCGCTATCGATCCTGAGTGACATTCGCGCGGAGGCTGGGCACGCCAACGGCGGCTCGCAAACGTGGCTCGGTATGGTGATGCAGAGCAAGCCGCAGCGTTACGCGGACGGGAACCTGGTGCTCGCATCGCACACGCAAACGGTGGGCGTGCTCACGCGCAGCAACCAGCTGCTCGCGTACTCACAAGAGCTCCTCGCGATCTGCAAGGACAAAGACGTCGGCGTCGACCTCGACCAGGAGCACATGCCGCAGGTCGCCTTCGATTCCTCGACGGGCCGCTACTACTGGCCCAACTCCGTGCGCGAGACGGCCGAAGCTGGCGCCCGCCCGGTGGTGACCGAGCTCAAGCTGATGAGCACGGATCGGCGCCAGACGGCCGAGCTCGGATCTGACCTGTACATCGCGGGCGGCACGGTGCAGCGCTGCGACGGGCGTCAGGTCGTCGAATGCGCGTTCCAAGAGACGCCAGAGATTCTTACCGCGTCGAGCTCGGCGGACTCGGGCAGCGTATCGCCGGGCACACTCGTCGCGGCCACGCTTACGACGCAGCCGGTCACGCCTCCCGCAGGCTCGCTCAACGGCCTGAGTTTTCTGATCTCGGTCGACTCCGGCGCCTACCAGACGGTCACGTTCGGCGCGGGCGACACGACGGCGACGGCCATCGCTGCGACCATCGACGCGGCGACAACGGGCATCACCGCGACCGTGGTCGGCACCACCGTGCGCATCACCAGCAACACGACGGGACCGGCCTCCAAGCTTCTTGTGTTCGACACGCTTGGCACGGCGGTGTTTCCGATCCTCGGGTTCGTCAATGGGCAGGTCGCCCTCGGCAGTTCGACGCCCGCCATCTACCAGCTCGCCGCGTGCTGGGAGTGGCGCGACAGCGAAGGCAAGCTCGAGCGCTCGAAGCCTTCCCCGGTGGTCGAGGTCACCATGGGTGGCCCCACCCACAATCAGATCGACGTGACGGCGACCCTGCCCGCGAGTTCGCGGCGTAACGCCAGCAACGACGAGTACGGGCAAGCGGTGCGGCTGGTCATCTTCTGCAGCACCGACACGCAGGTGAACGGCGGTGACTTCACGCTGTTCCGCGACGTGGAGTCGCTTGTGTCGGCGGGCTTCAGCGTGGCGGCGAGCGCGACGCTGCACATCATAAACAACGACGAGACGCGCGAGGAGGCCGAGGTCTTGTACACCCAGGGCCAGCGCGGAGCGCTCTCGGGGCCACTGCCGTTCGACGCACCGCTGCCGGCGGAGTACATCGAGGCGAGCGCGGATGCCTTGCTCACCGGCGGCTTGCCGCACCGCGAACAGGTACAGGAGAGCCGCCCGCTCTTCCCTGGTGAGCCCTCAACGTGGACCAATCAGATCGGCGCGTTCAAGGCGCTCACCGGCGACGTGAAGGGCGTGATCCGACTCGACGAGCGGCGGATCGCATTTACCTCGACGGAGCTCCGCGAGATGCGCGGCGATGGCCTCGACGACAACGGCTTCGGCGACCTCGGCAAACCCGCCAAACTCTCGAGCGATGACGGCTTGCTCACGTGGCAGAGCCTCGTGGAGTACCGCGGCGGCGTGATGTTCCAGGGCCGCCCGACCAAGATTTACCGCATCGCGCGCGGCGGCGGCTCGCCCGAATGGGTGGGTCGCAATGTCGAGGACACGCTCGCGGCGTACCCGAACGTATCGGCCGCGGTGTACTTGCAGGACGATCAGACGGTGTGCTTTGCCTGCAACAACAACGCGGGCAACGAAGCGGTGATCCTCGTTTACGATTGCGAGCTCAATCAGTGGTACGTGGACGGCCCCTTCAACTCGGCTATCACCGCGATGGCGGAGTACCAGGGCCGCCTCGCGATTATTCGGGGTGGCGTCGTCCAGTTGCAGTCGGCCTCGCAGACGCCGGCGGCGTTCATCAGCAGGGAGTGGAATGGAGCGACGGTTCACCCCTTCGATCCGGGTGAGCAGGGGTGGGTGGACCGCATCTACTTTTTCGGGACCTACCGCGGTAACTCGAAGCTAACCTGCACTGTGAGCTTCGACGACGGCAAGACCTCCGAAGCGTTCGTCGTGAACATCGACGGCGCAGCGCTGGGGCTCACGGTTGGGCAGACCTATCGCGCCGGCTTCCACTGCGAACGCAAGGAATGCGACCGCGTGCGCGTGGACTTCCTCGAAGAGTTCCTCGACGTCGCCGCGAGCGAGGGACTCGAGTGGCACTTCTGGGGTATATCTGACGAGAGCGAAGGCATACCTTCGCTCCTAGATCCGCTGGAGCAGCATTGAACGATCGGTTTTGGTCTAAGGTCGACAAGAGCGCTGGCCCCGACGGGTGCTGGCTTTGGACGGCTGCGATCAAAGCGGGCGGCTATGGGAATTTTTCCGTTGCCCGAAGCAAGGCTCGCGCGGCCCACCGTGTTGCATGGGAACTAGTCAATGGGCCCATTCCCAGCGGCCCCGGCTGGCACGGCACTTGTGTGTGTCACCGGTGCGACAACAAGCGTTGCGTAAACCCGGCGCATCTGTTCTTGGGCACGCAGACGGAGAACCTCAAGGACCGTGACCAAAAGCGCCACGGCAACGTGAAACTGACGGACGAGGACGTTGCTCTTCTGCTGAAGATGAGCGCCTCGAAGAGCTATATTGAACTGGCCGAACACTTTGGCGTCGGCCGACGGTATGTGCACAAGCTGCTCAGCAGGGAACGCCGCACTCACCTGGGAGAACACTAATGGGCCTCGATCCTTTCCGAGTAGGCGCGGCCGTCCTCACCGGCGGCGCGAGCGAAACTCTCCTCCCGGGCGTGAGCGGGCCCTTTGCTGGCAAGGGTCTAAAGAAGACGTTCGACACGCTCGGCATCGGGCCGCAAACGGTGCCGGACCCCAACTTCACTAACGCCCAGCTCGGCGCCACCACTTCGCAGCCGAACCCCGCCTTCGCGGAGTGGCAGCGCAAGCGCGCCCAGCTCATCGCGAACCAGCAGCGCACCGAACCCTGGATGACGCCCGAGCAGAAGGCGGCCTGGATGAACCGCGTCCAGGCGCAGATCGACGCGCTCGGTCCGGCGCCGCCCGAGACGATCCAGACGGAGCTCGGGCGCCGCGTGGGCGAGGCTGACCAGGCTGGCGATGACATCCGCGAGAACATCCTCAACGCTGGCACGGGCATCGTGCAGACAGGGGCCCTGGCTTACGAGCAGGGGCAGGGGGTGTTCAAGAAGGCCGGCGCGGACGCCGAGGCCGCTGCGGGTCGCGTCGCGCCGACCATCAACACCACCCAAGCCGACCTCGCGCGCCAGCAGCAGCAGGACACGCTCGCGCGCCTGCGCGGCTTCAACCCCCAAACCTCGGGGCTGAGCGCTCTGCGCGCCTTCGCAGCGGAGCCCGCGGGCCCTTCTGTCGCCGAAGCCCAACTGCGCATGCAAGCGGCGCGTGACCGCCGCGCGGCGCTGTCCCTGGCCCGTAGCGCGCGAGGCGGCCCTGGCGCCGTGGCGCAGGCGCTCCAGGTCGCCCAAGCCGAAGGCGCCGCCATCTCGGCGGAGACGCGCGGCCAGAGCGCGATCGTGCGTGCCACCGAGGATGCTCAGCGCCGCGGCGAGAAACTCGGTGCGCTCACGGCCGTTGCGAGCGGCGAGCAGGCTGCGGACCAGACGCGTCTCGGGGCGCTCACCCAGGAGGGTAGCCTCATCACGGGGACTCGCAGCCAAGACATCGACGTCGCGCGCGAGAACCTCGGCGCCGAGCTCCAGACGATGGGGCTTAACGACACGCAGGTGCGGTTCTTCAGCGACCTCGGGGAGCGCGCGCGCCAGGCGAGCATCGACGCTTCGCTCCAAGCGCAGGCGCAGGGACTCAACGCGCAGATCGCTGCGGAGCAGGCCGCCTTTGCGTACACGCAGCTCGCGTGGAACATGCTCACCACCGAGCAGCAGGCGCAGCTCCAGATGCAGGCGATCCAGGCCGGCGTCGACTGGAACAACGCGCAGGCGAAGATGGCCTTTCAGAACCAGGTGTTCGGCTTCGCGACGCTCGGACTCACCGGCGCCGGCATGGCGCTGGGCGGCCCGGGTGGCGCCGCCGCGGGCAACGCCGCCGGGAACGCCATCTCGGGCGGCGCCAATCCCTACAACAATGTCGCCGCGGGTCCCCGAGGGGGGCCAGGAGTCTAATGCCGTTCCCTACTCCCATACGCTTCGAGCCCGAGCCCGGCACCGACCCTTCGCAAGGCATCGGCAGCGTGATCTACGACGACGGCTCGAGCCGCTTCACGCAGGATCCGGAGCTCGCAGCGCTGCTATCACAGTACCAAGACCACCCCGAGATCGCCCAATTCTCGAGCCCCGCCGAGATGCGCGGCAGTGGCGCACTGGGTGCCGACGAGCGCACCGCTGGCTTGAACGCGGCCACCCCCGGAGCGACCGCGGTCGTGGATGCTCTGAACACTCACGGCGCGGGCATGTCCCCGCTGCCTTCCGCGACGCTTCCCGCGGATATCCCTCCGCCGGCCCCGTCAGCGGCGGCTCCGGCCCCGAGCGCGCAGCCCGTGCGCGCCGCTGCCACTCCACAGGCGGCGCCCAGCGTGCCCCCAGAACCAACGTCAACCGATATGTATGACGTTGCCGCTGCTGAGGCTCTGCAGCCCAAGTACGTGCCGGGGCGAGCTGCGGGCTACAGTCCCGCGCAGCGCTCCGGAGCTCTGCCGACGGACGTGGCCCAGCGCCAACAGGGCGAGGCCGCGCAAGCCGATCAGGACTTGCTACACAACACCGAGCTCGCGCGCGAAGCCGAGGCCGAGAACCTGCGCCG